>JAABUQ010001129.1_pt1 | contig 59540 bp, 64 predicted proteins | sample 5560001 | NCBI WGS metagenome assembly JAABUQ01 (sample SAMN10711888, study PRJNA513371) | rock metagenome | isolation source: Antarctica rocks | place: Antarctica: Victoria Land, Finger Mt nord | collected 2015-12-18
CGTGTGCTCCGTCCGCGTGATCCCGACCGTCATGCCCGCCCCCACCACCATGCAGGCAAACCAAATCATGCCCAACCGAGCCGCACCTACTCACGTTTGAGTCAGAGCAAATGACGGTTGGTATAAGTTCACCGGCCGCGCCCCTCGACAGGCTTCGTTCCCTGGCCCATCTCACCGGCATGGAAGACAAGCAACTCGACCAGTCCTTGATTGCCGCCGTGTTCAGCCAAGCCGCCCTGCGCGGCTGGGCCGACGTGAACATCGCGGAGGCGGCGCGCGACGCCGGCCTGCCGCTCGACCGCGTGCGCGCCCGCTTCCCAGGCCGCGGCGCTGTGCTGCTGCGGTTCGGCATCCAGGCCGACCAGGCCGCGCTGTCCGCCGGGTCGAACGAGCCAAGCCCGCGGGAGCGCCTGTTCGACATGGTGATGTCGCGGTTCGACGCGCTGCAACAGAACCGGGCCGGTATCCTGCAACTGCTGCGCGCCTTGCGGACCGACCCGGCCACGTCCTTTCTCCTGTACGGCGCCACGCTGCGCAGCATGAAATGGCTGCTGGACGGCGCAGGCATCCCGTCCACCGGCATCGTCGGCGGCCTGCGGGTGCATGGGCTGCTGGCGTTGTGGCTGTATGCCCTGCGCGCGTGGGAAAACGACGAAAGTCCCGACCTGTCGGCGACCATGGCGGCGGTGGACCGCGGCCTGGACCGCGCGATCCAGGCGGAAAACATGCTGCCGGGCCGCCCCTCCCCCTCCCCGGCGGAGGACGCCGCGGCGGTGTTCACCGATGCGGGCCTTGTGGAGGACGCAAGCACCCCCGAAACGCCGCCGGAGGCTGACCCGCCGCCGCCCAAGCCCGACGTGCCGCCTCTGTAAGGCGCAGTATGCGCCCATCGCACGCCGTGTTAGCGTTCCGCTGAACAGGAGGGATGACGATGAGCGACGATCCGACCACCCGCATGCAGAACGCCACGGCCAAAGCCGCCGAGAACGCCGCCCAGATGGGTCGGAGCGCCGTCGAGACCGGCATGGCGAAGATGGCCGAGTACTCCCGCATGTTCAGCGAGATGAAGGTGCCGTCGATGCCGGGCATGCCCGACATGGACAGCTTCCTGTCGCTGCATCGCAAGAACCTCGAGGTCCTGACCGCCGCCAACAAGGTCGCGCTGGAAGGTGCCCAGACCGTCGCCCGCCGCCACATGGAAATCATGCAGGAAACGATGCAGGAGGTTTCGGAGACGATGCGCGACCTGGCGGCAGCCGACAGCCCGCAAGCCAAGGCCGCCAAGCAGACCGAGAAGATGAAGCTCTCCTACGAGCGCGCGGTCGCCAACGTAAAGGAACTGGCCGATCTGATTCAGCGCTCCAACGGCGAGGCGCTAGGCATGCTGCACCAGCGGTTCACCGAGGCGATGGACGAGGTCAAGATGCTGGCGGAGAAGGGCGGCAAGGCGTCGGCTTGATCCGGCGCCCGCCCAAAAAGCGTCGCACAAGGCGTCAGATCGGCAGCCGCATCCGCGCCCGGAGGCCGCCCAGCGGGCTGTCTCCGAGCACGATGTCGCCGCCATGCGCCCGCACGATGTCCCGGGCAATCGTCAGGCCCAGCCCGGTGCCGCCCAGCGCGCCGCTCTCGAACGGTCGGAACACGCTCTCCCGGCGCTCCGGCGCGATGCCGGGGCCGTCGTCGTCCACGATGACCTGCACGCCGCGTTCCTGCGGCTCGACCGACAGCCGGACCTGCCGGGCGTGGCGGCGGGCGTTGTCGACCAGGTTGGTCACGGCGCGGCGGGCGGCGTCGGGCCGCAGGTTGAGCATCAGCGTCATGGGGCCGTCCATCTCCACATGCGCCCCAGCCCGGCGGGCGGCGCTGGCCACGTCCTCCAGCAGCGCGGTCAGGTCGACCAGTTGCGCCTGCTCGCTGCCTTCGCCGCGGGCAAAGGCGAGATAGCCGCCGACCATCCGCTCCATCTCCTCCACGTCCGCGGTCATGTCGGCCACGTCCTGCCGCAACTCCGGATGCGGTGGCAGCACCGCGAGCGCCAGGCGGAGCCGGGTCAGCGGGGTGCGCAGGTCGTGCGACACCCCGGCCAGCATCTCGGTGCGTTGCGACAGGAAGCGCAGGATGCGCTCCTGCATGCGGTTGAACGCCGCGGCGACCTGCCGGACCTCCGTGGCGCCCTCTGGCTTGATGGGACCGCGGTCCCGCCCCATGCCGAACGCTTCCGCCGCGTCGGCCAAGCGGCGGATGGCGCGGACCTGGATGCGCAGGAACATCGCCGCCACCGCGAACAGCAGCAGCGCTGAGCCGACCACCCATAGCACGAACAGGTAGATGGTCGTGGCATACAGGCGCTTGCGCGGCGCCTCGACCTCCAGCACCGCACCGGGCAACTGCACGCGGACCAGCACGTCGCGGCTGTCGGTCGTCCAGTCCATGGTGAACGGGCGCCGGACCTTCTGCTCGATGGCGGCGGCGAGGTCGTCGTCCATCGGACCCAGCAGGTTCACATGGGCGTGCGGCACCAGGACGGCGTTGGGCACCAGTTGCACCGGCAGCTCGAACTGCCGCCGGGCGGCGCCCAGGATCCAGGCTTCGTTCGCCGGGCCGCGGAAGCGGTCCAGCAGCTCGATGGTCTGCGCGATCTCCCCGGCGATGCTGCCGGACAGGCGGCGGGAGATGATGTCGAGGTGGCTGCCGTAGAAGAAGGTGAACGCCACCGCCTGCAGCAGCACCAGCGGCACCAGCACGATCAGCAGGCTGCGGCCCAGCAGGCCGCGGGGCAGGAGGCTTTTGACGGGCCGGAGCAGGGGGCTGGGCATTGCGGGACCTCAGACGCCGGGTTTCAGCACGTAGCCGCGGCCGCGCACGGTGTGCAGGAAGCGCGGCTCCCGCGGGTCGGCCTCGATCTTGCGGCGCAGCCGGGTCACTTGCACGTCGATGGCGCGTTCGCCGGTCTCGTCCATGCCGAGCGTCTCGACGATCCAGTCGCGGGACAGCACCTCGCCGGGCTTGCGGGCAAGCGCCTGCAGCAGCGCCGCCTCGCCGCCGGTCAGGTGCACCACGCCCTCGGGGCCGCGCAGCTCGGCCCGCTCGGTGTCGAACACCAGGGTTCCCAGCGTCACGGGGCCGGCCGGCTCGGCCGGGGAGGGCGGCGTCACCCGGCGCAGCATGGCGCGCAGCCGCAGCACCAGCTCATAAGGCTCGAACGGCTTGCCCAGGTAGTCGTCCGCGCCGGCCTCGAACCCGGCGATCCGGTCCTCCGGCGCACCGCGGGCCGTCAGCAGCAGGATCGGCAGGCCGGCATGCCCTGCCCGCAAGCTGTGGGTGAGCGACAGGCCGTTTTCCCCCGGCATCATCACGTCGAGCACCAGCACGTCCGGCTGCATGGACCGCATCTGCTCCCGCGCGTCGGCGGCGTGGCCGGCGGTGGTCACGCGGAAACCCTGCTCGGCCAGGTAGCGCGACAGCAGGGCGCGCAGCCGGGCGTCGTCATCGACGACCAGGACATGCGTTTCCGTCACCGGGTGATCTGCGGGCTGGGCCGGGCGCCGGGCCGGACCGTGGCTTCGGCCCGTTCCATGTAGGCGCGGGCGGGCGGCTCCATCACGCCGCGCATGACCCGGCGGAAGCCCTCGACCGCCGGGCCGCCGGCTTCGCGGTAGGCGACGGCCAGGCGCTCGCGCTGCCGCTCGAACAGGCGGCGCTCCAGCGCCTGCCCGGCGTCCGTGAGGCTCAGCAGCCGCTGCCGCCGGTCGCTGCGGCCCGGCAGTTGCGCGACGTAGCCCTGGTCCACCAGCGCGGTCAGCACGCGGGCCAGGCTCTGCTTGGTGATGCGCAGGATCGCCAGCAGGTCGCCCACCGTCATGCCGGGGCTGCGCCCGATGAAGTGCAGCGCGCGATGGTGGGCGCGGCCCAGGCCGAGTTCGTCGAGGATCACGTCCGCCGCGCCGGTGAAGTCGCGGTAGGCGAAGAACAGCATGTCCTGCGCCAGGCGCATCTGCTCCTCCCGCAGGAACAGCAGGTTCGATCCGGCGGGACCGCGGGGATCAAGGCCGCCGCTCACGGCAGATCGCGTTTCGGGCATGGCTGGCATTCCTTAAAGCATAGGACAGGTTTGTTGACTGATCCTGCCCCGCATTATACCGTTGGGCCTCTTGAAGCAACAATATTACTCTGGAGCCGGAATATGGCGCTCGTTCCGTTCGATGACCGCGATGGGCTGATTTGGATGGATGGGGCGCTCGTGCCGTGGCGCGATGCGAAGCTGCATGTCCTGTCGCATGGCCTGCATTATGCCAGCGGCGTGTTCGAGGGTGAACGGTCGTATTCCGGCCGCATCTTCAAATTGCGCGAACACACCGAACGGCTGGTCGCCTCCGGGCGCATCCTGGGGTTCGAGATCCCCTGGTTGGCCGAGCAGATCGACGTCGCCTGCCGCCAGGTGCTGGCGGCGAACGGCCTGACCGACGCCTATGTCCGCCCGATTGCCTGGCGCGGGACCGAGCAGCTTTCCGTGTCCGCGCAGAACAGCAAGATCCACCTGGCCATCGCCTGCTGGGCCTGGCCGAACCTGTTCGGCGCCGACCGGATGAAGGGCGTGCGGCTCGGCATGGCGCCGTGGAAGCGCCCGCACCCCGAGACCGCGCCGACCGCCAGCAAGGCCGCCGCCCTGTACACGATTGGCACGCTGTCCAAGCATGCGGCGGAGGCGGCGGGCTTCGACGACGCGCTGGTGCTCGACTGGCGCGGCCGGGTGTCGGAGGCGACGGGCGCCAACATCTTCTTCGTCATGGACGGGGCGCTGCACACGCCGACGCCCGACTGTTTCCTGGACGGCATCACCCGCCGCACGGTGATGGCCCTCGCCCGGCGGCGGCAGATGCCGGTGGTCGAGCGGGTGATCGAGCTGGAGGAGCTGCCGCGGGCCAGCGAGGTGTTCCTGTGCGGCACAGCCGCCGAGGTCACGCCGGTGCGGGAGATCGCCGGGCACCTTTACACGCCCGGCCCGATCACCGAGGCGCTGCTGCGCGAGTACGACGGCCTCGTGCGCATGACCCCGGCCGAGGTGTCCAGCCTCGCGGCATAGGCCAGGGGCGCCAGCAGCACCAGCCAGGCCAAGCGGGCCTGGTAGCGGTCATGCGGGCCTGAGAGCGCGCCGGTGGCGAAGGCGTTGGCCAGGAGAGCCGTCAGCACCACGGCCGCCAGCCCGGCCAGCGCGCGCCGGGTTCGCCAGCACCGCAGCATGACCGCCACGCTGCCGACGGTCCCGGCGGCGAGCAGCACGGCATGCAGGGCGAGGAACGGCGCCGCCGCGTCCCGGAACAAGCCGCGCGGCTGCAGGGCAGCCTGGTAGCGGGCGATTTCGGCTGGAGGAAGGTATGGCCGCAGGCGCGGCAGCACGGCGATGTCCAGGTGGTCGGGCACCAGCGTGTCGCCGACCTGCACCCGGAGGAGCTGGCGCAGCGTGTTCGCCGCCGCCGCCCGCAGCGTGTCGAGGGGGTAGGCGGCGATGATGGCCGGCACCAGCCGCGCCGCCTCCGGCGCGAACCGGGTGGGTCCGAAGCCGTTTGCCCAGAGCGGCCCTTGCGGGTGCCACAGGAACTCGTCGCTGTCGGCGGAGAGGCGGCCCTGCCAGGCGCATAGGCGCAGCGCCGGGTCTGGGCAGGCGCGGTCGAGGTAGGCCCGGCCCGGCCCGTCCCCCACCAGCCGGGCGAGCGCGAACACCGAGCCGTAGGGCGAGATGCCCAAGGTCCGGTTGCCGGCCGCATTGGTCAGCAGCAGCATCGCGAGCGCCGCCGCGAGCGGCACGGCCGGGACACACGAGCGCCAACCGGAACGCCAGCGCAGCAGCGCGAGCATCGCGATGCAGCCAGCCGCGAGGATCAGGTGCGCCAGATGCGACGCGACCGCGACCGAACCGAGGGCCGCGGCGCCGGCAAGTTCAACCCGGGACAGCCGTTCCCCGCCGAACGCCAGGATGAACAGGCACAGCACGGCGACGGGCGTGAACACGTCCGGCATCAGCAAGGAGGTGAACCACGGCGCCGCGCTGCCCACGGCAAGCACGGCGCAGAGCGCGAGGTGCAGCCGGACCTTCCGGCCGCCCAGCACCGCCTGCGTCAGCCAAAGCACCCAAGACACCAGCAGAGCCTGCGCCGCAAGCGGCAGCCATAGCGTCGTGCGCCAGGATAGCGCCAGGAACGGGCCGTAGATCCACGGCTTGTCCCAGCCGATGCTCGGCTCCAGCCCCATTTCCAGCAGCGGGCCGGTGTCGCTGAACATCAGGGGGAAGCCGTTATACAAGGCGGGCCATACCAGGAGCAGGGCGCCGCAGCCAACGGCAAAGGCCGGCGGCCACCGGGCGTTGGCCGCAACACCATGCCGGCTGGACGGCATCACCGGCTTGTCATCTCTCATGACCTGAGACTCTGCCAAATATTACGCATCCGATTTGGGCATCGGCCGGTAAACCTACGCCTGCACGAAAACCGTGCGGCCCATCAGTAGGAAACCTCGATGTCCGACACTCGATCAAACGACACGGCCGCACCCGCGGGAATGGAGCGGCGGAGCCTGCTGCGCGGCACCAGCTTCGGCGCCTTGGCCCTCGGCTCGCTGGCCGTCACTGGCCTGGCGGTCACGAGCACGCCAGCTTACGCCGTGGGCAACAACGACGCCGCCATACTGAACTTCGCGCTCAACCTGGAATACCTGGAGGCCGAGTTCTACCTCCGTGCCGCCATGGGCACGGGCCTTGCCGACGCGGACACCTACGGCCTTGGGGTCCAGGGCGGCGTCACGGGCGGCCGGGCGGTCAGCTTCGACACCCCCGCCATCCAGCAATACGCCCAAGAGATCGCGCAGGACGAGCTGAACCACGTCCGCTTCATCCGCAGCGTCCTCGCCAACAAGGCGGTCGCGGAGCCGGCCATCGACCTGACCAACAGCTTCAACACGCTGGCCCAAGCCGCCGGGCTGGGCGACGGCTTCGACCCGTTCGCCAGCGAGAACGCCTTCTTGCTCGGCTCCTTCATCTTCGAGGACGTCGGCGTCACCGCCTATGCCGGCGCGGCGCCGCTGGTGCACAACAAGACCGTGCTGTCGGCCGCGGCCGGCATCCTGGCGGTCGAGGCCTACCATGCCTCGGAAATCCGTGTCCTGCTGCTGCAGCGCGGCTTCGCGGATCAGGTGCAGAAGATCTCCGACCTGCGCGCCGCCCTGTCCGGCGCGGCCGATGATCAGGGCATCCTGCTCAACGGCGTCGCCAACATCGTGCCGACCGACAGCAACAGCCTCGTCTTTTCCCGCACGACGCGGCAAGTGCTCAACATCGTGTATGGCGCGCCTGACGCCACCTGCGGCCTGTTCTTCCCGGCCGGCCTGAACGGTACCATCACCGCCTAACCCCGGTCCCCGCCCAGGGCGGCCGGCTGCCATTGGACGGGGCGCGAGCAGAAACGCGCCCCGTCTAGCCAGCCCCAGCATCCCAGCGGGCCGCCGCCGCGTCGTCGGCACCGCGGGCCTCCACCCAATGCACGCCGCCCTCGGCCAGTTCTTCCTGTTTCCAGAACGGTGCCCGGGTTTTCAGCCAGTCGATCAGGAACGCCGTCGCGTCGAGCGCCGCCTGGCGATGCGCGCTGGCGGTCAGCACCAGAACAATCGGCTCGCCCGGCAGCAGCCGCCCGTAGCGATGGATCACCGTGCAGCCTTGCAGCGCCCAGCGCGACTCGGCTTCCGCCGCGATGGCGGCGAGCGCACGCTCGGTCATGCCGGGATAGTGCTCCAGCGTCATGCTGCGGATCGGCTGGCCGCCCGCGCTGTCCCGCACCAGGCCGATGAAGCAGCCCACGCCGCCCACATCGGTCCGCCCGGCCAGCAGCGCCGCCATCTCCGCGCTGGAGTCGAAGGCCGGCGCCTGGACGCGCACGGTTGCCATCAGCCGCCGGTCACTGGAGGGAAGAACGCGACCTCGTCCGCGTCCTGCACCGGGGTGCCGGGCGTCGCGAACTCCTGGTTGACCGCGGCGCGCACCATGGCCGGATGGGCGAAGGCCGCGGCACCCGCGTCGTCGCGCCCCCGCAGCAGCGCGACCAGCTCGCCCACGGTCGCGACGCCTGGCGGCAGCGGCAGCGCCTCCTCCGTGCGGCCCATCCGCTCGCGCAGCCAGGCGAAGTAGAGGATGCGGGCCATCAGCGCGGTGTCGGCACGGTCTGGATGGTGCCGTTCGGGTTGATGATCGTGCTGGTGCCGTTGCCGTTCGGCACCATGATCGCGCCCGGCCCTTGCGGCGTGGTGAGCTGGCGGTAGCCGCTGGTGCCGCCGGCGTCCACCGCCGGCCCTTGCGGCGTTTGCACAACCTGTCCGGTCGGTCCTGCCCCGGAACTGGGGGAGCGCGGCGCCGGGGGCAGTACGCCGGCCTGGGGCGTTCCCGGCAAGCCCGGCTCGATCGAACCCGGCGGCGTCGAGCTGCCTGGCGCGGGCCGCGGCTGGCGTCCGGCTGGCAGGCCCGGCTGGGCGCCCGGCACCGTCGTGTCCTGACTGTTCCCCGGCTGCTGCTGCTGAACATCGGTGAGCGTCGGCTCGGGGGCTTGCGGGCCGGGCCAGACGTTGCCCGGCTCCGGCGCCAGCGGCGTCACGTCGGGGCTTTGCCCAAACGCGCGGCGCACGTTCTCGCTGTCCGTCATCGGGCGGTTCGGGTTCACGCCCGGCACGGTGAAGGTGTGGTCAAGGAACGCGCCGAACCCCGTGCAGCCGGGCAGAAGGATAAGAAAGCCAAGCGTAACGATGCGCCGCATGTGGGTGAAGGCTCCTGTGGCGGCCACTGGGCCGCCGGGATTGTGCATGTGCAATGGAAATTGCTCAAGGCTGGTTAACCCGGCTTCGGGGAAACCCGGGCGGCGTGCTGCATGAAAGATACACGCATCAAAGATAACCCACTCAGGGGCCTTGCGCGCCCTGCGCGTCCGCCCGCGGGCGCGTCGCGTGCCGCAGGCCGGCCACGAGGTAGTCCCAGCCGGTCCAGATCGTCAGCACGGCCGCGACCCACAGCATCGCCTCCCCGATGGCGGCGACCGGCAGGAACTGCAGGTGCAGCAGCCGGGCCGACGAGTCCCCCGCCAGCAGGGTGCCGAGCGCGCCCATCTGGAAGCCGGTCTTCCATTTGGCCAAGCCCGTGACCGGCAGGCCCACCGCCAACCCGGCGAGATACTCGCGCAGCCCGCTGACCAGGATCTCGCGCAGCAGGATGACGATGGCGGGGTAGAGGCCCCAGGCCGACAGCCGCTCCTGCCCCGCCAGCAGCATCAGCGCGGCGCCGACCAGCAGCTTGTCGGCAATCGGGTCCAGCATGCGGCCGATGTCCGATAGTTGCCGCCGCCCACGCGCGATCCGTCCGTCGAAGTAGTCGGTGATCGCCGCGACGGAGAACACGACGCATGCCAGGAAATCCGTCACCGGCGTCCGCACCGCCACGAGCGCCACCAGCAGCGGAATGGCGGCGATGCGCGACAAGGTGAGCAGGTTGGGAAGGTCGGTCAGCATGCCCACGCACCTTAGAGCGGTTTCCCATGGAGGTCAGCCGGCCATTTGGCGCGTGCGCCGCCCTCCATCAGTAGGTTGCGCGCCCGCCGCTGATGTCAAAGGTGGCGCCGGTGCTGAATGAGCAGTCCTCGGTCGCAAGCCAGCAGGCCATGGCGGCGATCTCGCGCACCTCGACGAAGCGGCCCATCGGGATCTTCGACAGCATGTAGTCGATCTGCGCCGGCGACATCTGCGCGAAGATGTCGGTCTTGGCGGCGGCAGGCGTCACGCAGTTGACCAGCACGCCTTTGCCGGCCAGCTCCTTGCCCAGCGACTTGGTCAGCGCGATCATCCCGGCCTTGCTGGCGCTGTAGTGCGACGCGTTCGGGTTGCCCTCCTTGCCGGCGACGGAGGCGATGTTGACCACCCGCCCGTAGCCGCGCGCCACCATGCCAGGGATCAGCGCCGAGCACGCCAGGTATGGCCCGATCAGGTTCACCTCGACCACCCGGCGCCATTCCTCCGCTCCCAACTCCCAGGTGGGCGCGTTGCCGCCGGTGATGCCGGCGTTGTTGACCAGGATATCGACGGCGCCGTGCCGCGCCAGCGTGGCCTCGGCTGCGGCCTGCACCGCGGCCTGGTCCGTCAGCTCGACCGGGTGCGTGCTGACCACGCCTCGCGCCGACAGCTCGCCCGTGGTCCGTGCCGCCGCCGCCGCGTCCAGGTCCCAGATGGCGACCGCGGCGCCGGACGCCAGCATGCGCTCCGCGATGGCGCGGCCGATTCCCCGCGCGCCGCCCGTGACCACGGCGGTGCGGCCCTTCAGATCGAGTTGGTTCATGCTGCCGTCTCCCCGTTGTCCCGTCATTGAGGCGCTCAGCCGGCGTCCCGCGCCGAGCCTGGGTGGAAATGCCCGTAAATGCGCCGTGCCGTCTCCGTGTTGATGCCGGGCGTCGCCTCCAGGTCCGCAAGCCCGGCCGCCTTGACCCCGCGCGCCGAGCCGAAGCGGTTCAAGAGCGCGCGCTTGCGGGCGCTGCCGACGCCCGGCACCTCGTCCAGCTCGCTGGTGACGAGCGCCTTGCTGCGCCCGGCGCGGTGGGTGGTGATGGCGAAGCGGTGCGTCTCGTCCCGCACGCGCTGCAGGTAGTACAGCACCGGGTCGCGCGGCGGCAGTTGGAAGGGCTGGCGGCCGTCCACATGGAACCATTCGCGCCCGGCGTCGCGGTCGGGACCCTTGGCAATCGCCACCAGCGGGATCGTGTGCATGCCGAGGTCCTGCATGATGCCGCGCACCGCCGAAAGCTGCCCGGCGCCGCCGTCGATCAGCACCAGGTCCGGCAGGGCCGGCGCCTCGCCCTCGCCGTTCTCGCTGGCCGCCTGCTCCTTGAGCGCGCGCCCGAACCGGCGTTCCAGCACCTCGCGCATCATCGCGAAATCGTCGCCAGGCGCAATCGGGCCGCGGATGCCGTACTTGCGGTAGGCGTTCTTCTGGAACCCGTCCGGCCCGGCCACCACCATCACGCCGTAGGCGGCGGTGCCCATGATGTGGCTGTTGTCGTAGCACTCGATCCGCACGGGCTGCGCGGGCAGGCCGAACAGCTCGGCCACGCCCTCCAACAGCTTGGCCTGCCCGGCGGTCTCCGCCAGCCGGCGCTCCAGCGCCTCCCGCGCATTGGTTTCGGCGTGCAGCACCACGGCGCGCTTCTCGCCGCGGGCCGGCACGGTGAGCGCGACCTTGCGACCGGCTTTTATCGACAGCGCCTCCGCCACCAGTTCCTCCTCCGGCAGCGCGTGGTTGAGCAGCACGGCGCCGGGCGCGGGCTTGTCGTCGTAGAACTGGGTGACGAAGGCGGACAGCACGGCGTCCAGCTCCATGTCGCGGGCGTGGGTCGGGAAGAATGCCCGGTTGCCGTTGTTGCGCCCGCCGCGGATGAAGAACACCTGGACGCAGGTCTGTCCGCCGATCTGGTGGCCCGCGATCACGTCGGCGTCGGTCAGGCTGGCCGGGTTGATGACCGCGGTGCTCTGCACATTGGTCAGGCCTCGGATACGGTCGCGGACTGCCGCCGCGCGCTCGTATTCCAGGTGCTCCGCCGCCGCTTCCATCTCGCGCGCCAGCTCCTGCTGCACCGTGTTGGCCTTGCCGCCCAGGAAGGCGCGGGCCTGGCTCACCAGACGTCCGTACTCCTCTGCGCCGACCCGGCCGACGCAGGGCGCGGAGCAGCGCCGGATCTGGTGCAGCAGGCAGGGCCGGCTGCGGTTGGCGAACACGCTGTCTTGGCAGGAGCGCAGCAGGAACACGCGCTGCATGGCGTTCACCGTCTGGTTCACCGACCACACGGACGCGAACGGCCCGTAGTAGCTGCCCTTGCGCGTGCGCGACCCGCGGTGCTTGACGATCTGCGGGAACGGGTGGTCCTCCGTCAGCATCAGCCAGGGATAGCTCTTGTCGTCCCGCAGCACGATGTTGAACCGCGGCTTCAGCCGCTTGATGAGGTTGGCCTCCAGCAGCAGGGCCTCGGCCTCGGTGTGCGTCGTCACGATCTCCATGGAAACCGTTTCCGACACCATGCGCCGCAGCCGCTCGTTCAGCCGGGCCACTTGGGTATAGGAATAAACGCGTTTTTTCAGGCTCTTTGCCTTGCCGACGTAGAGCGCGTCGCCGCGGGCGTCGAGCATGCGGTACACGCCGGGGCTGAGCGGCATGGTCAGCAGCGCGCGCTCGATCACCCCGACGCCTTTCGGCGCATCGCTCAGCCCGGCCGCCGTGGCCAGGGCAAGGTCCGGGGTAGGCGGGGCAGGGGAGGCGAGCGAAGGATCGGCGTCGTGCATGGGGTTCAATAGGGGCGCGGACGCCCCGGCCTCAAGTGCCCCCGGCGGAGACAGCCCGGATTGCCAGGACGATTTTCCAACCCCGGAAGCTGTGGACAAGTTTGTGGAAGGGTTGCGGATAACCAGTGTTTTCCCGCGGATTCATTGGCGCCGCACGACATTGCCGAAAAATTGGGCAAATATGCTAGAAAACTGTTTTCATTGGTTTTCCCAAGCGGAATGCCGTCCGCGCTCAGTGCCGTCGCGCATGTCCCTGCAATCATTGGGAATGCGTGGCGGCCCGTGGACAACCGCCCGCCCGGCGTCATGGATTTCCGCTGCTGCGGCGGCGGACGATGGCGACGCCCGCCGCCGCGGCGTCGGGGAACACGTCGGGCTTCTCGACCTGCACATGGACGAATAGGACCCGCGAATCGGTCAGGCAGGCCGCCGCGATCCGCTCGGCCAACGTCTCGACCAGCTTGATGTGCCCGGCGGCGACGATGGTCCTGACCTCGGTCGCCACCGTCTCGTAGCTGACGACCCGGCCCAGGTGGTCGGACGTGTCGGCATCCTCCTCGACCCCGAGGTCGATGTTGACGCGGACGCGCTGCGTGACGCCGTGCTCGTGCGCGTACCAGCCGATGCTGGCCTGCAGCACCATGTCGCGCAGGAAGACATGGCGGACGCCGGGCGCTGCGATCATGTTCATTCGGCGATGTCCCCGCTGTCCGGCTGCCATTGCAGGTGCTGGCCGCCGTCCAGCGCGATCATCTGCCCGGTCATCGCCGGCAGGGCCAGGATGGCGAGCACGGCGTCCGCCACCTCCGCCGGGCTGGTGCCGCGGCGCAGCGGGACGGAGGCGCATTGCCGGGCGAACTGTTCCTCCGTCTGCCGCGGGCTGGGCAGGGCAGGACCGGGACCGATGGCGTTGACCCGGATGCGCGGCGCCAGCGCCAGCGCCATCTGCTGCGTAAGCGCCCAAAGCGCCGCCTTGGACACGGTGTAGGACACGAAATGCGGGGTCAGCGACCAGACGCGCTGGTCGAGCAGGTTGACCACGGCGCCGCTCGCCGCCTCCGGCAGCGCCCGCGCCATGGCCTGCATCAGCACGAAGGGCGCGCGCAGGTTGGGTTCCATGTGGGCGTCCCAGCTTTCGCGGGTCGCGTCGTCCCATTCGTCGCGCTCGAAGGTGCTGGCGTTGTTGACCAGCACGCCGATGGGGCCGAGCGCCGCCATGGCGGCAGGCAGCAGGCCCTGCACGGCGGCCTCGTCGCCGAGGTCGGCCGTCAGCACCACGGCACGGACGCCGCGGGGCCGAATTTGGGCGGCCAGTGCCTCGGCCTCCGCGCCGCTGCCGCGGCAATGGATGGCCACGTCGAACCCGGCCCCGGCCAGCGCCGACACGATGGCGCCCCCCAGCCGGCGCGCGCCGCCGGTGACGAGGGCGGCGCGGGGGAGGGCGGCGGGGAGGACGGCGGGCATAGGGCTGCTTAGCCGGGGGAGTGGGCGGCGGCGAAGCCGCCCCGCTCCGGAAAGAATCGGTTTGCCGGACGCGGCAGGCCCAGGTGGTCGCGCAGCGTCGCGCCCGCATACTCCTGACGGAAGATGCCGCGCCGCTGCAGCTCGGGCACCACCAGGTCCACGAAGTCGTCGAGGCCCTGCGGCACGGTCGGGAACATCACGTTGAACCCTTCCGCGGCGTCGGCCTCCAGCCAGGCCTGCATGGTGTCGGCGATCTCCCCCGGCGTGCCCACCATCTGCAGGCCGGCATAGCCGCCCGTCAATTGCGCCAACTGCCGCACCGTGAGGTTGTCGCGCCGGGCCAGGGCGACGAGGGCGGCTTGGCCGCTCTGCCCCTGGTTCGTCGGCGGCAGCTTCGGCAGCGGCGCGTCGAGGTCGAAGCCGGAGGCGTCCACGCCCAGGCGGATGGACAGGTTCGGGATGCCGCTGTCGGGATGCACGAGGCTGTCGAGCAGCGCCTTCTTCTCCTGGGCCTCGGCGGTCGTGCGGCCGACCACGACGAGCGCGCCGGGCAGCACCTTGAGGTGGGCGGGGTCGCGGCCCAGCGCGCGCATCCGTGCCGACAGGTCCGCGCGGAAGCTGCGTCCGTCCTCCAGCGTGCGGCTGCTGCCGAACACCACCTCCGCCGTTTCCGCCGCAAGCTGCCGCCCGGCGTCGCTCGCGCCCGCTTGCACGATCACCGGCCAGCCCTGCACGGGGCGCGCGATGTTGAGCGGGCCGCGCACCCGCAGGTGCTCGCCGCGGTGGTCCAGGACGTGCATCTTGTCAGGGTCGAAGAAGATGCCGGTGTCCTGGTCCCGCACCCAGGCGTCGTCCGCCCAACTGTCCCACAGGCCGGTGACGACCGCGTGGAACTCGCGCGCCCGGCGGTAGCGCTCGTCGTGCTCCACGTGCTCGTCCCGGCCGAAGTTGAGGGCGGCGTCGGGGTTGCTGGTCGTGACCACGTTCCACCCGGCCCGCCCGGCGCTGATGTGGTCCAAGGAGGCGAAGCGCCGGGCGATGTGGTACGGCTCGTCGAACGTCGTGCTGGCGGTGGCGACCAGGCCGATGCGCTTCGTCGCCATCGCCAGCGCCGACAGCAGGGTCAGCGGCTCGAACGAGGTGGCGGTGGCGCTGCGGCGGAGCGCGGCCATGGGCATGTTCAGCACGGCCAGGTGGTCGGCCATGAAGAAGGCGTCGAAACGCCCGCGCTCCAGCGCCTGGATCAGGCGGACCAGGGCGTGCAAGTCGAAGTTGGCGTCCGGCCAGGCGCCGGGCATCCGCCACCAGGCGGTGTGGATGCCGACCGGGCGCATGAAGGCGCCAAGATAGAGCTGCTTGGTCATGGATGCCTCAAGGAGTGCCGCACGGGATCGGTAGGCCGCGGACGCCGGGGATGGCAAGCCCGGATGCGCGGCCCCGGATGCGCATCGTCGTCACGCCGCCCGGCTCTCGCTCCGGTCGCGCCCCGGCGGCAGCCCGAACATGCGGCCGTACTCGCGGGTGAACTGCGTGACGCTCTCGTAGCCGACCTCGAACGCCGCCCGGCTTGCCGACAGACCGTCGCCCAGCATCCGCCGCCTCGCCTCGATCAGCCGCAGTTGCTTCTGGAACTGCATCGGCGACAAGGAGGTGACGGCGCGGAAATGGTGGTGGAAGCTCGATGCGCTCATGCCGGCGGCCGCGGCCAGGCGCTCCACCCGCAGCGGCCGGTCGAACTCGCCGCGCAGCACGGCGACCGCACGCGCCACGCGATGCGCGGTCCCGTCGGGCCGGGCGAGGCCGCGGACCGACCGTCCATGCCGCCCGGCCAGCAGCCAATAGTGCATCTCGCGTCCAATGGGCGGGCACAGCAGCGGAATGGCCTCCGGCCGGTCAAGCAGGCGCACCAGCCGCAGGGCGCAGTCGGCCACCGCGGCGTCGGTCTCGTCGAGCAGCACCGCCGGGGCTGCCGGGCCGGGGCCGCTTGAGCCGTCGATCTGCGCCGACAGGTCGAGCAGCACGGCCATGTCCAGCTCAATGGCCAGGGCGACGTACGGCTCGGCCCGGCTTGCCTGCGTGATGCGGCTCATGGCCGGAACGTCGGCGCTGATGATCGCCGACTGCCCGGCGGCGAACTCGTAGCTGTCCGGGCCGACCGTCACATGCTTGGCGCCTTGCAGGATCAGGCAGACGAGCGGCTTGTAGATCATCTTCACCATGCCGGTCGGCGCATAGGCCCGCATCATGCCCATGCCCGGAAGCGGCGTCGCGGCCAAGCCATCCTTGTCGCCGTGGGCATCGACGTAGCGCCGGACGGCGCAGCATAGGTCCTGGGTCATGCCTCACCCATTTCGTGCGGTGGACACGGGAGGGAAGCGCGTCCCGGAGCATTGGGCAAGCATTCCGGCGATTCCGGCAAGCCTCCTTCCATCGCCGTGACCAAGTTGGACATCACCCGGCCGCGTGCCGGGCCAAGGCAGCAGGAGAGCAGCATGAACATGACCGGCAACACCATCCTCGTCACCGGCGGCGGATCGGGCATCGGCCGGGGACTGGCCGAGGCATTCCACGCCGCGGGCAACCAGGTCATCATCGCCGGGCGCCGTCCCGAGCCGCTGGCCGAGGTGGCCGCCGCCAACCCCGGCATGGCCTCCGTCGTGCTCGACGTGGCCGACCCGGCGGCGATCCGCGCCTTCGCCGAGCAGGTCCCGCAGGACCACCCGGCGTTGAACGTGCTGATCAACAACGCCGGGATCATGCAGGTCGAGGACGCGCTGGCCGAGCCGTTCGATCTTGCGGGCTGTGAGGCGACAATCGCGATCAACCTGCTCGGCCCGATCCGGCTCACCGCGGCGCTGCTGCCGCATTTGCGCCGGCAGCGGGCGGCGGCGGTCGTGAACGTGACCTCGGGCCTCGCCTTCGTGCCGCGGGCGGACACGCCGACGTACGGCGCGACCAAGGCGGCGATGCACTCCTACACGCAGTCGCTGCGCTTTCAACTGCGCGAAACGCCGGTGCAGGTGATCGAGCTGGCGCCGCCGCTGGTCGCGACCGACCTCACGCCGGGGCAGCGCGCCAACCCGCGGGCGATGCCGCTCGACGAGTATGTGCAGGAGAGCATGGCCTTGTTCGCCGCCGACGGCTCGGCGCCGGAGATCCTGGTCGAGCGGGTCAAGCTGCAACGCTTCGCAGAGGCCCGCGGCGACCATGACAAGGTGTTCGCCGCGATCAACGGCGGCTGACAACGGACCGGGGCCGGACGCCCGCGATGCCTTGCCGCGTCCAGGCCGGCCGCGGCAGGGCCGCGAGCAGGTAGGCCCCGGCGCTCAGCGCAGTGATCCAGAAGCTGCTCGGCCAGTCGGTGCTGAACGCAAGCGCGATGCCGAGCCAGGCTTCCGCCAGCGCCAGGGCCATCGAGAGCAGGATGCCCTTGCCCACGCCACTGGTCAGGCGCTGAGCCGTCGCCGCCGGGCCGACCATGAGCGAGAACACCAGGAGCACGCCGACGATCTGCGCGCATTCCGCCGTCGCGAGCGCCACGATGGCCAGGAACAGCACGGAGTACAGCCGCAGCGAGACGCCCTTGGCCTCGGCCAGCTCCGGCTGCAGGCTGGCAAACAATAGCGGCCGGGAGATAATGGCGAGCGCCGCCAAGCTCACGACACCGAGCACCGCCAGCGTCCACACCGTGCCCTCGTCCACGGCCAGCACGTTGCCGAACAGCAGCGCCGTCGCCTGCGTCGCGAACGCCGTGTAGAAGTGCAGGAACAGCAGGCCGAACCCGAGCGACAGCGACAGCACGAGGCCGATGGCGACGTCCCGCTGCGCCAGCCGCTCTCCCATCAGCCCCATGCCGACCCCGGCGGCCACCGTCGTCAGCACAAGGCCCCAAAGCGGCGCGACGCCGACGAGGAACGCGCCCGTGGCGCCGGTGAAGCCGACATGGGCCAGCGCGTGCCCGGCAAAGGTCTGGCCGCGCAGCACCAAAAAGTAGCCGACCGCGCCCGAGACGACCGCGACCACGCCCGCCGCCGCGAAGGCGGTCCGCATGAAATCGTAGTCAAGCATGGCTGGCCGAAGCGTCATGCCGGTGGTCGTCTCGCTCCGCGTCGTGACGGCCGGACATCACGAAGATCCTGCCGTTCACGCGCACCACGTCGATGTCCGACCCGTAGAGCCGCGACAGCACGGGACCCGTGATGACCTCATCGACCGTGCCGAGCGCCGCCTGGCCGCGGCCGAGGTAGAGCACCCGGTCGAGCGCGCCGAGCAGCGGGTTCAGCTCATGCGCGCTGAACAGCACGGTGATCCCAAGCTCGGCCTGCAGCGACCGCGCCAGTTCCACCACGCCGCGCTGATGGTGCGGGTCGAGGCTGATCAGCGGCTCGTCCAGCAGCAGCAGGCGCGGGCGCCCGATCAGCGCCTGGGCCAGCAGCAGGCGCTGCCGCTCGCCGCCGGAGGTTTCGGTCAGCGGGCGCCGGGCCAGGTCGCGGGCGCCGACCAGGTCGAGCGCCCGGTCCACCTCCGCCCGGGCCGCCTTGCCGATGACGGGCAGGCCCAGCCGGTGGCCGTCCACCACCCCGGCGACGAAATCCCAGCCGCTCAGCCGCATGCTGGCGACGGCGCCGCGGACCTGCGGCATGTAGCCGACCGCCGGGTTGCCGCGCGCCGCCGGGCGGCCGAGGACGTGGATGGCGCCTCGGCTCGGCGGCACCAGCCCAAGGACCGCGCGCATCAGCGTCGTCTTGCCGGCGCCGTTCGGCCCCAGCACGCCCACGAACTCGCGGGCGCCGATGTCCAGGTTGACGCCGGACAGGATCGGGCGGCCCCCGAGGTCCAGGTGGACGCCGCGGAACTCGATTGCGTTCAAGTGGGGGCGCTCACTGGGGCGGCTTCGGCAGCGCCCGGTCGATGGCGTCCAGCTCGCCCATCATCCACGCCTGGTATCCCTTGCCCGCCGGCTCCGTTTCCGTCGCGCCCACCACCGGAATGTGCGACGCCCGGGCGAGCTTTTCCATGCGCGCCGCGACCGGGTTGGAAGTCTGGCTGTTGTAGACCAGCAGCTTGACCTTACGCGTCTTCAGGTCGTCCTCGAAGGCGGCGATATCGGAGGCGCTCGGCTCGGTGTCGTTCATCACCGACAACTGGAACGACTGGTTCCGCACCTCCATGCCGAGGGCCGCGAACATGGTGCCGAACACCGGCTCCGTCGCCGTCACCGGCGTGCCGGCCAGGCGCGTCCGCAGCGTGGCGATCTTGGCCTGGATCGGTTGCACCGAGGACTGGAAGGCGGCCAGGCGCTGCCGGTAGCCGTCCCCGTGCGCCGGATCGGCGCTGGCCAGGCTGTCGGCCAAGGCTTGCGCGAGCGCCAGCATGGTAGCCGGGTCGTACCAGATGTGCGGGTTGTCGCCGGGCTTCTTGCCGAGGAGGTCGGCCACCACGATGGTCTTTCGGTCTGAACTGCGGGCGGCCCCGAGCAGCTTTTGCATCCAGGGGTCGTAGTCGATGCCGTTATAGATGACGATCCGGGCCGCCGATATCCCCCGCGCGACGGAGGGGCTGGCCTCGAACAGATGCGGGTCCTGGTCGGGGTTGCTCAGCACGCTCGTCACCTTGACGCCGGGGCCGCCGATCTGCTGGGCGATGTCGCCGTAGAAGTTCTCGGCGGCCACGACCGGCATGGGGCCGCGCGCCGCCTCCGACCAGGCCGGCGGGGCGGCCAGGCCCAGGCACGACAGGCTTCCGGCCAATGCGGCCATCAGGGCAAATCTCGACATGCAGACTCCCTTGCGCAGGCGGCTGCCAGGGCCGCGCGGCGATTGCTCAAGCCCCACATTACGGCATTGCCTGAATTGAGACAATGTATCAACTTCCCGACGCGGTTGGCAGAGGTGGGGACAGGTGGGGATGAGACGGCGTCAGGCTATCGTGCTGAGCAGCGCCTTGGGGGCCGTCGGCGTCCCCGTGCTGGCGGCGCAGCTTCCTTCGGCGCCGTCCCGGACGGTCCCGCCGCCGCCCGCCGTCAACCTCGGCAGCGACATGGCGCTCGACGACATTTCCGTGGCCGCGCAGCGGCTGGACGCGGCGCGCACCGCCATCCAGCCCAGCCTTGGCGCCACCGTGTACCGCTTCGACCGCGGCGCCATCGAGACCCTGCCCCAAGGCGACCAGGCGCCCTTGCAGCAGATCCTGCTGCAATCGCCCGGCGTCGCGCAGGACAGCTTCGGCCAGGTGCACATCCGCAACGAGCACGCCAATGTGCAGTACCGCCTGGACGGCGTGCAACTGCCAGAGGGCTTATTTGGTGTTCGGCCAGGCGCTGGAAACCCGGTTCGCCCATTCCCTGTCGCTGATCACCGGCGCGCTGCCGGCCCAGTACGGCTTCCGCCAGGCCGGCATCGTCGACATCACCACCAAGTCCGGCGCCACCGACCCCGGCGGCGCCCTCACGATGTACGGCGGGTCGCGCAGCACCCTGCAGCCCAGCTTCGAGTACGGCGGCCGGGCGGGCGCCATCGACACCTACGTCACCGGCGAGTACCTGCACAGCAACATCGGCATCGAGAACCCGGCCAACAGCTTCAACGCGCAGCACGACACGACCGACCAGTTCCGCGGCTTCGCCCACGTCTCCGGCATCCTGGATGGCACGACGCGCGTCAGCCTGCTTGCCGGGACCTTCCACGGCGATTTCCAGATCCCTAACCGCGGCGGCCAGCAACCGGGCCTGGGCCTCACGGTCAATGGGCAGAGTGACTTCGACAGCAGCAGCCTGACCTCGCGCCAGCGCGAACTGACGCATTTCGGCATCCTGTCGCTGCAGAAGCAGTACGGCGCGCTGGACGTGCAGACCTCGCTGTTCACCCGCTACAGCAGCCTGTACTACACGCCGGACCCGCTGGGCGACTTGCTGTTCGGCGGCATCGCGCAGACGGCGGCGCGGTCGAGCTGGGCCAACGGGACCCAGGCCGACGCGAGCTGGCGCGTCAGCGCCAACCACACGGTCCGCGCCGGGTTCCTGGCGCAGGCCGAGCGGTCCGTGGCGAAGTCGAACGCCTTCGTGCTGCCGGTGGACGGCACCGGCGCGCAAATCGGCGACCAGCCTTTCGCGGTGCAGGACAGTTCCGGCAAGACCGGATACACCTACGGCGTGTATCTCCAGGACGAGTGGCGCATCCTGCCCTTCGTCACGGTCAACTACGGCGGCCGGTTCGACGTGGTGGACGCCTACGCCAAGGACAACGCATTCAGCCCGCGGGTCAACGTGGTGTGGACGCCGCTGGAGGGCACGGTGCTGCACGCCGGCTATTCCCGCTACTTCACGCCGCCGCCGTTCGAGCTGGTCGGCAACCAGACGATCAGCAAGTTCGCCGCCACCAGCGGGGCGGCGAACCCGACCGGCAACACGACCGTGAAGGCGGAGCGCGCCAACTATTACGACGTGGGCGCCAGCCAGGTGATCCTGCCCGGCTTGACTCTTGCCGTGGACGGCTACTTCAAGACCGCGCGCAACCTGATCGACGAGGGGCAGTTCGGGGCGCCGATCATCCTTACCGCCTATAACTACGACCGCTCGCAGCAGCACGGGGTCGAGGTGTCGGCGACCTACGACCGCGGGCCGCTGTCATTGTACGGCAACGTCGCCTACTCGCGCGGCATCGGCAGGAACATCACCTCCTCGCAGTTCAACTTCAGCCAGGCCGACCTGGACTATATCGCGCATCGCTACATCCACCTCGACCATGACCAGCGCTGGACCGGCTCCGGCGGCGCGGCCTACACGCTGAACCCGCTGAGCCGGTTCCCGACGCGGCTATCGGCCGACCTGACCGTGGGCAGCGGACTGCGGCGGGGCGGGGACACGCCGAACGGCCGCGCGCTGCCGGGCTACTACACGGTCAACCTGGCGGCCGTGCAGCGGGTGCAGCTCGTGGCCGGGAAGCCGACGGAACTGCGGCTCGACGTCATCAACCTGCTCGACCGACGCTACGAGATCCGCGACGGGACCGGCGTGGGCGTGGGCGCGCCGCAATACGGGCTGCGCCGCGCGATCCTGGCCGGGGTCACGCAGCGGTTTTAACGTCTCGCCCGCACGAGCCAGGCGAGCGCCGCCCCGATGGCGAGCGTCGCCAGCAGGGCCAGCGTGGCGAGCGCGTTGATCTCGGGCGTGAGGCCGGAACGGAGACGGCCGAAGATCAGCACCGGCAAGGTCGGCTCGAACCCGCCCAGGAAAAACGAGCGGATGAAGTCGTCGAAGCTGTTCAGCGCGGCCAGCAGCCCGGCGCCGGCCAGCGTGCGGCCAAGCCAGGGCAGCGTGACCAGCCAGAACGCGCCGACCGGCCCCGCGCCCAGGTCCTGCGCGGCCTCCGTCAGCTCGGGCGGCAGGGTGGCGAGCCGCGCCCCGACCATCAGCGCCGCCAAGGGCGTGGCGTGCACGACGTGGCCGAGCAGGACGGCAAGCGGCCCCGGGTCCAGTCCGACCGCGCGGATGGCGATGCGGAGCGCGAGGGCGTGCACGATCCCGGGCGTCGCGAGCGGCACCAGCGCCACGGCCAGCAGCAGCCACCGCCAGCCCGGACGCATCATGCCCGCCGCGAGCGCGATCCAAGCGCCCGCCGCCGCCGCCAGCCCGGCCGACGCCGCGGCCAAAGCGAGGGACAGCAGGAAGGCCCGCGCATTGGCCGCGGCGTCGGCCGGGCTGGCGGCGTGCCAGCGCAGGCTGAGGCGGCCGAGGGGAAACCCGACCAGCGCCGAGTCGGTCAGGCCGGTGAGCACGATCAGGCCGAGCGGCAGCGTGAGCGCTAGGACGGCACCCCGGTAACAAGCCGCCGCCAGCCGGCCCGGGCTCACGCGCGTAGCCGCCCCGGCCCGGCGCGCACGCCCCCAGCGGCCACCGCCCGCTGGCGCCGCCGAAGAAACCTGCGATGACCGCGGCAAAGGCCGGCGTGCCCGCCCCGCCCAGCAATGCGGGCGCCGCCAGCACGCCCAGGCACAGCAGGAATGTCAGCGCCACGGCGGACGCGATGCCGCCCGCCGCCAAGGGCAGCGCGACCAGTCCCTGACGCCGCCACGGCCCCGCCCCAAGGTCGGCCGCCAGCGTCCAGCAGGTCCGGCGGCAGCCGGCCCAGCGCCGCGAACAATGGCAGCAGCATGGTCAGCAGCACGGTATAGACGGTCCCCGCCAGCACGGCGCCGGTGCCATACAGGAGCGGCACCCCCGGGACGCCGGCCCAGCGCAGCACGGCGTTCAGCGCCCCGCGGTTCGCCAGCAGCAGCACGAGGGCGAACATGCGCAAGACCTCGCTGGTCCAGAACGGCGCGACCAGCAGCGCCAGCCGCTGGGCGCGCTGCGCGGGCGGCACTTCCATGGCGACGTGCCATGCCAACGGCCAGGCCAGGATCAGCGCGATCCCTGTCGCCGCGGCGGCCATCCCCAGGCTATGGCCCAACGCGGCGCGGTAGCCCGGCCCGTTCAGGAATGCCGTGTAGGCCTGGCCCCCAAACGTGGGTACCGCCTCCGCCGCCGCCGGGTAGGCGTCAAGTAGGCTGATGCGCGCCATCGCCAGGAGCGGCCCGACATGCGCCGCGGCCACCCACAGCACGGGGACGGCGACGAACAGGCGGCGCAGCCAGCGTGTCACCCGGCGCGCACCTCCTGCACGGCGCGGTCGATCAATGAGGAGCTGAGCGCCTGGCCTTCATAACGGGCGAAGCGCAGGCGGCCCAGCGCGCCGGGGTCAAGCCCGTAGGCCGCCCGCTCCGCCTTCGTCAGCCCGGCGCTTGCATCCTTGAGGCTCGACAGGTAGCCGGCCGAGCGGGTCAGCGCCGCCCCGACGCCGGGCGTGCCGAGCAGGGTGTCCAGGAAACAGTGGGCCGCATCCCGGTTCGGCACGTCCTTCACCACGGCGAAGGCGTACACGAAGCCCATGCTCCCCCCCCCGCGGCAGCGCCCGGCGGAACGGCTGCCCGGCCAGGATCAGCCGGGCCCGCGTGCTGGCGTAGGTCTGCGCCAGCACGGCGTCGCCGCCCGTCAGCATCTGCTGCAGCTCGCTGCCCTCGTCGAAGAAGCGCACCACCTGGGACTTGGCTCCGATCAGCGCATCCCACGCCGCGTTCACCGCGCGGGCGGCCTCCGCGGGCTTGCCGAGGGTGGACATGAAGGTGGGATCGGCCTCTTGCAGCAGCATCGTGCACAGCAGGAAATCCTCGATGTCATATGTGACCCGGCCCTTGTATCGAGGATCGAACATGGCGCCCCAACTGTCCGGCGCGGGCGTCACTTCGCCCGTGTCGAACACCAGCACGTTGGCGCCGACGACCAGCGGCACCCCCATGACGGCGCCCTTGATGCGGTTCCACTCCGCGTCTGCATAGAGCGGGTCGATGCGGTCCCAATTCCTCAGCCTAGCCCTGTCCAGCGACTCGATGATCCCGGCGTCCGCAAACTGGCGCAGGCGGTTGCCCGTCACCGTGCAGATATCGGTCAGCGGATGGTTGCGCTCGGCAACCAGCAAACTTAGCTCGGGCGCCTGGCTGGCGGCCACGCGGATGCGGACCCGGATGCCCGTCTCGGCCTCGAACTGCTGCCGGAACACCGGGGGCACGAAGCCGTCATAGGCGGTGATGCCCAGCGTTCCCGCCGCGGTGGCCGGGGCGGCGCGCAGCAGGGCGGGCACGGCCAAGGCGGTGCCGGCCAGCATGGCGCGGCGGGTGACAGCTTGGGGCAGGACGGCTATCGAAGCGGGCATCGCGGCCTACCGCTGGTATGATGTTTCCATGCGGTCATCATATCCGGCGCCGGGCCGCTGCAAAGGGGGCACCATGCAACGCGTGACCATCACGATGGAGGATGCGCTGCTGGCCGAGCTGGATGCGCTGGTGGCACGCCGCGGCTACCAGGGCCGGTCGGAGGCGCTGCGCGACCTGGCCCGCGCCGGCATGCGCCAACTGGACGGCCCGGCGCCCGACGAACCCTGCGTGGCGGCGCTGGTCTATGTGTACGACCACGCCCGGCGCGACCTGCCCAATCGCCTGGCCAACAAGTTCCACGGCCATCATGACCTCGCCGTGTCCACCCTGCACATCCACCTGGACGCGCAAAGCTGCCTGGAGGTCGCGGTGCTGAAAGGGCCGGCGGGCGCGGTGCGGCACATGGCGGACCACGTCACCGCCGAACGCGGGGTGCGGCACGGGCAGCTTGTCCTGCTGCCTGCGAGCGGCGACGCCTGATTCTTTGATAGACACGATTTGGCGAAAACGGGGGCTTCCGACAACCCGGCCCGGTCGTGCGTGTTGCGTCTGCACGCCATCCGGTACGGCGACGCCGCGAAAGGAGATGCCATGTCCCTGCACATGCAGCAGCCAAGCCCGATCCCCGATCCCATCCCGCCGCCGGGGCCGCAGATCCCGCCGGGGCACGATCCCGACGACCCGGCGCCGGTCGAGGAGCCGCCGGAAGGCGACCCCATCCCGATCCCGGACGAGGACGGAGACCCCCCGATGCGCGTGGCTTGAAGAACCCTTTTGGAAAGGAAGACGCAATGAAGCTGCAAGGCAAGACAGCCCTGATCACCGGCGCCGATTCCGGCATCGGCCAGGCGACGGCCGAACTTTTTGCGCAGGAAGGGGCGGATGTCTGCATCGGCTACCACACGGACCAGTCCGGCGCCGAGGACACCAAGCGCCGGGTCGAGGCGGCAGGGCGGCGCGCGACCGTCGTGCAATGCGACGTGGGCGACCCGGCGGCGGTCGCGGCGCTGTTCGAGCAGGCGCAGGGCCTCGGCACGCTCGATATTCTGGTGAACAACGCGGGCAAGGGCATGGGCGGGATGCCGGTCGCCGACATGGAGGACGCGAAGCTGGAGCAGATCCTGCGGACCGACCTGATGGGTCCGCTGTTCTGCGCCCGCGCCTTCATCCGCCTGCGCCGCGCCCATGGCGGCAAGGGGCGGATCGTGACGGTCAGCTCGGTCGCGCAGCATCTGCCGACGCCCGGCAGCGCCCCGTACGGCATGGCGAAGGCCGGCATCGGCTCGCTGACCCGCAGCCTGTCGCGGGAGCTGGCGGAGGACCGGATCAACGTCAACAACGTGGCGCCGGGCTTGATCCAGACGCCGATGACACAGGAAACCCTGGACGACCCCAAGAAGGCGGAAGCGTCGATGCAGGCGATCCCGTGGCACCGCGCCGGGCAGCCGGAGGAGATCGCCCGGGTGATCCTGTTCCTCGCGTCCGACGACGGGGATTACGTGACCGGGCAGACCTGGACCATGGATGGCGGGCTGACGATGAACTGGGGCGGCGCTTAGCAAGGATTACGGGTTGAAGGGCCGCACCGCCGTCGGTCACGGGCGCCGACTCCGGCATGGGGCTGGCCGTTGCGAGGATGCTGCTGGAGGAGGGCGCGCAGGTGCTCGTCAGCGACAAGGCGGAAGACAGCATCGCGGCGGCTGGGCAGGAGCTTGCGGCAAGTGGGGAGGTGCACGCCGTGGCGGCCGACCTGACGCAGAACGCCTCGGTGGAGCGGCTGCGCGACGCGGCGCTGGAGCGGCTGGGGCAGGTCGATGTCCTGGTGAACGCCGCCGGCATCACCGGGCCGACCAGCCTGTTCCACAAACCGACGACGAGGCGTGGCTCGGGGCGCTGGATGCGGTCGGGAGATTCCTGAAGGAGGAGCGCCCAACCCTGGAACTTCAACGGCGCGGCGAGGCGGAGGAGGTCGCGGCGGCGGTGCTGTTCCTGTGTTCCCGCCACGCGAGCTTCATCTCCGGGAGCAACTTGAGGATCGACGGCGGGTCGGTCGCGACGGTGTAAGTTGCCTATCGGCGCCAGGTATGACAGGAATCTCGCCGAGCGTCGGCAACGACAGGCCAATGGCTGCGTTGGCAGCTTTGAACCCGATGTATGAAGGGTTTACTTCGATAACGGCCTGCAAAAGGAAACGAACTGATGTCCATCATCGCTTGGCTTGTTCTGGGTCTCATCGCCGGCTTCATCGCCAGCAAGCTTTATGCCGGCAGCGGACAGGGCATCGTGCTTGACATGGTGCTCGGCATCGTCGGCGCTTTCGTGGGCGGCTTCCTGTTCTCGACGTTTGGCGCGGCGCCGGTTACAGGTTTCAACATCTACAGCATGATCGTCGCCATCGTCGGAGCCATCGTCGTGCTATGGATCTACCACGCCGTCGTCGGCCGCCGGGCGATGTGATCAAGCCCTGTCGTTTATGGGCCGGGGCAGTTGCCCCGGTCCAGGGTTGGCCGTTCCTGCGCGAACTCGGCCCTGAGACAACGCAAATCAAATTGAACCATCTGGCCAAGGCCGCGGCATGACCGGGGTGGTCGTGCGGTTGTTCCGCTACCCCGTCAAGGGCCTCAGCCCGGAGCTTTTGGAAACGTTGGCGCTCACTGACGCGCACGGAATCGAGCGCGACCGCAGCTTCGCATTGGCGTTGGGGACCACGGAGTTCGACCCGGCGCAGCCGCAGCCCTTGGCCAAGACCAACTTCCTGATGCTGGCGAAGAACGAAAGCTTGGCACGGCTGCACACGCAACTCGATCCGGACCATCGCCTGACCGTGCGCCTCGACGCGCGGATCGTGGCCGAGGGCGTGCTTGACGATCCCGCGGGCCGGACGGCGATTGAGGATTTCTTCACGGCGTTCGTCGGCGATGCGGCCCGCGGGCGGGTCCGCGTCGTGTCGGCGCCGGGCCATCGCTTCACGGACATCGGTGCGCCCGTGCCGGAGTTCATGGATTGCGTGTCGCTCATCAATCTTGCGAGCCTGCGGGCGGTGGAAGCGGCAATGGGGCGGCGCCTGGACCCGCTGCGCTTCCGGGCCAACATCTACGTCGATGGCTTGCCGGCCTGGGCGGAGTTCGACCGGCTCGGCGCCTCGCTGACGGTTGGTTCCGCAGAATGCCGCGTGGTGCGCCGAACCCGGCGCTGCCCGGCCACCAACGTCGATCCCGCGACGGCCCGGCGGGACGCCGACGTGCCCAGGGCGTTGCGCGAGGCCTATGGCCATGCGGACCTGGGCGTTTACCTGCAGCCGGTCGGCGTCGGCACGGTGACGCCCGGCGATGCGGTGTCCATGTCCCAGGCTGCGTGACACGGAGGGTTGGGCCGCATGGTTGAGAGTGCGTGATGCGGGCCATGGCCGGGATCGTCGCGCTGGTTGCGGCGCTGCTTGCCGGAGGGTACAGCATGGGTGAGGCCGCGCCGCCGGCACCGGGCGACATCTCCGAAATCCAGCGCCCGACTTCGCCCAACACCTGTCTTGCGGGACCGCCAGGGTTCAAGCTGACACCGGATTTGCAGACCCGGCATTTCAATCTGGCTCCCCAACAACTGCTCGCAGCCATGCAGGGCGTCATGCGGGCGCAGCCGCGCGTGACGGCCCTGGCAGACGATCCCAAACGCTTGCGCGCCGACTATGTCGTGCGGAGCCGGGTGTTCGGCTTTCCAGACATCGTGTTGGTGCAGGCGTTGGCGGCAGGCGACGGCCAGAGTGAGCTTGCGGTGTATTCCTACAGCTTGAAGGGGCATTACGATTTTGGCGTGAATCGTGGCCGTGTGAGGGCACTCCTGAGCGCGTTGGACGGTGCCTTGGCCCAATAAAGCGGTTTTGATGACGTGAGGCGCGATAGTTAGTTCTGTATTCGAAAAGTTTGCTGGACAAGTCTGGGCAACCTACCTATATCATCAGATCAGTCAGCCAAATCGGCCTTTGCGCAAAACCGTTGGTTTTGCTACAGCAAGATAAAGCCGGGTTCGAGAAAAATGCCGACGCCGATTCTAACTTCCTTTACAACATAGCTTAATGAGAGCGGATGTCCGACTCAGACGAAAACCTCCCCTTGTCACCGAGCGACACACAAGCGACTGAAAATCGCATGCGTCGCGCCTTGGGCCTGCAAGGCCCGTCCCGCCAGCCCCCGCAGCAGCGTGCCGACCAGGTGCGTCCACGCCACCGCTTTGTCCAGGATGGCGGCGTTCCGGTGGTCGTCCTGAACAGTCGAGGCGACCATGATCCGACGGCAGTATTCAAGGCGCGCGTCGCGGAACTAGAGGCCGCCTTGGAAGCGGAACGGACGGCGCATGGCGCCACCCGCCGTTCGCTGCATGAGGTGCAGGCAGCCGCTCAAGCACAGCAGACACGGCTTGCGCACGCTGAACTGGCGCATAGCGAAGCTTTAGCTATGGAGCGCAATGCCCGTCAGGCGGCAGAAGAAAGCCTGCAAGCCCGCATGGCCGTGTCCGAGCAGCCGGCTGCCGTGCCTGTCGCGGTTCCAGGACTGGCGGTGCCTGCGAAGCCGAAGCGCGCCGCACCGAAAGCGCCCCGAGTTCCGCGTGTCGCCAAGATCAAGGAGCCGCAACCGATCAAGTGGTGGCTTCCGAACTTCCGAGAGAAGCTGCAGTCTTAGCCGTCAGGTGCTCATCTTGAGTCGCATGGCCAAATGGGGCCGATATGGCCCTTGGTGACTGACGCCTCCTTTCGACTGCGGCCAGCATCAAGGGGGCTTGGGCCATTGCTGGCGCCAGCGGTCACGTGTCTTTGTCTACCGGCGGCACGGCCGGGCTGATGCCCGGGCCGTTTCACGTACTTCCGCTCGGGCGACCATCCCCTCAATCCGCGCTGGCGGCCAACCGTATCAGCCTGTTCGCTGCTTCGGGCTTCCTGGGCGCTTCCCCAGCAATTGGGGGACGCAACGCGGCGACGGACAACTCCTGAAAAAGGCCTCCGGCATTGGAGAAATTCGGGTTGTAGAAAGGATCGTTCCGGATTTCGGGACTCCAACGTGTCAGCATGACCCGTTCCTCGTATACAAACCGTCCCAGATGCACGTCGCTCATGTCATCACCACGGCTGGCAGACTCGTGGTGCTCCGCCACAACGTCGGGACAATAGATTACCTTGAACCCGGCGCGGCGCAGCTTGAGGCAAAGGTCTACGTCGTTGAAAGCGACAGACAGGTCTGCTTCGTCGAAGCCTTCCACCTTTTGGAACGCGTTCGCCCGGCACAGCATCAAAGCGCCGGTGACAGCAGAGAGTTCCTGGGTGCAAAGGCTGCGCCCCATGTAGAAAGGATCGTCGATCTCACGTCCGCGGTTGGCGTGATCGCCCACGCCATTCACGCCCAGGATCACGCCGCCATGCTGCACGGTGCGGTCCGGATATACCAGCTTAGCGCCGACCGCCCCGACTGCTTTGTCAGCCAGTGCCTCGTCAACGAGCAAGCGCAGCCAATTTGGCTGCTCAACGAACACGTCGTTGTTCATAAACACGAAGAATTCGCTGTTGGATTGCGAGCAGGCAATGTTGTTGAGACGGGAGTAGTTGAAAGGCTCCTCGACCCGAATGACCTGTACCCGGTCATGCTTTTGCGCTTTTGCGGTGAACGCCGCTGCCTCTCGGCTGGTTGACCAGTTATCGACCAGGATGATTTGAAGATCTTTGTAACTGGTCACAGCAAGAAGGCTCTCCAGACACCGTCGCGTGCGGTCGATCTGCTCCCTGAACGGGATGATGACGGTAACGCTCGGCTCCTCCTGAAGTCCCCACTCAACCCGATAGCTGGTCGCCCCCGCCGTGAGAGACACGTTCACCTCTCGGCCTTGCCGCCGCAGGTGATCCCGCACTGCCCTCGCGCCCGCATCGACGGCGTAGGATTTCGCCGAGAGAGCCGTGGCCGTGGAGCCTGGCGTTTTGCGCCAGTGATAAATGACCTCCGGCACATGGACGATGCGGGCCGGGTCAACGGTCTCCGACAGACGCAGGACCAGGTCGTGGTCCTGCGCGCCGTCATACTCGGACCGAAGCGGTCCCACTGCACGAAGCGTCGCAGCTTCCACGACGAGGAAGTGGCAGACGTAGTTCTGGCCTAGCATAAGCCGGTAATTCCAATCGCCTTTCAGGTTGGGATCAGAATACCGGCCGAAATCGTCAATTTTATCTTCGTCAGAGTACAGCATCTTCGCGCCAGTCTTGAACGCCGCCTCAATCATGATTTCAACGGCGACATCGAGCAGCATATCGTCATGGTCAAATAAGGCAATGTATTCGCCCTTCGCCGCCGCGATGGCTGTGTTCGTGGCGCCGCTGATGCCAGTATTCTTCTTCTGCGAAACGGCTCGGATGCGGCGGTCCTTGGCACAAATCTCCGCAATGGCCGCAGTCAGCTCCTTGGATTTGCTGCAATCGTCAACCAGGATCAGTTCCCAGTTTGGATAAGTCTGCGCCAGGACGGACTTGACCGCCGCCATGAAGTCCGTCATGCGCGGCCGGTAAACCGGGCACAGGATGCTGACGAGTGGCTGCGGGCGGTTCGCCGGCCACGGGGCCTGCCGCCGCCGGTAGCGCAACGCGGCATGGTATTGCCGCGCCCACGGGTCATAATCGGCCAGCATGAACATGACGCGCTCGGACGTCATGTCCTTGAGCTCGCGCCTCAGCCGCCAGAGTTGCGTGCTCATATCCTCCACGACGTTGTGCAGGCGTGCGACACGGGTCTCGGAAAGGTGGGCCGGATATTCAAACGAGACCGGGCTTCCTTCCAATGACTCGCCCGTAGCGGCAAAGTTGAACTTGAACGTGTAAGACTGTCCGTCGCGGAATCGCGCCGGAGGGCGGAACATGAAACCGCAATGCGGGTCGCAGCCGAGGGCCTTGGCAACATCGGCGCGATGCTTGTCCGCCTTGACCCGGCCCACCTCGATCCCGTCATGCAGTACTAAAACATCGACGCTGCCCTGCTTGGCCGTACTGCCGTGATCATAACGCATCGCCCAGCCGCGCAAGGTGCCCTGGACCAAGCCGTCCACAACGCCGGTCAGCGCGAGGGGGGCGTGCATCCGGAGGACGCCCGACTTCGCCATGCCCCCTTCTTGGTCGGAGAACAGCAGATACTCGCCGCTGTGGAAGCGTACGGAGATGCTGTGTGGCTCGCCATCTAAATACGGTTCAGGGATCGGAAACCGAAACCCCGTTTGGCTGCTGCGTAGCCCGGCGCTTTCCAGGTCCAGCCGGTCGATGTCGCAGAAGAAGTTGGCAATGGGCTTATCATCAAGGAACAAGAACAAGCTCGCAGCATTGTTGCTACGGAACGAGTCGATTGCCCACCCATGGACGTAGCCGTCCTTGATATAATCGACATGGCCATAACGCGGGGTTTTTTTCATGCTGCGTCCTGCCTTGGCAATGCCGCACGGGTTTTCACGTGCGACTCCGCCCATTTCATCGTGGCCGCACCAAATTTGCACCACTCATACGTGTTAACCTGCACGTTTTTTCCCGTCAAGATACGTTTGTTGCGAGGCAATACCTCTATCGCTTGAACGATGGGCAGCTTCCAAGTCCGGATCGAAGTATAGGCTGCGTGTCAGCCTCCTGTGCCACGGGACGGCAATCAACCAAATGTAACGGAACGATCCGCTTGCCTTCCGGAGGCGCGGCACGCCGCCGCAAAACTAAACCGCAAACGCCATGCGGCCTTCGACCTGGCCATAAGTCAAATAGTGCTGCAACGGGTCTATGTTGGCAGCTCGAATATCCGGATAGGCGGCGAGATACTTGGCGATGCTGAACTGCGCTGACGGGTCGCGGCCCTCGTGCCAGCCATACTGTTCATAGTGCTTGACCGGATCGAGATGCGCCGCCGCGACGTCGGCATTGCGGCCGAGGTAATAGCCGGTGTCGAAGAACGCATCCGGGTTCAGCCGCAGCCGCCAGCCCGTGGCGTCGTAGCTCGCTGCCGCCTGCATTTGGGCTGCCGGACCCGTCGGGATGAGCGTCGCGCCAAGCTGCTTGTCATAAAACGCGGGATCGATGAGCGGGTCGGCCGCCGCGGCCGGCCCGGCCAGGAACCCCATGCGCCCCTCGTTTTGGCCGTACTGCAAGTAATGCAGCAGGGGCTGCGCTCCCACCGCCCGCACGTCCGGATTCGCAGCCAGATATTTGCCGTTTGAGAACAGCAGGCTGGGGTCCCGCCCCTCGCGCCAGCCATACGCCTCGTAATGCTTCAGCGGGTCCACCCCAGCCGCCCGCACGTCCGGGTTCTGCGCCAGGTAATAGCTCGTGTCGAACAGCGCGTCCGGGTTCAGGCCCTGCTGCCAGCCCGTCGTGTCGTAGCTCCAGGACGCCTGCTGCTGCCCGGCCAGCCCGGCCGGGACGATGGAGGCGCCAAGCTGCTGCGCGTAATACGCCGGGTCGATGAGCAGGTCAGGCGCGGCGGCGCCTCCGGCAGGCAGCGCCGCGCGTCCCTCGGCCTGGCCGTACAATTCGTAATGGATCAAGGGATTGAGGCCGGCCCGGCTCACGTCCGGATTCGCGGCCAGATACTTGCTGGGGGAGAACAGCAGGCTTGGATCGCGCCCTTCCCGCCAGCCATAGTACATGAAATGCTGGTAGGGGTCCGCTCCCGCCGCCGCGACGTCCGGGTTCTGCCGGAGGTAGTAGCCGGCGTCGAACAGCCTGTCGGCCAGCGTGATGGCCGTGGAGGCCTGGCTGCTGCCGAAAGGCGCGGATTCGCGCAGGCCGAAGCTCGCGACCGTGTATGCCCCTTTGAACGCGACCGTCTGCACCACGGCCCCGCCGAGCGACAGCGTCAGCACGCCGCCATACCCATCGGTTGCCCGGTACGCGGCCGTATCCCACCGGCTGCCGACGAGTTGGATGGCGTCGCCCACTCCGAACCCCGTCACCATGCCGCCAAACAGCGCCCCTGCGTCGATTCGGAGCGTGGCGGCCCCCACGCTCCCCGGCTCGAACACGAAGTTCTGCCCGGCGCCCACGGCCGCCGCGGCTTCAAACGTGACGTACTGGCCGAGCGACACCGTGCCGGCGCCGGTGATCGCCGCGGACACATAGGCCAGTTGCGCCGTCTTGCCCGGGCTGCGGACCGAGATCAGGCCGTCATTCTCCAGCCGGTCGCCCAGGATGCTCCCGGCTGTGACCTGAAGGTTGGCGCTGGCCAGGATCGAGCCGCTGTTGACGAGGGTCGCGGCCGTGCTTTCCTGGGGATTGCCGATGCGGAATGAGACCAGGCCCGGACTGCCGCCGCCGGCCGCGATGCTGCCCTGGTTGCTGACGGGTCTCTGCACTTGCAGCGCCGTGCCCGCCGCGAGGGTGATTTGTCCGGAGGCTGCGAGCGTCGCGGACGACAGGACCAGCGTCGGGCTGGCGCCGTTCAGCGGGTTGAGGGCAATCGTCAGGAAGCCAGGCAGCACGCCGGACGCGGTCACTGTGCCAGCGGAGATGGTCGCGGTGTCGCCGGACACGGGAGCCGCCTGCGGCATCCAGTTGGCATCCACCGCAAAGATGCCGTCCCGCCCGTTCCACGTCTTTGCCGCCATCGACCTGCGATCCCGATAATGCTTGCGCCTGGTTTGCCAAAGACGCACAACCCAACCCAAGGTAGCTTTGCCGGGTAAGTTTTTCGTTGAACCGGGCCAGGCCGGCGTTTTCGCGCCTTGCAGCCTATCCGGGGCGGCGGTTTGCGTTCGGCATGCCCTGAGCGCAAGTGTCTGGAACGGCATGGAAGTCCGGGGCGGCATGAAAGAAGGTTGGCGGGCCAATGATGGCGGGATCGCACGTGGCACTCGGGGCGGCGGCTTGGCTCGTCGCGGCGCCCCACCTCGGACTTCCCGCCGCATCCCCTCCATGCCTCGGCCTGGCCCTGCTGGGGTCCCTGCTTCCTGACATCGACCACCCGAAATCCTGGCTTGGCCGGCGGGTGCGCCCGGTGTCGTCGGGCATCGCGGCGGTGCTCGGCCATCGCGGCGTGACGCATTCGGCGGCGGCGGCGGCGGTCTGCGCCTGGGGCTTGCACGGCGGCGCGCTGAAATGGATCGCCGCCCCTTTGGCGGTCGGCTACCTGTCGCACCTCGCCGCGGATCTGCTGACGCCGCGCGGCTTGCGGCTGGCCTGGCCGCTCCGCGCCACCTGGGCGTTTCCGCTGTGCAAGACCGGCTCGCCGTTCGAGCCGCTCGTCGTGGCACTGGTGCTGTTCTGGGCGGGGTCCGGCACCTTGGTCCCCCCGTTGCTGCAGGAGGTTTGGCGGCAGTCCGGCCTTGCTCCGCAATCGGCCCACGTCAGCCCAGCGCATCGCTTGAAAGTCGCAGGCATCCGGACGCCGTAACCTTTGCCCCGTCCCGGCGTTATGGGTCGGTACGGCACGCTGAACGGGATCGGCGCACCCGCCGTTCAAAGCCAGCCTGTCACGCCAACCTTCCAGGGAGTCACGCCATGAGATCCAGCCTGTTCATTTGTGCCCTCGCCGCCGCAAGCCTGAGTTCCGGCATGGCCAACGCGCAAAGGACGATGCCCGCCACGCCCGACCAAGGCTCGTCCGGCAATGCGTTCTCATTCCAGGGCGACCAGATCCAGCCGATGCCGGACCAGCGCCGGATCGCCCCGAGCGACCCCCGCTATGCGCAGACCTACCAGCAGCAGCAGAACGGCGAGATTCCGAAGCCGGGCGGCGGCTGCTTGAAGTACGGAGCGGCCGGCGCGGTCGGCGGCCACCTTGCCGGGCACGGCGTGCTGGGCGCCCTCGCTGGATGCGCGACCGGCGCCTACGTGCGCCACCGCGACAAGGGGCGGATTGCCGACCAGTACGGCAAGCAGTGATCCCGCACGGACGCGCCGCAGGGCGCTTCCGGCTCTACGGCGCGTCCGTGCGTCAAGGCCCGGCGACCGCGAGTTCAAGCGCGCCGGGCCGAGGCAACGGCTCCCGCGTCGGGAGCCGTTGCTGCACAGGCTTCCATGCCGGGCCGAGCACGCGCGCCGCGATCTCGGCCCCGGGCCGGTCCTCGGCGTAGAAATAGCCGACGGTGCTGCTGGCGATGCGCCCCGGCGACGCCACGGGATCAGCCACATCCAGCCCCTGCTCGCTCAGGCCCCGCGCAAGATCGGCTGCGCGTTGCCGCGCTGCCGCATTCTCGACGGGATACCGAATGGTGATCCGGGCCGGGGCGCCGAACGGCAGCCGGGTGTCGGCACCAGGTGTCGAGGCCTGTGCCGGCGCAACACGATCTGGTGCGGCGTTTTGGGCATAAGAACGAGTGTCTGCCGCCGCGACCAAAACAGAGGTTAGGACGCCAAGCAGGTGGGACACACGCCGGGCGCGAGCCGGACGGTGGTGCCCGGCATTCCGACACCCATCGAGACCTGCTTTTGCCGCCCTCTGCAAGCCAAATCCTCCGTCACTTCACGTTGAAGTTCTTGCCTGTCCATACACAGGTGATGATAGGCGGACCAAGGGGGATACCCGGTTGAAGCAAATGGGCGTCATCGGCCAAGAATTCGCGCTTGGAAGCAATCGGGAATGATGCTGACGCGCAGGAGCGCCGGGCGGTCAGTCCGGCATCTCGGCACCTCCTGCCTGGCCGCGCTGATGGTAGGCGCGGCGCCCCGCCCTGGCTCCGCCCTGGCCCAACCGCAATCGGCAGCGCAGGCGGCCGAACCGGGTCCGGGCGCCAGCGCCACGCCGCCCGGCGTCCCGATGCCCATCGAGGGTTTCCGCCAAGCCCGCTTCGGCATGGCCGAAGCCGGGCTGCGCCAAGCCATCCGGCGGGACTTCCCGGCGGCAGCGGGGCGGGTCTCGCGCACCACGCAGCCAGGCGAGAAGACCACGGTGCTCGCCATCACCGCCGAAGGCCTGCTGCCGGACGCCGGGCCGGCACGGCTGTTCTACATCCTGGGCCACGCTTCCAAGCGGCTGGTGCAGGTCAACATCGCCTGGTCCAGCGACGGCCGCAGCGCCGAACGGGACGAGGCCATCATCGCCGCGGCGAACACGCTCCGCGACCATCTCCAAACGGAGCACCCGGGACCGCCCGAGGAGGTCGTCGCCAACCAACAGGTGGGCGAGGACGCGATCCTGGTGTTCCGCGCCGCGCAGCCGGATGGCCGCATGGTGGTGGCGCTGCTCAGCGGCGTCGCGGCGGGACGGGCAGGCCGGTCGCCGACGGCGCCGCCGCTGACGTTGCAGCTTTCCTACATCCGCGACCACAGATCGCCAGACATCTTCCGCATCGAGCCTGGACGCTTCTGACCATTCGCCGATCAACCCGGAAAAACCGTGGCCGGAAAAGCCGTGGCCGGAAAAGCCGTGGCATGCGCGGCGTCCCAGGACAAAGCGACCGGCTGGCCCGGCGCAATAGGGCAGCATCGGCCGGGCGCAGCACCTGGCAGTCCCGGCCATCGGCCAAGCCGATGACCAAACGCCAGGCATGGCCGAGATAGATGCTGTCCAGCACGGTGCCAGGAAGCCCGGCCGTCCCCTCCGACCCGGCATGGAGCCGGATGCGCTCCGGACGCACCGCGACCACGACCGAAGCGCCCGGCACCGCGGCCCTCGGCAGCGTGGCGCCGAGCAGGGCGCCAGACACATCGACGCGGCACACATCGGCGCGGCACGGTCCCCCGCCGGCCTCGGCCACCGTGCCGGGGAAGAAGTTCGTCTCGCCGATGAAGCCCGCCACGAAGCGCGTCGCCGGCCGCTCATATAGGTCCATGGGCGTGCCGACCTGCTCGATCCGGCCGGCATTGAACACGGCGATGCGGTCGCTCATGGTCAGCGCCTCGTCCTGGTCGTGCGTGACGTACAGGACGGACATGCGCAGCTCCCGGTGCATGCGCTTGATCTCCAACTGCAACTGCCCGCGCAACTGCCTGTCGAGCGCCCCCAGCGGCTCGTCCATCAGCAGCAGCGCCGGGCGGTACACCACCGCGCGGGCCAGGGCGACGCGCTGCTGCTGGCCGCCGGAAAGCTGCCGCGGCAAGCGGTCGCCCAGCCCGGCCAAGCCCACCAGGCCAAGCGCCTCCTGTACCCGCCGCCCGGTTTCGGCGCGGTCCACGCGGCGCATCTCCAACGGGAAGGCGACGTTGCGCCGCACGGTCATGTGCGGGAACAGGGCGTAGTGCTGGAACACCATGCCGATGTCGCGCCGATGCGGCGGCAGCCGGTCCACCGGCGCACCGTTCAGCAGGATCGACCCGGCATCCGGCTGCTGCAGCCCGGCCACCAGCATCAGCGTCGTCGTCTTGCCCGACCCGGACGGCCCCAGGAAGGTCAGGAACTCGTGCCGCCGCAGCAGGAGGTCCACGCCCGCGACCGCTTCCTGCCCGGCGTAGCTTTTCCGGACGCCGCGCAGTTCCAGCACCGCCGGGCCATCGGTCATGCGCCAGGTTCGCGCCGCCGCCGCAGGAGCGCATCCAGCAGCAAGGCCAGCAGCGCCAGGAGGAAGCACAGGGAAGCCATGGCCGCCACCGTCGGGTCGAAGTCGCCGCGCAGGTTGGACCACATCTGCACCGGCACCGGACGCACCCGCGCCGTGCTGACGAACAGCGACACCAGCAGCTCGTCGAACGACACCACGGCGGCAAACAGCAAGGCCGACAGCACGCCCGGCAGCAGCAGCGGCAGCGTGACCCGGCGGAACGCGGCCCAGGGCGGCGCCCCCAGCGTCGCCGCCGCGTCCTCCAGCCGCGGGTCCAGGCCCTCCATTGCAGCACCCACGGTCGCGACGACGTAGGGCAGCGTCAGCACGGTGTGCCCGATGGCGAGGCCCGTCAGCGTCCCGTTGAGGCCCAAGCCGCGGAACACCCCGAACAGCCCGGCCGCCACCAGGATGCCGGGCACGACGATGGGCGCCAGCAGCAGGCCCCGGATGATCCCAGCCCCTGGAATGCAGCCGCGGGCCAGCGCATACGCAGCCGCGGTGCCCATCGCCGTCGCCAGCGTGGCGGACACGGCGAGGACTTGCAGGCTGACGACGATGGCGTCCAGCCAGGCCGGATCGCCTGCCAGGTTGCGGTACCAGCGCCAGGACAGGCCCGGCGGCGGGAATTGCAGGAACGGCGCCGCGCTGAACGACACGGCCACGATCACCACGAGCGGCGCCAGCAGCAGCACCGCCGCCAGCAGGCAGGCGACGCCGCGCAGCACCCGCCAGGGCGCCATGCCGTCGCGGACGCTCACCCGGGCGCTCATCGGGCGACCGCCCCCAGCCCGACGGTCCGGTGCAGCGCCCAGAGCAGCAGCGCCGTGGACGCCAGCAGGACCAAGGACAGCGCGCCGGCCGCGCCCCAGTCGCCGTGCCCGATCTGGTCCTGGATGAGCTGCGACACCATCAGCTCGCGCGGGCCGCCCAGCAGGGCGGGCAGCACGTAGTAGCCCAGCGCGCTGATGAACACGAGCGTCGCACCCGCCAGCAGCCCCGGCAGCGTGAGCGGCAGGTACACGCGCCAAAACGCGCGGACCGGGTGCGCGCCCATGGTCAGCGCTGCCGGCATCAGCGACGGCTCGATCCGCGCCATGGCCGCGTGCAGCGGGAACACGGCAAACGGCAGCAGGGTCTGCACCGCGCCCAGCATCAGCCCGGTCAGGTTGTACAGCAGCGGCAGCGGATGGTCGGTGATTCCCAAGGCGAGCAGCGCCGCGTTCAGCGGCCCGCGCCGCTGCAGCAGGATCACCGTGGCGAAGGCGCGCACCAGCAGGCTGGTCCAGAACGGCACCAGCACCATGGCGGTCAGCCAGCGCCGCAGCCGCGGGCCGCCATGCGCCATCGCGTGCGCCACGGGGAAGCCGAGCAGCAGGCAAGCCGGGGTCAACGCCGCGGCGATCAGCACCGTGTTCCCCACCACCCGCAGGTACACTGGCCGCTCCCAGAGCAGCACGAAGTTCTGGAAACCCAGCCGAGGCTCGGTGAACGCCCGCAGCAACAGCCAGCCCACTGGCCAAACGAAGGCGGCCAGAAGGAGCAGCAGCGCGGGCGCCAGCAGCCAGGCGCGCCGGTCCATCCGCATGGGTTTTTGCGCCGTCTAGGAGAGCTTCCAGGCGGCCCAGCGTTCCAGCAGCGCTTTCTGGTTGTCGCGCCAGTAGGCGGCGTTGATGACGAACCCCTTCTCGACGTTGGCGGGCGCCGTGGACAGCCAGGGTTCGACGGTTTTGTCGACGGACTCGAAGGCCGCCGGGTTGGTGGGGGCGTAGGCGATGAGGTTCGCGAGCTTCGCCTGGTTGTCCGCCAGCGTCATCGTGTCGATCAGCCGCATCGCCGCCGCCCGGTTGCGGCTGCCGCGCGGGACGGCCAGGTAATCGACGGACTGGATGTTCTGCTCCCACGACACCGCGATGGGCGCGCCCTTCTTGGCGGCGTCGAAGGCGCGGCCGTTGAGGATCATGCCCAATCCCACCTCGCCATCCGTGAACAATTGCTGGCATTGCGAGTTGGTGGACCAGAAGATCGTGTCCTGGCGGATCGTATCGAGCTTGCGGAAGGCGCGGTCCACATCGAGCGGGTACAGCTTTCCCGGCGGCACCCCGTCGGCCAGCAGCGCGAGTTCCAGCGTCGCCGTCGGCTCGTCGCTCAGCGTGCGCTTGCCGGGGAAGCGCCGCAGGTCGAACAGGTCGGCCCAGGTGCTGGGCTGCTTGCCGGCGGGGAAGGCCGCGGTGCTGTAGCCAAGGTTGTTGGACCAGACGATGCAGCCGACCCCGTTCTCGTGCACGAAGCGCGGGTCGATGCGGCCCGTGTCCACGATGGCCTTGTCGACCGGCTCGAACAGGTGGTCAGCGCTGCCGGCATACAGGAAGTCGATGCTGACGTCGGCCACGTCCCAGTCTGGCGCTCCGCCCTCGACCATGACGCGGAACTTGGCGATGCTCATGGGGCCGTCCTGCACCACGCGGGCGCCCGTCGCGGCGGCGAAGGGATCGCAGTAGCAGGCGCGCTCGGCGTCCTGGTAGGCGCCGCCCCAGCTTGCGAAGACGACCGTCTTGCCTTTGAGGTCCGCCGCCGCGCGGGCGCCGGCGGCCCACAATCCGGCCAGGGCAGGGGCGCCGCGCAGGATGCTGCGGCGGGTGGCGGCGAGGCGGGGGCGCGTGGCCATGCGGGACAATCCTCGTGAGCGGCGTAGGGCAGATCAGCCTTGCAGGTTCTCGCGCAAGGTGCGGCCGGCGTACTCGGTGCGGAACAGGCCGCGGCGCTGCAATTCCGGCACGACGCCCCGGCAGAACTGCTCGAACATGCCGGGGAACGTCGTGGGCATTACCACGAAGCCGTCGCACGCCCCGGCCTCGAACAGCTCCTGCAGCCGGTCGGCGACCGTGGCGGGCGTGCCGACCAGTTCCCGCCCTTCAGTCCGCTTCACCGCCGCCTGCTTGAAGTCGATGCCCTCGGCCCGCATCACCTGGTCCACCAGGTCCTTGTCGCCCTGTATCCCCTGGTTGCCCTGGAGCTGCTCCAGCGTGACGCCGGGCTGGAGCCGGGTCAGGTCGGCGCCGACGCTGCTGGAGGTCGCGGCCAGGCTCAGTTCCGGGTCGATCAGGCTGTTGAGGTAATCCGCCCGCTCCCGCGCAATCGACTCCGTCTCCCCCAGCACCATCGTGACCGCGGGGAGGATGGCGCACTCGTGCGGCGCGCGGCCGTGGGCGGCGAGGCGGGATTTCATGTCGTCGTAGAAGGCGCGCATCTCGTCCGCGCCGCGCTGGATGGTGAACACGGCCTCTGCCCAGCGCGCCGCGAACGCCCGCCCGCGTCCGGAGCTGCCGGCCTGCATGATGACCGGGCGGCCCTGCGGGCTGCGCGGGATCGACAGCGGGCCGCGCGACTTGACCCAGCGGCCCCGGTAGTTGGCGTAGTGGACCTTGGCCGGGTCCGCCAGCACGCCGGCCTCCTTGTCGCCCACGAAGGCGTCGGCGTCCCAACTGTTCCAGAGCGCGAAGCACGCCTCCAGCACCTCGTCCGCGCGGTCGTAGCGCTCGTCCCGCGGCGGCAGCTCGTCCAGCCCGGCGTTCTGCGCTTCCAGGTCGGTGGCCGACGTGACCACGTTCCAGGCGACCCGGCCCTTGCTCATGGCGTCCAGCGAGCCGAGCCAGCGGGCCAGGTGGTAGGCGGTGTGGAAGCTGGTGGGCAGCGTGGCGCCGAGGCCCAAGTGCCGGGTCGCCGCCGCCATGACCGGCAGCACGACGGTGGGATCGAGGAAGCTGATCTGGCCGCCGCGGCGCACATAGGCGTCGAAGCTGCCGCCGTGCAGGTCGTACAGCCCGAACAGGTCGGCGAAGAAGCAGCCGTCGAACTTCGCGGCTTCCAGCAGGCGGGCGATGTGTTCGTAGCGGCTTGGCTCCAGGATGTCGTCGAGGGTCGATTCCGGATGCCGCCAGCCGCCGACATGCAGCGCCGTCGGGCCGGTCTTGAGGTAGGCGACCAAATGCATCTGGCGTCGCGGCATCGGCGTTCCTTCGGTCGCGGGCAAAGGTGGCGGCAAACGCCGTTGCGGGCAAGCGGGCGGCGCGGCATCCTATCCAAGCTGCGGCGGCCGGCCCTGGCAGGCAAGGCACCGAAGCCGCCCGGTGGAGCCATCCCATGAAGCCTGTCCTCATAGCCGCCGCCCTGGCCCTGCTGTCCGCGTCGCCCGCACGCGCCGAGCCGCCCCGTGTCGTCAACCCCGGCACCCCGGCGCCCGATTGCGTGTTCCACGTCAACTACGACCGCAACGCCGACCTGCCGGGCTACCGCTCCGGCCCGCTCTGCCTGCCGTTCATGCCGACAAACCAGTTGATCCCGGAAGGGCAGGGGCCTGAGTTCTACATCGAGGGTTTCAGCGACGCCGCGCTCCGCCGCCGCTGGCCGGCCTGCCTGGCCGACCCGGCGTGCCACGCCGCGGCGCTGGCGGGCGCGAAGCCGTTCATCGCCTACGAGCCGCGCCTGACCGGCCGCGTGGACCCGGGCACGGCGGTGGACCCGGAGGGCGGCCTGGACCTGCATTCGATCCGCCGCCCCGGCTACTTCGCAGCGCCCGCCTACAACGAGCCGATTGCCCGCGCGGAACACCGCACCACCACGGTGGAGTTCACCGTGCCGCGCGACAGCTACGAGCGCCGCCACCTGCACAAGGAAGGCACGATCAAGCTCCGGGGATGGTACCTGGAAGGGGCCGGCGTGGGCGGCGAGCCGCGGCGCCGCGCGCTGGTCATCATGAACAACGGCGGCGGCAGCGAGCTGACGGCCATCGACGACCCGCGCTCCCCGCCCGTGCGGACCGACACCGCCGGGCGCACCGTGCTGAACCCGCAGCCGGACGGGCTGTCGGAGCAGTTCGGGATGCGCCATTGGCGCGGCTTCGCGGCCGCCTTGAACGAGGCCGGCTTCGACGTGCTGGTGACGGACCGGCGCGGCAACGGCATCTCGGGCGGCGTGGCCGGGTTCAACACGGCCGAGCAGGCGCGCGACATGTTCCGCGAGCTGGACCAGATGGAAACCGGCGAAGGGCTGCGGCTGCTGACTCCGTCCGGCGCAGTGCTGGCGGGCCATGACGCGGCCGGGCGGCTGATGGCCGGGCTGCGGGCGGCGGAGATTCCCGTCGTGCTCGCCGGCTACTCGCGCGGCTCGTATGCGGTGGCCTGGGCGCTGCACAAGAACTTCGTCGAGGACTGCGACCGGGACGTGCCGGGCGGCGCGTGCGGCCCGGCGCTGGGGCGGCCGAACATCAAGGGGGCGATCCTGTACGGCCCGAACTCGGCCGGGCTGGGCTACCGGATGGCCGGGCACGACATGGTGGAGGCGGCACTCCGTGAGGAGTACAACACGACCTACTACCTGGATTCCGACGTGTTCGCGAACATCGGCAAATGGCCGGGGCTGATGATCGCCAAGGGCATCTGGGACTACGTGGAGGGCCTGGAAGGCTCGCTGGCAGCGTTCCAGCGGGCGCGCGAGCCGAAGGAGATCTTCGTGTTCCGCGGGCCGCACCCCTTGGCGACGCAGAACCCCGAGAACATGCGCCTGGTGGGCGCGCGCATGGCGGCCTACGCGGAGGCGGCGGTGCTGGGCCGTCCGTCCGTGCCGGGTGCCCGCACGCCTGCGGACCTGCGGGACCTCGTGGCGTCCAGCCCGGACCATTGGGAACTGACGACGGCCCCCACGATTGCCCACGGCAACTGAGCCGGCCCGGGGTCAGGGCGGCGCGGGCCATGGGGCGCTGCGAAGGGCGGCGAGGCGGGCCACCAGCGCATCCGGCACCTCCACCAGCAGACCGAGCACCCGGAAGGAGTTGGTCTTGCCATGGATATCGAGGTTGAGGCTGGCGTTCACCCCGCCCTCCAGCACCTCGTCCACCACGAAGTTGAGCGCATGGAGGTTCGGCAACTCGTAGCGCGTGACGGCGGTGGCGCCGCGGTGGCGGAACAGGGCGTGGACGCGCTCCACTGTCACCTGCGCCAGCAGCACCGGCCACAGCTCCGGATGGTAGGCCACCACGGAGACGTTCAGCCGGTTGCCCTTGTCGCCGGCGCGGGCGTGGGCGACCTCGTGCAGCGGCACCGTCGTCATAGGAAGCTCCACCCCGCGCTGACCCGGTTGCGCGGCACCAGGCAGGACGCGGTCCGGATGCGGTTCCGCACCTGGGATCGCATCCCGCCGCCGCCGGCCGGGCCGCAGCACAAGAGGGCCAGCACCTCCTGCACCGCTTGGTCCACCGGGCGCCGGTCGGGGCCGGACACGGCCAGACGCACCCGGACCTCCGGTAGGTCCGGTGCAGCCGCGGCCAGGGCGCCGCCGTCGTCGTCGAACACGCTGAGCGCGCCGATCAGGTCCAGCCGGCGGCGCAGCGCCAGGCCACGGAGGTCCAGGCGCTTGCCGATCACCTCCGCCGCCAGCCGGGCGCGGGCCAGGGCGTTCGGCCCGGCGTAGGAAATCTCCGCCTCCCCGATCCAATCGCCGGCAAACGACACGGTGGCTTTCAGGGTCGGCGGCGCCGGGCGGCCACGCGCGCCGGACACCGCCACGCGGTCCGGGCCGTCCTGCCGCAGGCGCACGGCGGTCACGTCCAGGATCACGTCGGGCGTCAGGTAGGCGGCGGGGTCGTGGACCTCGTACAGCACCTGCTCCGTCACGGTCTGCACGGACACGCAGCCGCCGGTGCCGACCGCTTTGGTGATGACGGCCGAGCCGTCCGCCGCCACCTCCGCGATGGGAAAGCCGATGGCCTCTGGACGCGGCACGTCCTTGAACCCCGGATCGGCGAAGTAGCCGCCCGTCACCTGCGACCCGCATTCCAGCAGGTGCCCGACCAGCGTGCCCGCCGCCAGCCGGTCCCAGTCGTCCCAATCCCAGCCGAAATGCGCGACAAGCGGGCCGAGCGCCAAGGCAGGGTCCGCCACCCGGCCCGTCACCACGATCTCCGCCCCGGCCCGCAGCGCGTCGGCGATGGGCCGCGCGCCCAGGTAAACGTTGGCCGCCACCAGTTCCGCCCCATCCCCGCCCGGCGCGGCGTCGCCGTCCGCGGCCTCCATCCCGTCCAGGTCCAGGCCGCGTATGTCGTCCCCGTGCACCACCGCGATGCGCGGCGGCGGCAGCCCGGCGTCCACCGCCAGGCGTTGCAGCAGCCGCGCCGCAGCGGGCGGGTTGGCGGCGCCGAAGTTGCCCACGATAGGGATGCCGGCGCGGAGGCAGGCCGGCAGCACCGGGCCGACCAGCTCGGCGAGCAACGGCTCAAAGCCCGCGCCGGGGTCGGCCCGGCGGGCGACGTGGCCCAGAGCCAGGGTGCGCTCGGCCAGCGTCTCGAACATGATCGCGCCGGGCCTGCCGAAGCGGGCGATGGCGTCCACGACCGGCCCCGGCGCGTCCGTCCGGTCGCCGGAGAACCCGGCGCCGCAGCCCATCAAGAAAGGACCTGCCTCCATGCCGACGCTCACTCCTTCTCAGCCGCTGAACGCGGCCTGCGCCTCCGGCAGCGCCCAAATCCTGTTGATCGCCGCCGTGCCCGCGGCGGTGATCGCCGCCTCGTCGCCGCCGACGTAGCGGCCCCCCTCGATCAGCACGCGCCCGTCCACGACGACATGCTCGATGTTGGCCCGGTTGGCGAGCGCGATCAGCCCGCGCCGGGGATCGGCCATCGGCTGCAAGTGCGGATGGGACATGTCCACGACGGTCAGGTCGGCGGCAGCCCCCGGCTCGATCACGCCGAGGTCGGGCCGTCTGATCGCCGCCGCCGCGGTTGCGGTCACGGCGTCGATCAGCTCCGGCGCGGCCGCCACGCCGGGCAGGCCGGCCGCGATCTTGGAGATCATCGAGGCCGCGTTCAGCTCGCCCAGCAGGTCCATGTTGTAGCCGTCGGTGCCGACCACCGTGCGGACCCCGTGCCCGGCAAAGCGCCCGAACGCCGCCGTGACCCCGCTGCGCGCGAACACCCGCGGGCAGTTCAGCACGGTCGCGCCGCGCGCCGCCATCAAGCGGAGGTCGGCGTCGGTGCTGGCGATGCAGTGGGCGGCCAACAGGTCGGGGGCGAGCAGGCCCAGCCAGTCCAAGTACTCCGCCGGCGTGCGCTCGCCGTGGCGCGCGGCAATCGTCGCGACCTCCGACTGGCTTTGCGCCAAGTGGGTGGTGATCGGCACATCGAGCGCCCGGGCACGGGACGCACAGGCGCGCAGCAGGTCGGGGCCGCAGGTGTCGGTCGCGTGGGGACTCGTCGCCAGGCGGATGCGCCCGTCTGCCTGCCCATGCCATCGCCGGTGCAGGGCGTCCCATGCCGCAAGGTCGGCCTCCCCATCGTCGCCGGCATAGCGCACGGTCCCGTCCGCTCCGGCCTGCGCGTCCGCCGTCGAGAACAGGTAGGGTGCGCCGTAGAACCGGATGCCCATTTCCGCGGCGGCGTCGAACATTTCCGGGATGCTGTTGCGGAACGGCTCCATCACGGTGGTCGCGCCGCCCTTGAGCAGTTGCAGGATGCCGAGCCGGGCCGCGTCCAGCCGCTCCGAGGGCGACAGGAGGTCGGCGCCGCGCCGGGTCAGCGGCAGCAGGACGGTATAGACGATGCTTTGGTTGTTGCGGCGCCCGTGGCCGTCCTCCGTGTGAGTGCGGGCCACGGCCTCGCTGAAGCAGTGGTTGTGCAGGTTCAGCAGCCCCGGTAGGACGAACCGCCCGGGCTTGTCGAACACCGTGTCGGCGCGGGGCCGGCTGGCGGTCACGGCGGCGATCCGCTGGCCTTCCAGCAATACCCAATGGTCGCGCAGCACGTGCTGCGCCCCGTCGCGCCGGGTCAGGACGTGGCTGCCGAAGATCGCGATGGTCGTCATGCCGGGCGCACGTTCCAGAACACCGCCGTCCCGTCCAGGATGCCGGTGACGGCGGTGCGGTAGGCGGTCGGCTGCTTGTACTCGCCGATTGGGATAAAGGGAACCTCCTCCAGCGCCAGCAACTGGATGTCGCGGCACAGGCGCTGCTGCTCGCGGAGGTCCGTCGTGGCCAGCCATTGGGTGCGCAGCGCCTCCATCCGTTCGCTGCGATACCAGCCGGTGGCGCTGCCGTCGCCGCGTAGGCTGACGTCCGCGGCCGGGTTCAGCCAGTCGACGCCCTGCCAGTTGGCGACGCCGGCGCTCCAGCCGCCTCCCGCCACCGGGTCTTTCTTCTGCTGGCGGGCAAGCACGGTGCCGAAGTCCAGCCCGGCGTACTCCACGTCCATGCCGGCCTGCGCCAGCATGTCGGCCGCCACGTCGCCGAGCGGCTTCTGCGCCAGGGAGTTGGCGGGGACCAGCAGCACCACCTTCTCCCCGTTGTAGCCCGCCGCCTTCACCGCCGCCTGCACCCGGGCCATGTCGCGCGGCCCGCGGAACACGTCGAGGCCGGCGTCGCTGGCCATGGGCGTCCCCGGCGCAAAGAAGCCGAGCGGCGACACCTGGTAGGCCGGGTCGTCGCCCGCCACGGCCGTCATGAACGCGGCCTGGTCCACCGCGCCCAGCAGCGCCCGGCGGATGGCCGGGTTGTCGAAGGGTGGCTGCAGGTGGTTCACGCGCATCATGCAGGCGTAGCCGCGGGGATCGAGCACGCGGACCGCGAGGCCGGGCGTGCGCTTCAGCACGGGCAGCAGATCATGCGGCACGGTCTCCTGCCAGTCCTGCTCGCCGGTTTGCAAGGCGGCGACCCCGGTGGCCGCGTCCGGCATCGTGGTCCACACCACGCGGTCGTAGTGCGCCACCTTCGGCCCGGCAGTCCAATCCGGCGTGCCGTCCGGACGGGGCACGTAGCCTTCGAAGCGGGCGTAGGCGTTGCGCCCCCCCGGCACCCGCTCGTCGGCCAGGAAGCGGAACGGGCCGCTGCCGACGACCTCGGTCAGCGGCTTGAACGGGTCCTGGCTGGCGAGGCGCTCCGGCATCATGAACGGCGCCGGCACCGCCGCCTTGCCCAACGCGGCCGGCAGCAGCGGGAACGGGCGGCCGAGCCGGAATCGGATCGTGCGGTCGTCCGGCGCCGACAGCTCGTCGGTTGCGGCCATCAGCGCGGCGCCGAACGCATCGCGACGCGCCCAGCGGCGTATGCTCGCCGTGCAGTCCCGGGCCAGCACGCGCGACCCGTCGTGCCACAGGAGGCCGTCGCGCAGCGTGGGGTCCCATTGCCGCCCGTCATTGGATACGACGTGGCCGGACAGCATCTGCGGCGACGCCTCCAGCGCCGCGTTGGTGCCGTACAGCGTGTCGTACACCATGAAGCCGTGATTCCGGGACACCTGCGCCGTCGTGTAAACCGGGTCGAGGAAGGTCAGGTCGTTGACCGGCACGAAGCGCAGCGTGGTCTTCGACGCGGCGCGCGCCACGCCCGGCAAAGCGAGGCCTGGCGCCGCGGCGGCGGCCCGCAGGAGGGTGCGCCGTCCGATCAAGCCGCCGCCTCATGCCGGAGGAAGTTGGCGGCGACCTGCTCGCCGGTGGCGATCCAAACGTCCGGGCAGGATTGGGCGTATTGCAGGAACTCCCGCAACAGGCGCAGCCGCATCGGCCGCCCGCTGCATTGCGGATGCAGCACGGTCGTCGCCATGGCGCCCCAGTCGCGGATCTCGTCCAGCTCGTCTTTCCAGATCGAGAGCACGTGCTCCTTCGGGAAGATCGGGCGCGGGCTGAACCGCGCGGACAGGCCGTGCATCCAGTCGTCGTAGCTAGCCGTCACCGGCAACTCAATTGTGCCCGGCGAGCCGTCGGCCAGGCGGTGCCGGTACGGGCGCACGTCGTCCCGGAAGGAGGACGTGTAGGTGATGCCGTGGCGCACAAGCGCCACCCGCAGCGCCTCGGTGAACTCGCCATACGGGGCGCGGTAGCCGGTAGGGACGACGCCCAGGCGGCGGCGCAGCACCTCGAAGCCGCGCTCCAGCTCCTCCTCGATCCAGGGATCGCCGGGGTTGGGGAGCAGATGGTGGTAGCCGTGATGCCCGATCTCGTGCCCGGCGCGCAGGATCGCCTCCGCCATGCCGGGGTGCGCGTCCGCCGACCAGCCGGTGACGAAGAACGTCGCCTTGAGGCCAAGCTGGTCCAGCAGTTCGAGCAGCTTCGGCGTGCCGACCCGCGCCTCGTAGCCGCCGTAGCTCATGGTGACCAGGCGCTCGGCATGCAGCGCGTCCTTGCTGGTCCAGGCGGCCTCCGCGTCCACGTCGAAGGACAGGAACAGGGCGGAGGCGTAGGGCGCCGGCCATGGGTACTCCGGGGCGGGCGGGGCCGTGTTGGAGGGCGTGAGGGGGATGCTTGCAAGCGCCTTACCGTCCAGCATTGACCGTCGCCTTTTCGATGCCGTTGTCCCCGAGGTGCCACTTCGCCAGCAGCGCCTGGTAGGTGCCGTCGGCGATCAGGCCGTCGAGCGCCGCGGCCACCGCCTGCTGCAGCCCGGTTTCCTTGGCCGGCAGGGCGATGCCGGTGAGCTGGGTGGCGATGGGGGTGCCGACCGGCGCATAGGCGCGCGGCTCCTGCTCCATCACGTAGGGCAGGGTCTCGCTGCCCTGCACGGCGGCGTCGATGCGGCCCTGCTTCAACTGGATGCGCGCGTCGCCGGAGCCTTCCGTGCCGACCACCCGGATGGGATCGCCGGGGCAGTGGGCGTCGCTCCAGGCGGCGATCTCCTGGGGGAAGGAGGTGCGGCGGCTGGCGCCGACGGCCTTGCCGCATAGGGCCGCCATGCCGGGGCTGGGCGCGCGGGACTGCTGGACGAAGAACTGCGGGCCGCTGCGGAGGTAGTCCACGAAGGACGCCGCCTCGTGCCGGGTCGCCAGGTCCGTCATGCCGGACAGGATGGCATCCACGCGGCCCGTGGCGAGGGCGGGCATCATCTGCTCGAAGCTGGTTTCCTGCCAGGCGATCCGCAGGCCCAGCTTGCGGGCCAGGGCCTCGCCCAGCTCGATGTCGAAGCCGGCGAGGGCGTCGGTGGCCGGGTCGCGGAACTCCATCGGCGGGTAGTTGGGCACCACGGCGACGGTGAGGCTGCCGCGGCTGGCGATGGCGTCCGGCAGGCCGGCGGCTGCGGCGGGCGGCGTGGCGGCCAGGAGGCATAGCAGGGCTGCGGCCAGGCGGTGTTCCATTGTCGGTTCCCTCTGGAGCGGGCTACCATGCAGTAATCGGGGGCGGATGGGCAGGGGCCGCAGCTCGCCCTTACGAATGAGGTCACATGTCCACAGACACGGCGCGCAAGGCGATCTTCATCACGGGCGCCGCGTCCGGCATCGGCCGGGCGACGGCGCGGCTGTTCGCCGGGGAAGGATGGTTCGTCGGCTGCTTCGACCGGAATGGCGGCGCGCTAGGGGACTTGAAGGCGGAGATCGGCGAGGCCCGCGGCATGTTCCAGCCGTTGGACGTCACGGACCACGCCGGCTTCAGGCTGGCCCTCGATGCGTTCGGCGCGGCGAGCGGGGGCCGGATGGACCTGCTGCACAACAACGCCGGCATCATCGCGGAGGGCGCCTTCGGCGACATGCCCTGGGACACCGTGATGGGGATCGTCAACGTCAACCTCGTCGCCGTGATGTTCGGCATCCATGCGGCCCTGCCGCTGCTCAAAGCGACGCCCGGGTCGCTCTGCTTCACCACCTGCTCGGCCTCGGCCATCTTCGGCACCGGCGGGATCGCCGCCTACTCCGCGACCAAGTACGCGGTCCGCGGCTTGACGGAGGCGTTGTCCGTCGAGCTGCACGGCAAGGGCGTGCGCGCCGCGGACGTGCTGCCCGGCCTGATCGACACGGGCATGATGTCGCCCGAACGCAAGGCGTTTTTGCCCAAGGAGGGCATGTTCCGCGTCGTGGACCCTTCGGAAGTGGCCAAGGCCGTTTGGCAGGCATACCACGGCGACCAGGTGCATTGGTTCGTGCCGCCCGAGCTGGCGCAGCTCGACTTGGACGTGACGGCCGCGCCGGAGGAGGCGCGCGACAAGCGGGCCGAGGCGCCGACGTTCAAGTTCTGATAATCCGGAGGTGCCGATGACCCTTTCGTCGCCAGAAACGGACCAGCGCTACTCCCGCGAGGAGTTCAGGCAATGGTGCGAAGCACAGCCGAGGGGCCGTTACGAACGGGTGGACGGCCGCATCGTGGCCATGGCCCCGGAACGTGGCGCGCACCTTCGGGTCAAGGGCGCCGTTTACAGGGCGCTGCACCGTGCAGTCGCAGTGGCCGGCGTTGGTTGCCAGGCGTTGCCCGACGGCGCGACGGTGGAAACCGGCGACAGCGACTATGAGCCGGATGCGCTGGTAAACTGCGGAGAACCAATGGCCGGCGATGCCGTCGCGGCCCCAAACCCGGTTATCATCGTGGAAGTGCTCTCGCCCGGCACGGCTTCGACGGATACCGGCGGCAAGCTGGCGGACTATTTCCGGGTGCCATCGGTCGCGCATTACCTAATCGTCCACCCTACCCGGCGCATAGTCACTCACCATCGCCGGGTTGGCGCCGGCATCGACACGCTGGTCGTCGTAGGCGGCCCGATCACGATGGACCCGCCTGGAATCGTCGTCACGGTTGAAGACTTCTATGACGGTGCGTAGGGCGGCGGTCCTGCATCCCCCGGCGTTTGCTGTAGGCCAATCCATCGTCAGACCGACCACCCAGCCCTGATCGGACCTACGCCGGACGTGTGCCGAGCGGTTGCGAGAAGCGCAACAGGTAGCCATCCGGGTCCTGGACCACCAGTTCACGGGCACCGACGAGTTCGACGCCCCGACGATACCAGGCGTCCTCGATCTCACGGAACAGCGGCCATTCCGCCTGTGCAAGCCGTGCTGCGATGGCTCCAGCATCCGGAACACGTATTTGGAAGTTCATGCCGCGACCGAACGGCGGCGTCAGCGCGCCTGTGATCCAGGTCCCGCCGGTTTCGATCATGATATGGGCGGCTCCCAAGCCGAGATACGCAAAGGGCCGTTCAGGGCGGTCATAAAGCACCGAGAAACCGAGCACTCGAACGTAGAAGTCCAGGCTCTTGGCGAAGTTGGACACCTCCAACTCAGGGACAAGCGCAACGGTGCCGGGTGGGGTGTCCTGCATATCTGGTTCCGTGAACTCCGACGCAGCCATTTACAGCACCCGCGACAAGAAATCCCGCGTGCGCCGCTGCTGCGGGGCCGCAAGCACGTTGCGCGGCGGCCCGCGCTCCACCACCCGGCCCGCGTCCATGAAGGCCAGCTCGTCCCCGGCCTCCCGGGCGAAGGCCAGCTCGTGCGTCACCACCATCATCGTCATGCCGGAGCGCGCCAGGTCCCGCATCACCGCCAGGACCTCCCCCACCAGCTCGGGGTCGAGCGCCGAGGTCGGCTCGTCGAACAGCATCAGCACGGGGTCCATCGCCAGCGCGCGGGCAATCGCGACGCGCTGCTGCTCGCCGCCCGAAAGCTCGGCGGGGAAGCTCGCGTGCTTGGACGCGAGGCCCACGCGCTCCAGCAGCGCCATGGCCCGGGCACGCGCCTCCGCGGCGGGCGTGCGCTTCACCTGGACCGGCGCCTCGGCGATGTTCTGCAGCGCGGTCATGTGCGGGAACAGGTTGAACTGCTGGAACACCATGCCGACCCGCTGGCGCATCCGGGCGATCCGACGCTCCGGCAGTTCGTAGAGGACTCCGCCCCGCTCGCGGTAGCCCACCAGTTCGCCCGCCACCCAGATCCGCCCGGCGTCGATGCGCTCCAGGTGGTTGATGCAGGACAGCAAAGTGCTCTTGCCGGAGCCGGACGGGCCGATGACGCACAGCACGCTGCCGGCAGCCACGTCAAGGTCGATGCCGCGCAGCACCTCCCGCGCGCCATAACGCTTCGACAGGCCACGTATCCGCACCATGGCATCCGTCACCGCTGCCGGAACCGCCGCTCAAGCACGTGCTGCCCGGCCGACAGCACGGACACGACGGCCAAGTACCAGAGCGAGGCGACGATCAGCAGCGGGATGGTCTCGTAGGTCCGGGCATAGATGAGCTGCGCCGTGTAGAGCAGGTCGGCCATGGCAATCACGCTGACGAGCGAGGTGCTCTTGACCATCGACACCACCTCGTTGCCGACCGGCGGGATGATGACGCGGAGCGCCTGGGGGAACACGATGCGGCGGAAGGTGGTCATCGGCCCCATGCCCAAGGCCAGCGCGGCGCGCGTTTGCCCGCGCGGCACCGACAGGATGCCGCCGCGGATCACCTCCGCCGTGTAGGCCGCCTGCGCCAGGCCCAGCCCGGCCAAGGCGGCGAACAACGGCGTGATCAGCGCGTTGGCGCTGGCGCTGAACAGCACCGGCCCCCAGGGCAGGCCGACCGAGATCGTCGGGTAGAGTGCGCCGAAGTTGTACCAGAAGATCAACTGCACCAGCGCCGGCACGCTGCGGAAGAACCAGATGTAGGCCCAGCTCACCGCGGAGAGCAGCGGGTTGGACGACAGGCGCATCACCGCCAGCACGGTGCCGAGCAGGAGGCCGATGGCCATGGCGATCCCCGTCAGCTCCAGCGTGCGCAGCAGGCCCAGCAGGATCTGCCCGTCGAACAGGTACTCGGCCGCCACCGGCCATCCGAAGGCCGGGTTGGTCGCGACGCTCCACAGCGCCAGGCCGGCCAGGAGGGCGGTGACGGCGCTGGCGAGCCAGGTCCAGGGATGGCGGAGCGGGACGACGCGCATCGGCACCGCTTGCTCCGCAGCAGGCAGGGCGGCGCCCCCGCCCGTCAACGCGGCGTGCCGGCCGGGTTCAGCGGCGCCTGCTTGACCGCGTTGCTTTCCAGGCCCCACTTCGCGACGATCTTGCCGTAGGTGCCGTCGTCGATCAGGTGCTGGATGGCGGCCTGCAGCGGCGCCGCCAGGTCGGAGCCTTTCGGCAGCGCCACGCCGAGATAACTCATGTCGGTGTAGCTGCCGACCACCTTGGTGCGGCCCCGGGATTGGGCGACGAAGTAGCTGATCGCGGTGGAGCCGAGCCAATACAGGTTAACCCGGCGGCTCATCAGCGCCTCCGCCGCGCCGTTGCCGTCGCTGAACGCCAGCGCGTTGATCGGCTTCCGACCGGACGCCGCGCATTTCGGCTGGTGGTCCTCGGCGAACACCATCTCGCGCGAGCCGCGGGTGGTGCCCACGGCGACGCCGCACAGGTCGTCCAGGCCGTCCACCTTGAGGTCGGACCCGGCCAGCGCCGCGAACAGCTCGTTGCCCGTGAGCGTGCCGACCATGTCCACCACCTTCTCGCGCGCGTCGGTGACGCCCATCTGCCCGGTCGCGCCGTCGAACCGCTTCGCTTGCAGCCCGGGGATCAGCGAGTCGAAGGTCGTGGGCCGGATGTCGAGCTGCAAACCCAGCGCCTGCGTGGCCGCGCGCATGATGTCGATCTCCCAGCCCACGGTCTCGCCCTTCGCGTCGCGGAAGTCGTCGGGCGGAGAGCCGAGCGACACGGCGAGGGTGAAGGTCCGTGCCTCGGCCGCCCGCGGCGGCAGCATCTTGACCAACTCGGGCTGCGGGGTCTGCACAAGCGCCGGGTCGCCCTCCGCCGCGGCGGGCGACGCCAGGGCGAGAATGAGCGCGATCCGCAAGGCGGTCCCGCGTAAAGCCTGTCGCATCGTGCTCCCTCCGCCTCGTCAAGCCCGGCGCCGGTGGCTCCCATGCGCCGGGCGGTCCAGGCCCAGGCTGCCGCGGAGCGTGCCGTCGCCGGCGTATTCCGTCTGGAACAGCCCGCGCCGCTGCAGCTCCGGCACCAGCCACTCGAACGCCTCGACCGCCGGGTCCGGCATGAAGGCGGGCATGATGTTGAACCCGTCGCAGCCGCCGGCGGTGAACCAGTCCTCCATGGTGTCCGCGATGTCGGACGGCGTGCCGACGGCGACGTTGTGGCCCGACGCGCCGGCCATGGCCTGATACAGCTTGCGGACCGTCATCCCCTCCTGCCGGCCCATCCGGGCCAGCTTCTCGTGTGCGCTCTTGACCGCGTTGTGCCTGTCGAGCGCGGGCGGCAGCGGGCCGTCCAGGTCGTGGCCGGACAGGTCGCCGAAGGTGTCGGTCAGCATCGGCAGGCCCAGCCGCTCGTGCACCAGGCTTTGCAGATGCTCGAACCGATCCTGCGCTTCCTGCCGGGTGCGGCCCATGACCGGCAGGATGCCGGGCATGACCAGCATCGAGCCGGGCGCCCGGCCCGCCGCTTCCCCGTGCGCCTTGACGCTGCGGCAGAAGGCGACGGCGTCGTCCCGCGACGTCTGCGCGGTGTAGATGAGGTCGGCGATGCGGGCGCCGAGGCCCTGGCCGGGGCCGGACGACCCGGCCTGCGCGATCACCGGGTAGCCCTGGACCGGACGCGCCACGTTGAGCGGGCCTTTGACGGAGAAGATCTCGCCCTTGTGGTCCAAAGTGTGCAGCCGGGCCGGGTTGAAGTAGCGCCCGCTCGCCTGGTCGCGGATGAAGGCGTCGTCCTCCCAGCTGTCCCACAAGCCGAACACGACATCGACGAACTCCTCCGCCCGCCGGTAGCGCAGGCCGTGCTCCATGTGCGCGTCCCGGCCGAAGTTGTAGGCTTCCTGCTCGCTCCAGGAGGTGACGACGTTCCAGCCGACCCGGCCCTCGCTGATGTGGTCGAGCGAGGCGAACTTGCGGGCGACGTGGTAAGGCTCGTTGTAGGTGGTCGAGGCGCTGGCGAGGAAGCCGATCCGCTCCGTGACCGCGGCAAGCGCGCCGATCAGCGTCAGCGGCTCGAACACGTCGATGCGGGCGTTGTAGCTCAGCTCGTCCTCGTCGCGGGCGGAGTGCCGCACGGCGATGCCATCAGCCCAGAACATGAAGTGGATGCAAGCCCGCTCCGCCGCCTGCGCCATGCGCTTCCACAGCCGGATGTCGAGCGCCGCGTCCACCCGCGCGCCCGGCATCCGCCAGCCCGCCGCGTGGGCGCCGTTCGCCACGATGTTCAGCCCGAGCTTCATCTGCCGCCGCACGGCCGCCACCCATCCTTGCTGCGCCGCATCATCCTGCGGGGGGCGTTGGCCCTCGTCAAACCGTTTGTGCGGGTGGGCGGCGCCACCGGCTGACATAGGGCGGCAGGCCCAGGTTCTCCCGCAGGGTGGCGCCCTCGTACTCCGTGCGGAACCGCCCGCGGCGCTGCAGCTCCGGCACGACCATCTCCACGAAATCGTCGATCCCTTGGGGCAGGTGGGTGGGGGTGATGTTGAAGCCGTCGGCCGCGCCCCCGTCCATCCACGCTTCCATCATGTCGGCGATCTGGGCCGGGGTGCCGACGACGCGGAAGCCCTCGCCGACCGCGTACTCGCTGCACATCTGCCGGATCGACAGCTTCTCGCGCCGGGACCTCTCATACCAACTGTAGGCGAGGCTGCGGACCTTGGCGCCGACCGGCTCCGGCACCGGGCCGTCGAGGTCGTGGCCGGACAGGTCTCCCATCAGGCCGTAGATGCGGGCGAGGCCGACCAGCGGGTCGATCAGCGCCTGGAGCTGGTCGAGCTTGGCCCGCGCCTCCGCCGCCGTCCGGCCGACGACCGGCACCAGGGCGGGCATGATCCGCAGCTCGTCGGGTTCGCGCCCGTAGCGGGCCATGCGGCCTTTCACAGAAGCGTAGTAGGCCTGCGCCGCCGCGAAATCGTTGATGGACGAGTACGCCACGTCCGCGTCCGCGGCGGCGATCTCCTGCCCCATCGGGTTGGCACCCGCCTGCACCAGGATCGGGCGGCCCTGCGGCGTCGGGCGGACGCTCAGCGAGCCGCGGACGGCGAAATGCTTGCCCCGGTGGTGCAGGACGTGCAGCTTCGAGGGCTCGTAGAACTGGCCGCTGGCCTTGTCGTGGACAAAGGCGTCTGGCTCCCAAGTGTCCCACAGGCCGGTGACAACATCGACGAACTCGCGCGCCCGCTCGTAGCGGGTGTCGTAGTCGAGGTGGGTGTCGCGGCCGAAGTTCCACGCTTCCTGCTCGGACCAGGAAGTGACGATGTTCCACCCGGCCCGGCCGCCGCTGATGTGGTCCAGCGAGGCGAACTTGCGGGCGATGTGGTATGGCTCGTTGTAGGTGGTGGACGCCGTGCACACCAGGCCGATGCGCCGCGTCATCGGCGCCAGGGCGGACAGCAGGGTCAGCGGCTCCAGCTCCACGTTGCGGTTGGAATGGCTGAGCGACCCCGGCGGCTCGTCGTTGGCGCGGACGCCGATCCCGTCGGCGAAGAACACCATGTCGAAGCGGCCCCGCTCGGCCGCCTGGGCGCAGCGCAGGAAATGGCTGTAGTCCGACGCGCCCCCGGACGGCACCTCCGGATGCCGCCAGGCCGCGTCGTGGTAGCCGAGGTAGCGCATGGAAAGGCCAAGCCTCATCTGCCGTCGCGTCAACGTCGGGGTTCCTTTCCTGATCGGCCCTGCGACCCGAGCCTATGCCGGCGCTGGGCAGGATGCCACGGGTGGGGAGAAACCCGCGACGCGGCCGTTGCCTTGGTTTGTGCTGTCCCGTCGCCGCTGTTAGCCTTGCCGTCCGGGCAGCCGGCGGCACAGAGGCCAGGAACCCTTCGCCGTGTCGCCAAACCGGGCCGGGGCTGGGGATCGAGCTGCTGCCGGGCGTGTCCGAGCGGTCTGACCTGTCCGTTCGACGCTCAACCCTTTGACGGAGATGCCGATGCCCGCCGGGCTTTTCGACCTGACCGGCCAGACGGCCCTCGTGACCGGCTCCTCCCGCGGGCTGGGACGGGCGATGGCGGAGGGGCTGGCCGACGCGGGCGCCGCCGTCGTGCTGAACGGCGCCGACCCGGGCCGGCTCGCCGCGGCGGCGGGCGAGATGCGCGGCCGAGGCCGGGCGGTGCACGAGGCCTGCTTCGACGTGACAAACGAGGCCGCGGTCCTCAACGCCTTCGAGCGGCTGGACGGGGAAGGGATCGCGGTCGACATCCTGGTGAACAACGCCGGCATCCAGTGGCGGCAGCCGATGGTGGACTTGGCGACGGCGGATTGGCGCCGGGTGATCGAGACGAACCTGACCAGCGCCTTCGTCATCGGGCGGGAAGCGGCCCGGCGCATGATCCCGCGCGGGCGCGGCAAGGTGGTCAACATCGGCTCGCTCACCAGCGAGCTGGCCCGCGCGACGGTCGCGCCCTACACGGTGGCGAAGGGCGGCATCAAGATGCTGACCCGCGCCATGGCGGCGGAATGGGCGCAGCACGGCATCCAGGCCAACGCCATCGGGCCGGGCTACATGCTGACGGACATGAACCAGGCCCTGGTCGATGACCCGGCCTTCGACGCCTGGGTCAAGGCCCGCACGCCGTCCCGCCGCTGGGGCAAGCCGGAAGAGTTGATCGGCGCGGCCGTGTTCCTGTCTTCCAAGGCGTCGGACTATGTCAACGGGCAGATCATCTACGTGGACGGCGGGATGCTCGCCGTGCTTTGAACGGGTGTTGCACCACGGGGCTTTACGTCATCGCCGCCATCGCCGGCTGGGTGGGGCCGCTGATCACGCCGCGGATCGGGCAGCGCGGGATCAGCATCGCCGGGTTCGGCATCGTGCTGGTGTCCCTGCTGGTCGCCGCGGGGCGCTTTACACGGGCAACACCATCCTCCTGCCGTTCGCGGCGGCGGCGATGCTCTGGGGGCATTACTGGGACGCCTCGAACTGCATGACGATCCCGACCGTCGTGGCCCGGCCGGAGTACCGCGGCACGGCGAGCGGCTTCGCCTACATGTTCGTCAAGCTGCCGTCGTTCCTGGCGATCTTCCTGTTTCCCGCGCTGTTCACGGCCATCGGCCAGGCCAACGCCACGCTGTTCGTCGCGGTGTTCCCGCTGGCCGGGCTGCTGGCCGCCATCTTCATCCTGCCGGAGATCTACGGTTACGAGCACGATTGACGCCTACTCCGCCAGGGTCGCGCTCGGGCGTTCAGCCGGGCCGGCCTCCGGCGCCGTGCAGGAGCCGCCGCGTCAAGATGCCGCGGCGGCGACCAGGTAAAGCAGGGCCGAGAAGCTGAAGGCGAACACCAGCCCGTGCTTGAACGACCCGGCCATCGGCCCGGGAAAGAACGCCGGCCCTGTCAGCGCTGCGGCACCGCCCGACGGCAACGACGCCAACACGTCTGGCGGGACCAGCCCGGCCATCGGGTTGTAGCCCAAGAAGGCGGCGAACAGGCTGGATACGGGCGGAGTGCCGGCGACCTCGTGCGCCACCGCCGCTCAGGACCACCCATTTGTAGGCCCCGTGCCGGCCATGGCTGTGCTGGTCGCGGCTGGGCTGAGGCATGGAGCGGTTCCGATCTGCCGCTCCAAGCTCCATGCGGACGATGTGCAAAGCCGGGGGCGGGTGTTTGTCGCCGGGGGCTATGCTCAGCCCCGCTGCCCGTATTCTAGGCCGCGCCAAAGGATGTCTTTAGGCCTGGGCAGGACAATGGGAGGGGTTTGCATGACGTCTAGGGCCTGTTAGCCTTTGATCCAGTCGATGGCTGCGGCCATGCAAAGGACGCCCATGAAGGAGTTGGCGGTCTTCTCGTAGCGCGTGGCGACCGCACGCCATTCCTTGA
>JAABUQ010001130.1_pt1 | contig 59526 bp, 52 predicted proteins | sample 5560001 | NCBI WGS metagenome assembly JAABUQ01 (sample SAMN10711888, study PRJNA513371) | rock metagenome | isolation source: Antarctica rocks | place: Antarctica: Victoria Land, Finger Mt nord | collected 2015-12-18
CGTGGGGGGAACCCGCCCGCCCCGGCTTTCCCCAGAGGGGAAACGGGAAAGGGGCAATCCGATTCCTCGCTGCCGCAGGCTGGTTTTGCCTCCTAAAAAGCTTGACTTTCATCATGAATGCTAAGCCCTGACTGCGGCCGGCTTGGCCCAACCTTGAACCGACGGAACCCAATAGGCAGTTTCGTGCGTACCTTTGAATGACACAACCAGATCAATACGTTAGTGAATCGAAAGGTCATCCAATGTTGGCGATGCTATTGGCTGTTGGAATCAGCTATACACTTCACCCGAAGGATGTCTTCCAACGGCCGAAGGGTCGAGAGGTACTTTAAGCGTCTCCGGCTCCGCAGAGGCAATTTGTGGAAGTGCCCAGGGCTCACCATAGTCATTCAAGGCGAATTAGATGACGTGGTGCCCATTGAGCAGGAGCGGGCTGCTGACCGTGTCAATTGCAGCCGGATCTGCTTTCATCTTCACTACGCCGCGTCCGTACCAGGGAACATCGTGCTTTGAAGACCATCACATCACTTCCTCGGCATTCGCGGGAGGAGCCTGCAGAATCAACCCCGCGACGTGCCGCTCCGCTGCGACGTGAATCGCCATACTTGTTCCAATCGACCAGCCGTAGGAGACGATGGGCGTCGTCGCTAAAACATCATGACGAGCAGTGCACCTCCACAGAAGTAGATTGAAAACGACATCAATGAATTAATTGAAAGGCGCTGGCGAACACTCAAACGTCACCACAAACATTGTTGTCATATCTCGTTTTATAGGTTTTTTGCCTCTGGTGCCTAACTCAGGGGCCAAGTTCCGGTTGGCCGACAGGACGCGATTGAAGGGCTGTGCCGTTCATCGGAGTCATCTCGAGTCGGCCACCGGTCGTACAATTAGCGGAATGCTGTCGAATCGATCGATGCCTCGATGCATTGTGCTTCCAGAACTTGCCTATCCGGACATTGGAGAAGCGATCAACCGCTTATGCGAGGCGTTCGGGTTTACCCTGCGCATTCGCATTGCAGACCATCGAGCTCAATTAAACGTCGGCGATGGCGCAGTGATTCTGATCGAAGCGGCGCGCGGCGTCTCGCTGAAAACGGCGGTGATGGTCCGAGTTGAGGACGTGAACGCTCACTATGAGCGCGCTCGGCGCAGCGGTGTGCATATCCTTCGAGAACCAACCGACTATCCCTATGGCGAGCGTCAATACAATGCCGAAGACTTTGCGGGTCATCATTGGTGCTTCTCGCAATCCATTGCCGATGTTGACCCGAGAGATTGGGGCGGAACGCCGGGCCAGCTGTAAAGGCTTGCGCCGGTACCGGTCGAAAGCCTAGCAATCCAAGTTGCAAAAAGGTGTTGCGGTGATAAAGGCATTGGCGATACCTTTTCGCAATTTATGCTCGTCGGCAACGCACGCGTTTCGAATCACGAACAGGACACGACGGCGCAGGCCACGCGCTGAAGACAGCGCGGGCGAATCTTCCGGGAGAAGGACATAGCGGTTAGTTATTGGGTCGCACGTTGACTATATGCCGTGCGCGCCTGCATGATGGCCTCGCGGTGCTGCTCGGCCCAGACCCATACGCCCCAGAAGGCGGCTCCAAGGCTTTGGCCCAAGCTGGTCAACTCATACTCGACTCTGGGCGGGATGACTGGAAAAACCGTGCGCAACACGAGTCCGTCGGCTTCCATCTGACGGAGCGTCTTGGTCAGCATCTTCTGGCTCACGCCTCCGATGATTTCACCGAGACGCGTGAATCGCAGTCGACCGTGTTCCTCAAGCGCCTCTAAGGCGAGCATCGTCCACTTGTCGGCAACCCGCCCGATGATCTCTCGAACCAGCGCGTCGAGCTCGGGATCATTCGTTTCCAGTGGAGCCGGGTGCGGCACTTCGCTGCGTGATAGAGCTTTGCGGTTTTCGGTTGCGCTGGCCATGAGATCACTTTCTGCTCGGTAAGTATGGCACTTTCAGGTGCCTACTTCCCATTGGTTCGTATTCATCTTACTATCGGACCGAGGAGAAAAATCATGCAAATAACGGGCAACACCATCCTGATTACGGGCGGCGGCTCCGGGATTGGGCGCGCTCTTGCGGAGGTGTTTTATGCTAACGGGAACCAGGTCGTCATTGCAGGGCGCCGCAAAGAATTGCTCGATGAGACAACGGCGGCAAATCCAGGGATGAAGGCGGTAGTCTTCGATATCGGGAACGCTGAGGGAATCCGGAGCTTCGCGGAACAGCTTAAGGGCGAGTACCCGGCCCTGAACGTGGTGATCCACAATGCTGGCGTCATGAGACCGGAGGTGCTGCGGAATGGAGCGGTTGCCGATGCCGAGGCGACCCTGACGACGAATCTGCTTGGGCCGATCCGCCTGACGGCGGCGCTGCTGCCGCTGCTTGAGAAACAGCCCCGGGCTACGATCATGACCGTTTCGTCGGGACTGGCGTTTATGCCGATGGCGACGACCCCGACCTACTGCGCGACGAAGGCAGCGATCCATTCCTATACGCAATCGCTCCGCTACCAGCTTAAGGACACTTCCGTGCAAGTGCTGGAACTCATACCGCCTTACGTGCAAACGGAACTGATGGGAGCGAGGCAGGCGAGCGATCCCAACGCCATGCCGCTGAAGGACTTCATCGCCGAGACAATGAGTATTCTCAAGAGCTCACCCGACGCCACTGAGATCTGTGTGGAACGGGTGAAGCCATTGCGCTTTGCCGAGGCAAACGGGGGCTATGACGCCTTCTTTAAGAAGTTCAATGATGCACTGGCTGCGGCCGCGGTAACGCATTAAGAGGCCCAAGCCAGCTTTAACTTCGGAGTGAGCCTGCCGCTAAAGGTGGTTTTGGCCTGGTGCCAAACGCCTGTGTTTGCCGGCCCAAACCAGTTCGCCTGTCGTTCCAGGTGGAAGCGTAACGTCGCCTAGAAGTTTGTCCCCTTTCCGCTTTAGATCGACCGAAATCTCGCCTTTGGGATGCGGTATTCGAGCTGACACGTGCGACAGCTTGCCGAGATTCGGCGCGATGCGTACCTGCGCGAAGCCCGGTGACATCGATTCGATTCCCGCTACTGTGCGAAGCAATTCGAAATTCGGGCTGGACCCCCAGGCATGACAATCGGATCGCGTGTCCGGCGCCCCGGTCTCGGCCCAGGTAGTCAGGCCTTGAGCAAGCATGGCGCGCCATGGCCCCAACTCATCGAGATAACGGTCACCTAGCCCAACCTCGCGCAATGCCGCGTTGGTGTAGGCGCGGAAGTAAATGGACGACGGTGCGAGTGAGGGATCCGTCAGCGTCTTCTCGAGAACGGAGCGGGCTCGAGACTCCGGCGCGATATGCGCCAGCAGCGCGAGCGTATTCACTTGCTGCGAATAGGTACGGTGCGAAGGCTGGTCGGCAAACAAGCCACGCGCGGGATCCCAATCCACCGCTACCACGGTTTGTTTTAGACGTTCGACGGCCACCGCGTCCTCGTCTGCGAGCGCCTTGCTGCCAAGAGCGCACTCAAGTTCGCCGGCCCACTGACGCGCCAGCAGAAGTTGGAGGTCAAGCGCCGCGGCCGACGAGCCGTCGGCGTCCGACGGGGGTTCACCATTCGGCCATTGCTTCACCCAATCGACGAAGTTCCACCACGGCATGTGCTCGAGCGAGCCGTTCGCTTTCTCATACCTGGAGTAGAAGTCCAGTACGGCACGAACTCCGGGCAGCATCTCCCGCACGAACTTCGGGTCATCGACGTACATCCAGTAGTCGTGAACCATGCCGATCCACCATAAAGAGAAAGGCGGAATGTACTGTTGCAGGTAGGAAGGCGCGCGGCTGTAGGTGGCGCCTTCGGCAGTGCGCGATGAATTCAACTGCGAGATGCCGTTCTTCATGAGGCGCGAATCGCCGCTCATATAAAGCGAGATCATCATCTGGATGCGTGCATCGCCCGCATACTGCAGCTGCTCGTAGTAAGGGCAGTCCATATACGTTTCGTGAGCGCAGAGCCGGGCGGTATGCCAACCGGTGGAGAGAATGCGCTGCAGTTCGTCGTTAGTGGCGGACGCCTCGACTTGAAATTCAGCCCGCTTCTCAAACGGGTAAGCAGTGAACGTGCTGTGGAGGTCCTCGAGAACGAGGGGTTCTTCCGCTGTTTCAATGCTCAGCAGGATGTATCTGAAAGTTCGCCAGTAGAGCGGCCGATAAAGGCGATGCAAAGCGCCATCCGCGATGTAAGTATCGGAAGGACCGTAAAACTGTTTGCCGGCGACGTCGTTTCGATTGCCTTTGTCGATGGGCGATCTGTTATTGTACAGCGCTTCGGCATACCGCATGTCGACGGTTGCTCCCCTACCGCCGCTCACGGTCAGTTCGGGATAGGCGGTTGTGAGGCTGGCCTGATCGAGAAGCAGGGAAGCGCGCGTGTGCGGCGGAACGGTTACCGGAGAGTGCCCGCTTAGCCATTCTTCGGAGGCAATGACTTCTACCGTTTCCCGAACTTTGAGCATGCGCTGCACCGTTTGCTCCTCCATGGGGATCGAGCGAGGCACCAGCATCCAGCGATTGGGAGCATCACGGGCGTCGCGCGCTGCCGCGTGGCCCAGTTCCTCTGCCGGGCGCCAGGTTGAATCGTCGAAGTTGGTCTGCTCCCAACCCCAGGGATACTGACCGGCGTTGAACCGCTCGTTCGCGGCCAGTGCATAGTAGCCGGTCGATTGTTTGTGCGGAAGCGGCTGTGGGGAGTAGGCCGTGTCCTGAATGCACTTCCACGAACCGTTGGTGTTCACCACAGCGTGCTCCGGCGTGTCGGAATCAAGCACAAAACCGGTCTGGTTCGTGATCTGTGCAACTGCTCTGTATTGCCCGTCATTCCAAACCACGGCCGCTAAGGCGTTCTTCCCCTGGTGAAGGTGCGGCGCGATGTCCACAGTTTCATAACGCCAGTGCGTCAAGTCGCCGCGCGCAGGACCCCAAGAGGACAGTTTGCCGTTTACAAAGAGTTGATAGCGATTGTCACCTGAAACATAAATGGGGAAGTGATCGGGTTTGGAAGGCAAGTCAAAGGTCCGGCGGAAATGGTAGACGCCGTAGTCCTGCTTCGGCGCGCCTGCCACGTCGATCCACTGAGCCGTCCAGACCCTGGTCACGACTGGATGGCTCTGTTGCGCAAAGGCGCTTACCACCAGCAAGGCAATACAGGCGCCGAGTCTCATCTTAGGCAGCCGGAAGCACTTGCAAAACCTGCTTGATATCGTCGGGGCTGACGTAGAAGTGCGGTGACAGGCGCACCCAGCCTTGTCGCGTGGCAGCCATGATGCGCCGGCGTTTCAAATCGCCGGCGATCACGCTGCAGTCCCTGGACGGATGTCGAAAGCTAACGATGCCGGAGGCGGTTTCAGGCGTGCGTTCCACCATCAGTTCGTATCCCTTTGCCCGGATACCTGCGGCAAGCTGATCGGCAAGCGACTGTACGGCGGCGGTGATATTTTCAACCCCTACCTCCAACAGCAGATCGAGAGCGGCCTTGAGACCGAAGCAGCCGATGGTATTCAGAGTGCCGCATTCGTACCGGCCCGCGTCTGGCCGAAGAGTCATGTCGCGCGAGCTGTAATCGGCGTAGTTGGCAGGATTGGTCCAGCCGAACTCCACCGGTTCGATGGAATCGAGCCACTTGCGACGGACATAGAGTATGCCGTTGCCTTCCGGGCCCAGCATCCACTTGTGGCCGTCAGCCGCGAGCGCATCGATATGAGACGCTTCCACATCGATGGGAAAGGCGCCCATGCCTTGAATGGCGTCCACAAAGAAAAAGCAGTTGTGCCGGCGGCACAGTGTCCCGATAGCTTGAAGGTCGACACGGTAGCCGCTGAGGTAGTTAACGAAACTGATGGCGAGCAGGCGGGCGCCGGGAACGGCCTCGGCGATTTTCTCCAAGGGATCGTAAATGGAGAGCCAGGTCAGCTGAACGCCGCGCTGTTCCAACCTGAGCCAGGGGTAATAGTTGGCTGGAAATTCCTCTTTAAAGGCGATCACGCGATCTCCGGCTTTCCAATCGAGACCGAGAGCGACAGTGGCGATGCCTTCGGAAGTGTTTTTTACGATGGCGATCTCAGCGGGTGAAGCATTGATCAATTTAGCGGCGGAGGTACGGAGACCATCGTAGGCCTGCATCCACTTGTCGTAATGGAGGGACCCATACGCGCAGGCGTCATCCGCCAGATGTTTCATGGCGTCGGCGGCACGGCGGCAAAGCGGGGCAACGGCCGCGTGGTTCAGGTAAATCATCTCATTTGTGACGGGGAATTCAGGCCGGTAACGAACGTGCAGATCTTCAGAAATGGCAAGATTTTCGAAACCCATGTTTCCGAGCATACGTTAACCTTTCTGAATCTCCCGTTTGTGTGTGCCCCGTTCGTTCCATCAAATTTAGCCGTATACTGGAGACAGACGAAACCGGAGCCTGCAGCCTGCCTTCGTGTCCGAAATTCGTGTCGTAAAAGGAGTTAGTAGATGCGGCGTCTAGTTGCAATGAGATCTCCCATTAGTGCGGCCCTGGCGGTGCTGATGGTGGCGCCATTCAGTGCGTTCCCACAGAGCGGGCAAACCACTGACACCCAGCAAAGCACTGACAACCGGAAGAAGGGGAATCAGAAGAAAGATCCCGATGCCATCGGAGACCGGAATGTCAGCGGCAAGGTCAACTTCTATTCGCTAGAGAAAGAGATTGCGCTGGGTAAGGGCTTAGCCCAGCAGGTAGAGCGGCAATCGAAGGTGGTCAACGATCCGGTTGTGTCAGAGTATGTGAACCGCATCGGTCAGAATCTAGTTCGAAATTCCGACGCGAAGGTGCCATTCACTATCAAGGTGATCGAAGACCCGACAGTGAATGCGTTCGCGCTGCCGGGCGGATTCTTCTTCGTACAAACAGGCTTAATTCTGAAGGCCGACACGGAGGCGGAGCTTGCCGGCGTGATGGCGCATGAGATTGCTCACGTCGCGGCGCGCCATGGTACGCGCAACGCCACCAAGGGCGAAATCGCACAGCTCGCTACTATCCCACTTATCTTTATGGGAGGCGCGGCGGCCTATGGGATCTACGAGGCGTCTGGATTGTTGGTACCGATGGCGTTCCTGAAATTTAACCGCAACGAAGAAGCGGAAGCCGACTACCTGGGCGTTCAATACATGTACAAGACCGGTTACGATCCGACAGCGTTTGTCGACTTCTTCGAGAAGATTCAAACGCTGGAGAAGCGCAAGCCGGGGACCGTGTCGAAGCTGTTCTCGACTCATCCTCCTACGGATGACCGGATCGTCAAGTCGCAGAAGGAAATCGCAGACCTGAGGGCGAAACCGGAATACGTGGTGACCACCTCCGAGTTCAATGATGTGAAGGCACGTCTGGCAATGCTGGAAAACCAGCGCCGTCCGGACAAGACGAGTACCGATCCGAATAAGCCGACTCTAAGGCGTAACCCGAATTCGAATACGCCGATCGAGGACGAAACAGATCCTTCGAAGAAGTCCAAGGGCGACGATGAGGATCGGCCCAAGTTGAAGCGCCGGCCGTCCGATACAGGCGACCCCACGAGTGATCCGCCGGCCACGACGCCTCCGGCGCCTTTGAACAACTAAACTTCGTAATTATTCCTCTCTGAGGGCGCCGGCAGGATCGACTGCCAGCGCCCTTTTTGCTGGAATCAGGCAGGCGACCAAGGCAACAGTTGTCATCAATAAGATGGCGAGTGTGTAGGTGCTTGGGTCTTTGGGGTTCACGCCATAGAGGATTGTGCTGACGAATCTGCCGGCGACCAGTGCCGCGGCCGTGCCGAGCAGAGTTCCGACGGCGAGCACTGTGGCCGTACGATGCATGACCAGGTTGAGGACGTCCTTTCTGCTTGCTCCGATAGCAACGCGAATACCGATTTCGCGAGTACGACGCGCGACGGCATAAGCGACAGCTCCATACACTCCGATAGCGGCGAGTATCACGGCTGAAAATCCGAAGGCAGCAAGAATAGTAGCGGCTAGGCGAGCCGGCGTTAATGGCAACGCCAAATGATCTTCGAGGGTGGCGACATCGTAGAGGGGCATGGTGGCGTCCATGCCGCGAACTGCCGTGCGCAGTGTGTTGATGAGTTGATCTGGTGGCAGTTGAGAGCGCGCAACAAGAGTGGTGGTGCTTTGGTACCGCTGGAGCATGGGCCAGAAGACGGCGAGTTGATGTTCGTCGTTCAGCGAACGGTATTTACCGTTTTCAACGATCCCCACTATTTGGAGCCATGGGCCGTTGGGGCCCTGCGCGATGCGCTTGCCGAGGGCATCTTCGTTCGGAAAGAGGTGATTGGCAGTAGCGCGGTTAATCACAACCACCGGAGGCGAATCCGGAATATCGCGCCAGGTGAGCTCCCGGCCTTCAAGCAATGGTGTCTGAAGAGTGCGGAAGAAATCGGGACCGGCGTAGTAGTAAATCACCTGCAGCCTGTCGCTTGGCTTCGGCATAGGCTTGCCATACGCATACAGACCGGTCGTTGAGACATCTAAGCTGAGCGGGATGGTGTTGGAGAGGCTAGCAGATTCGATGCCGGGCAGGCTCTGGACGCGCTCGAGAATTCGCTTCTGAAACTGAGCGCCTTGCGCCTCGCTATAGCCCTGATCCCCTAATTCGAAGGAAGCGGAAGCGGCATTGCGAGGATTGAAACCGACGTTCACGGTGAGGGCATTTTTGAGGCTGCGAACACCTAGGACCGACGCTACAAGCAACAGGATGGAGAGAGCAACTTGTCCGATGACGAAGACGTCACGCAACTCCCAGCCGCGCAGCCTGCGCGCCCAGGATTCGTTTTTCAATGCTGGGATGAGATCGGGACGCGTGGCCTGAAGTGACGGAATGAGGCCGAACACGAGCACCGTCGACAACGACGCAGCCAGACTGAAAAGCAACACGCGCGCGTCAACGCTGAGTGTTTTATTGAATGGAAAATCAAACGGGAGTGAGGCCGTTGTTACGAGAGCTGTCACCCAATAAGCCAGCAGCAGACCAGCAGTACCGCCGGCGATGGCCAGCAGGAGCGCTTCGACGAGAAACTGGCGAAGAACTCTGAAGCGACCGGCGCCGAGCGCCAGGCGAATCGCGGTTTCTTTGCGGCGGTCGGTAGCTCGCGCGAGGAGCGAGTTGGCAAGGTTACTGCAGGCAATGAGTAGCACGAGGCCCGCTACCGCCATGAAGATGGCGGCAAAGGCGGTGACGGGGCCGCGAAGCGCATCACCCAGAAGGCCGGGCTGAGTGAAATGCACGGTCATGCCGTCGTTCTCTTTCGGATGCTCTCGAACCAGTTGCGCCGCAATGGTGGCAATTTCGCTCTGGGCTTTGGCGTAAGAAACGCCGGGCTTGATGCGGCCAAGCACCCAAGCATCCCAAGCCATCCGGCTCTCAAGCCAGTTGTTGCCAGGTTCAATCTGCGGTTCCATGGACATAGGCACCCAGAACTCGGGAACGTATAAAAGTTCGGTACCGATGAAGCCGCTGGGCGCCACACCCAAAACGGTGTAGTCGAGGCCGTTGATCTTGATCTTCTTATTGACTATGGCGGGATCGCCGGCAAAGCGGTGCTGCCAAGCGGCATAACTCAGTACCACGTAGGGATCTGCTCCGACTTTCGTATCCTCAGCGGGTGTGAAGAAGCGGCCCAGCGCTGGGCGGACGCCGAGCACTTGAAAGTAATTGCCGGTAGCTTCATAGCCCCAGACGCGGGCGTTCTCACCGGTGTGACTTAAGGCGACCACCGCGATACGGCAAGCCATCAGTCCCGAAAGCGTTTTGGTGCGGTCGCGGAAGTCGCGGTAGTTGGGGAAGCTCTGATTCTGCATCTTCGAGCCCGACAGAAAAATAAGCTGGTTCGGGTGGTCGATGGGCAACGGGCGCAGGATCAGCGCATTCAACATGCTGAAGACGGTGGTGTTCGCGCCGATGGCGAGCGCCAGAGTCACGATGGCGAGAATTGTGAACCCCGGAGTTTTCAGAAGACGGCGCAGGCTGTAGGTGAAATCGAGAAGCACGGAATCCATTGGCGCATATAATGCACTCCAGAGGCCGGGCGCAATCGCTTCAAGTGGCTGGATTTAAAAGGAAGAAATTTGGACAGGTGTCCGGTTGTGGGACCTAGGTGATCGTCAGGAGACCTGATTGGTCCCCTGACGAGAAAGGAAGGCTTGCTGCCGGATTAGCTGATTGTCGCGGCGCGGGAGTGCGTGAGCTGATCGTTCAAAAGGTCGTTCATCTGATCTTTTATCTGGAGCTTGAGCTTCTTCAGGCGCTGCTGCTCAATTTCTTCGGCGCCAGTAACATGGGCCTTCGATTCCATCTGTTCGATTTGTTTCTTGAGAAGCGCATGCTGCTCAGAAAGAGCACGGAACTGCTCATTGGTGGCGAGCAGATGCGCCTTTGCGTCTTCGTCTTGCGTGTAGGTCTCCATCGAGGGTTGCTCCTTTGTCCCTGCGGCCCTGCGTTCCAGAATTAACACCATTTCATCCTCATGACAATAGCCGTTTCGACGGGTGCCTGGTAATAAGCATCGCGACGCGCGATTTCGAGGAAGCCGAAGCGCCGGTACAGTGTTTGTGCGGCCACGTTCGATTCACGAACTTCGAGAAAGCAGTTGGTTTTGCGGGCGAGTTCTTGGGTTAGCAGGGCGGAGGCGATTCCCAAGCGGCGGTACCTAACTCGGACGGCGAGGTTCAAGATCTCGCGCTCGGGCGGGGAATTGGCGTCGCCCGCGAAGACCTGCTTTGAGACCAGGAACCCTGCAATAGCGTTTTCGACTTCGGCCACTTGGCACTCATCTTCGACAAAGTCCCCGGCGTTCCAATGTGGGTGAGAGAAGGACTCGCGCTCAATTTCGAGGAGGACCGGGACATCGGCCCGGGTTGCTGGACGAAGGACTAAGGTCAACGGATTTCAATATCGACTACGTTGCCGGAGGTGTGGAAGCGGTCGTCGGGTTGGAGGGCGTAGGTGAGGGAAACTCGGCGGGTGGGTTGTTGGGGTCCGCACGTGAGATGTGCTTCGGACATCTGTTTGAACAGCAGCTGGACGCTGGCGCCGCCTTTGTCCTTCACGGTCAATCGGGCGTCACTACCGAGACAATCTACCTGGACGAGAGACCCTTGCAGTTTCTTGCGCGGGACGACTTGCTGCCAAGGGACGACATCGGCCGGACGCTCACCGCCTGACGCCTTATCCAGAGCTTGATTGGCTTTTTCTTCGGCGGCCCGGATGCGATCCGCTTGGCTTTGCTGGGCGTGTTCATCGGCGAGATGAACAGCTTCGCGATCGCGGTGGCGGGCATTGTCGGCGGCATCGAGACGTTCCTGCTCCGAGTCAAGACGGAGCTGATGAACGCGGGCGTGTTCGGCTTCGGATGGAGCGGAATCTTCGGCTCGGAGCCAACTGCCTTGCGCGGCGGTAGCGTCGCCTTGGGTGCTCTGAAGCTGCGCGAGTTCGATCCAGAACCCGGTCTCGCGCGGGTTAAGCCGGGTTGCCTGTTTGAGCAGCTTCTGCTTTTCGGTGGGATCGGAGGTGAGTTGCGCTTGTTCGAAGATCGGCTGGGCCCATAAGGGATTGAGTTGGGCGGCTTTCTTGAGCAGGGGCAACGCTTCGGCGGGGTCGAGGCCGTCCGCGGCATCGACGAACACGGGAGCGCTTTTGCTACCGGCATGAATGGCGTCATCGAGAAAGGGCTTGGGATTCTGTTTATGTAGGAGTGCAAGCTGCGCGAGGCCTTCATAGCCGAGGGCACGCGGGGCGCCACCGGCTTCGACCGCAGCCTTGAATGCTGGTTCAGCCGCTTCCGCGTTCAAGGCAAAGTCAGCCAGATAGACAGCGGCTATGGCGTCGTCGAGCGAGTGCTGGCCGAAATCGCGCTTGGGATCGAGAGGGCGGCCAGAAACGGAGGCAGGCTGCCAATGGCCGGACGCGAGGTTGGCAGAGGCCTCCTGCTCCAGCAGACGAGGGTCTTTGCCAAAAGCGTTGCGCTCGGCGGCAGTGAGGCCGGTATTGCCCTTTAAGGCGGTCAGGAAGATGTGAAAGCTGAGGGTGTATTCGAACTTGGTGGCGAAGAGCTGCATGCGGGCCCAGGCGAGATCGGGATGGGCGGGAGGGCCGCCCCAGGTGACGCGGCTGCCCTTTGCCTGGAGGGTAGAGCACAGCTGGCGCAAGCCGGACTCGACTTCCGGGGGTAGGCGAGGCGTATTGGCATCGATCAGGAGGCCGGCGACTTCATTGAGAGGGAGGTGGGCGCCGGGCGAAAGGACGAGGATGTAAGCGCCGTTTTTCCAAACGAACTGGCCGCCGCTTGACGCCATTGGGTTCGTTTTTTCAGAAGTGGTAATTAGGACGTGGATGGGCCACAGGCTGGGCAGATCCTTCGATTCGAGTAACCCGCCTAGCACCCAGCGAAGCTGCTCAAACTGGGTTAAGGTATCGCGGGCGGCATTGAGGTCACCGTCGCTGGCGACGTAGAAGGGGCCGGTGTTGAGCTCAGTCCAGCGGACGGTTGCCTGGGCCGGGAGAGGGTGAAAATACGAAACGAAGCCAATCGCGCAAAGTGAAAAGACGAAGCCAATCCTGTTGCGCATTGCGCCCTCAGGCTAACATTTTCCCCGCGAAGTGTTGAGGGGTCGCGAGGGCCAAAGTTAAGCCGCTTGCACGATATGCGTGATTCATGCATACTTATGCATATGCGAACGACCTTGATCCTCGACGCAGACTTGATGAAGCGGGCACAGACACTCACGGGTATACAGGAAAAGACGGCTCTAGTGCGGGCGGGTCTAGAGGCGCTGATTGCACGTGAAGCCGCGAAGCGCCTAGCCGCGCTAGGGGGCACAGAGCCACAGGCGGGTCAGATTCCCAGGCGGCGCGACCAGGTTCGTTGATGGTGCTGGTGGATACTTCCATTTGGATAAAGCATTTACGAAAGACCGAACCACAGTTGGTTGAACTGTTGAATCGAGCGCTTGTGCTGATGCACCCGCTGATTCTGGGAGAGCTTGCCTGCGGTAGTCTGAACAACCGCACGGGGATCTTGCGTCACCTGCGCGCATTGCCCGCAGCCGTCTCTGCTAGCGACGAGGAGACTCAAGGACTGATTGAGGATCGCAGATTATGGGGGCGAGGCATAGGTTGGATAGATGCGCATCTGCTGGCTTCCGCTCTGCTGACGAACTGCAGGTTGTGGACGGGGGACGAGAGGCTGAGACGCGTGTGTGAAGATGCCGGCGTGAACTTCGCGGGAGTAGTTTAAGAAGTATGACTGAAGGCTTTTGCCGTTGGGGCGGTGGCAATTGGCGCATTGGCTATTCGTCGTCTGGCGGTCCAAAAGTTTTTGATCGACTCGCTTTCAATCAAAAGCTGACGGTGGACCGGTCATCCCGTAGGCCGAAATAATAACTTCATGAAGACGCGCGGCCCGTCCTGGGTTGCACGTCCTAGGTGGCATGGACGGAATTTAGGGACTGCTTCTCGTTTAGGGGCTACTTCTCTAAGACATCGTAGGGCGCATCATCTCGTTGTCTTCATGCGGACGGGAGGGACACGTTACATTTCAGCGACGATTTATTCACGTGGCGTTCATCAAAGACGCGCTGTGGGGCCTTATACTCGCGTGTGGAAAGAGTGGAAAGACAAACGCGATGAGACTGAATCTGAAAACACGCACCGCGATTCTAGGCGTAGCGGTAGTTGTCCTGGGCTTGAGTGTGGGGCAAGAGGGGTCTGCCTTACAGGTGACTTACTCGCCCTACCTGCAACCAGGAGACAACGGGCCGTTTGGCGCGCTTGACCAGATCGCCATTGCCTGGCAAACGGACGAGGGGACTCCGAACGCGGGCGCGTATCGGGTTGACTACGGAGCGACGGCCACCTACGGCATTGTTGTGGCGCCGGCGGGGCGGGTGGTTGATAACTACCTGTCAGCGGACAGTAAGTTGCCGGCCGGTGTTCAACCTTACGGCGCTCATACCGACTATTTAGCGGTACTGGGGAACCTGGCATACGATGCGACTTATTACTACCGGGTGAGCGGACCGGGTCTTCCAGCGAACGGCTTCAGTTCGAGTTTTCACACGCGCAAGCGGGGCAATCAATTCTCGTTCATCGTAGAGGGCGACGAGGGGATGTTTCCAGCGATTCCGAACAGTAGCCCGGCCACTGTTGTGAACTATGAAGCACGCATCAACCATTTGATGTACAACTCCAGCAGCATCATGTTCCCCGGACAACCGGCGAGGCCAGCGGCGGATTTCTACCTGAACACAGGCGACAACGTCTACACCTACGGGGCAGAAGACAACTACCGCGATTTCTTTTTTCCGGTGTTCAACAACGATGTAGATTCGAACGAGACGGGAGCGCCGATTATTCGCAGCTCCCTTTACTACATTGTTGCGGGCAACCATGATCTGGGGAGCACGGGGGTTAATGCAAACCTGCTCTCGAGCGATACGAATCCTGTCTTCGGCGGCACGACAGGAGGCGGTGATGCCCTGGCCTTCTTCAATAATTACTATTACCCGTTGAATGGGCCAACTGGCTTTGACGCTGAGAACACGTGGACTGTTGACGCCCCGGTGGCGAACGGACTGTACTTCAGCTACTTGGGCAAGACTTACACTTCCCCGGCAGCGATTGAGGCGTTTCGCGCGTCAACGGCGATAGATTCCGGCCAAGGATCTAAACGGCAGTTCGACACGATGACGAACTACTCGTTCGATAACGGAAATTCGCATTTCCTCTTTCTGGATGCGAACCCTCATCTATTTGCAGGAATGCTGCCTGGCGGCTCAGCTACGACAGCGCCACCGGCGCCATTTCCGGCCTATCCCACGGCTTTGCGGAACTGGGTAATCAATGATCTTGATTCGAGCAAACAGACATGGAAGGTGGTGGTGTTCCATCAGCCGGCTTTCTCATCGGGCGACGCGACAGTTCTAAATAGTCAGATGCGCGCGGTGGCTAAGATCCTTGAAGACCATGGCGTGAACATAGTGTTTAACGGCCACGAGCATAACTATCAGCGCACCTATCCGATTCGCGCGACCGCGCGTACGGCGGGGTCACTCAGCACAATCGGTGGTCCGGCAGTAAACATTGATACTAACTACGATGGCACGACTCGAACGGTGCCGGACGGCGTTCTCTATATTGTGGAAGGTGCGGGTGGCAACCGCGACTTTGACGGGGATTTTGCTGCGCCGCGTGGTAGCGGACTGGGAGTGGACCAGGACGATTCGGCCACCGGCACATACACTGCGGCGCCCGGTCTGACGGTAAACCAGGGCCCAGCTGACTGGCTGGATACTAACTTGACGAACTTAGAGATGAGTCAGTATTTCCCAAATGCCGGCACGGGACCGAAGATCACGGCGAAGTTCAAATCGAAAGTCTTCTCTTACGCTCACCTCACGGTGAACAATAATGCCATGACGCTGTGGCAGATAACTGAACCGTTGCTTGGGACCTCGTCGGCGACGGCCGCCGTTCCCGCTCCGTACGGTACGGATGTAAATGGCGCGCCTTTGAAAGATCCGATTCCGGACACGATATTGAACGCAACTACGGGACAACTTAGTTCGACCCCTGCTACGGGAACTCCCGCGCTTTTGGATACATTCACGATTGCCAAGCCCGATATAACGAAAACGCTTAATGCGCAACTCTCCGCGCCACCGAAGGCGACGGCGAACGGGGCTCTGGTGTATTCAATTCTGATGCAGAATAACTCAGGTTATGGATTGAACGGCGCGCAGGTGCGTGTCACGGTACCGGGCAATGTGACGCTGACGGGCGCGGTAGAGAACATGACGGTGCAAGGCAGCGACATTGTGGTGACGCTGGGACGCCTTGCGCCCGGGGCACAGCAAGTGGTCCAAGTGAAGACACGCGTCGCTGCAGGCGTCCCTCTGGGCACGGTATTGAGCGCGGCGGCTTCCGTGACTTCCGGGACCGCTCTTCCGGTTGCGAGTAACCCGGTCAGCACGACGGTGGTGCAGGCGCCGGGCCTGCCGGCGCTGTAAGTGAGAGGAATTCGAGTTAAGAGCTAATTGGAAAAAGAACTAAGGATCTGAACTTATGAAAAATCTATTCAGTCGACTTTTAAGTAAGCGCCCGGCAACGGGGCTGGGCTTGCTGCTGTTTTGTGGCATGGCAGCATTAGGCGGTACTCTGAACGTTTCCGCCAGTGACACACTCAGTGGCGGTCTCTACAATTACTCCTATATCTTTAGCATCACCGGCACGGGCAGCGGCTTCGACAATATTTATCTGGGGAGTGACGATTTATCGCCTTTGAATATGCAGCTACTGCTGAATGGCGCAGCAACTACCGATTGGTCGTATCTGGGCAATGACACGCCACAGAACTACTTACAGTTTTATAGCCAGGCCGGTACGCCACTCGACGTGGGTAGCAATCTGGCAGTGTCTTTCTCGAGCAGTTTTAAACCTGCGGCCTCGCATTTTGCCATCGGTCTAAACAGCGGGACGAGTGTTTCGAGTAACGAAGTCACGGGCGTGCTTGCGCCAACGGCGGCGCCGGAACCGGCGAGTGCGGCGGGTGTGGTCCTAGCGGCCACTATTGCATTGGGGCGCCTGGCGGCCAAGCGCGGCCGCACGGTAAGCTCTTCGCTAACTGCTTGCGTGAAAGTGGGCCGACCTATACAGAAGTAGCAACTAAAACCTATACCTACCACCAGCAGACTTCATTTGCCCAGTTGTGCTTAGAATTAACGCAGGCGCTAACGCTGTGATCGTGAAGTAGAAGAAGCTTTCGTTGCGTTTGTTGTGCTTGCGTCAATTTGCAGCCAAGTCAGGGTTACATTCCATGAAGAAATCTCTGTTCGGGCATTTCGTATTTTTGCTTACGCCAGCGCTGCTGGCGGCGCAAACGGTCACGGTTGTACAAACGAATCCTGACAAGTCCGCACTGCTGGCCGCCCAACCGCCATTGTCGTTTGGGCGGCAGAGTCAGCAATCGCTGAACATCGTTATCAACGATGCGTTGCAATATCAGACAATGGATGGCTTCGGTGCATCCTTCACGGATTCCTCCGCCTGGCTGGTTTGGAACAAACTAACGCCTGCACAGCGCAACGAACTGATGCGCACGTTGTTCACTCCCGCCGGGGCGAATCTTAGCTTCCTGCGGCAGCCTATGGGAGCATCTGATCTTGCGCTTTCAAACTATACGTACGACGATCTACCCGTAGGGCAGACGGATCCCGAGATGCGACACTTTTCGATCGCACATGACAAGGCGTATATCATCCCCGTGCTGCAGCAGGCCCTGGCGCTTAATCCAAAGACCACGGTGATGGCGCTTCCCTGGAGTCCTCCCGCCTGGATGAAAGCCGGCCAGAGTCTGGATGGCGGCAGCTTCGACGAGCAATACTTTCGGGCGTACGCCAAGTATTTCAGTAACTTCATCCATGAGTACGCGGCGAACGGTATTCCCATCACTCGCATCGCGGCGCAGAACGAGCCGTTGAACAACAACACCGGCTACCCCACCCTTCTTCTGACGGACTCACAGGAAGCGCACTTCATCGCCGGCCACCTGGGACCCACGATTGAAGAATGGAACGAGCGAACAAACAAGCCTGTTGAGATCCTGGGCTATGAACACAATTGGGATGTGCAGTGGTACCCCGAGTGGCTGCTCCGGCACCCGGACGCGGCGCGTTACATTGCAGGCACGTCGTTCCATTGCTATGGCGGCGATCCCACCACGGCTTATGCAGTGATGCAGGAGTTCTTCCCGGAGAAAGGTCTCTGGTTTACCGAATGCAGCGGCACGGTCGGTTCCCAATTCGGAGGCGACTTGGGGTGGAACACAGATCACCTGACTATCGGCTCGGTTCGCGGGGGCGCGAAGTCGGTTGTCTTATGGAACATGGCGCTCGATCAGAACAGTGGGCCAGTGAATGGGAAAGGCTGCCAGAACTGCCGCGGGGTTGTCACCATCGACACCAGCACGACGCCCGCCACTGTTTCGTTTAATGTGGAATACTACGTGCTTGCGCAGGCGGCCAAGTTTGTGGTTCCCGGAGCGCGCCGCATTGACTCCAACTCATTTGGCAGCGGCAGCATTGAAGATGTTGCGTTCAAGAATCCCGATGGATCCATTGTTGCGCTGGTTTATAACTCGGCCTCAACCCCCGGCGCTTTTAGCATCGCTTGGAACAATCAGAACTTCTCCTATACGCTGCCGGCGGGTGCAGTGGCCACTTTCAAATGGAATGCAGCGCCTTCGGGCATTGGCGCGAATCCGCCGGCGCAAACGGTGGCGCAAGGCGGCATCACTGAATTCAATATCGATATAGACGGCAGCAGATGGGATGGGGACATGCGGTTGCACGTTTCGGGCCTTCCGGCGGCTGTCGACGCAGACTTCATTCAGTTACCCCAAACGGATCACCGCACGCTTGTGATCCGCACGTCTTCTGGAACGCCCACCGGCTCCTACACTCTGGCAGTCACCGCGGACGGCGATGATGGCGGCAGGCGCGAAACCACAACTGTCCAGCTGACCGTCGGAACCCCAGGGAAGCCCTTCAGCGGCACTCCTGCCACTTTGCCCGGCATCATTCAAGCAGAGAACTTCGACAACGGCGACAAAGGAATCGCTTTCAATAATCTGGATCTCTTCGCCCATCCCGATGGCGCGCCTTATCGTCCAGGGGTAGATGTTTCGATTGAACCCACGAGCGATACAGGCGCCGGTTGGGACGTCAACTACATCGGCGCAGGCGCGTGGCTTGACTACACGGCAAACGTCACGCAGGCGGGCCTCTACTCTATCCAATCGCGCTTGGCCTCTCTATATGGCGGCACTTACTATCACGTCGAAGTGGATGGCCGCAATGCAACTGGCCAACTCTACTTCCCCAACACTGGCTGGTGGCAGAACTGGACCACCGCAGGTTCTCCGACTTTCTTGCTGACAGCCGGCGCGCACGTCTTCCGCTACGTATTCGATAGTAATAACGGAAACGGCGGCGTGGGTAACTTCAATTGGTTTGCACTGGCCCATGCGGACTTAGGCGCATCGCAACCCTATGGAGGCACACCCTCCGCGGTTCCCGGCGTGATTCAAGTGGAGAATTTCGACCTGGGTGGCCGGAACGTGGCGTACTACACCAATAACTCGAGCAAAGCGACCGTGTACCGTAGCTCCGACACCGTCAGCATCGAACCGACGAGCGATATAGGTGGGGGCTACGACGTAGGGAACACGGCGCCCGGTGACTGGCTGAACTATACGGTCACTATTGCGGCCACCCGCACTTACACGCTGCACGTCCGTGTCGCGACACAAGTCCCAGGCGGAACATTCCATCTGGCTTGCGACGGCAAGCAAGTTACACCGTCTACAACCGTTCCGCAAACCGGTGGCTGGCAGACTTTCCAGACGATCGACATACCTGACGTGACTCTACCTGCAGGTCAGCATGTTCTGCAGTTAGTAATGGAGAACCCAGGGACTTACTCCGCAATCGCGAACTTCAATTGGTTCTCGCTGGACTAAATTTAAGAGTTGATCCCGGACCGGCTAACTCCGGCGTGTTAGTGCCTGCAGGTTTTCGGTGGTGGCGGAGGGACGTCCATTGCGGGGTTGCGATCGAAAAATCCGTCTGGTTTTAGCTGAAAGCCAATGCTACCCACCGGCATGACGGGCCAGTCCTCAGGGCGGGGCACGTGGTTGTTGGTAAACACATACCAGAGCACGATCTCAGTGTCGGTGATTGGGCGGTCGGCTTGGGTCCAAACCGGCAGGCCATCGCCTGTGGGATGTTGATTTGGATAGTCGCCGGCTGCGAAGCGCTCTTCCGGGCGGTGAGGGGTCACCCATAAATGATGGGAGGTGAAACCCGCGCGGCGCATGATAGGGGCATCGGGTTGGACAAACGGGGGACAATTCTCTCCGGGGATCAGCCGGTAGGCGACGGGTTTTCCCAGCTGATTTTTTCGACTTAAATTCTTGATGCGCCAGAAGCGTGCCGAGTTGGCGTTGACTTGCCGTTGGGCTTGCAATTCGGTTGCAAGCAGGGTCTCCTCTGCAATGAATGCGTTGCCATGAGGATTGGAGGGCCCGGCCGGAACGCTGACCGTGTTAACTTCGTATACCGAGTTGGCGGGACCATCTACATTGGCCACCAGGCGAGCGGCAAAGATGTGCTGATGATTCCCGGCGTTCAAGCGAGACGCCACTTCGACACCATAGGGCGATTGTTCGCCTGGCAACAAGGCCGTAGTATTCATGATGCCGGTTAGCTTCACTTCACACTGGATGTTGCCATCTTGATAGAAGTACCAATAGAATCCGTATTCATAATTGCCGACGGTAGCAATGAAAGAGACGGAAAGGCGGCGCGACCTTCTGACCTCAGATTGATTAGTGCGCCAGTCCGTGTGCTTCCACAAAATGCCGAAGTCTTCCTCATGCAAGCAGACGGCGTGTTTCAGCATGTTAGCGTTACCGCGGCTATCGACCAGAGGGAAATCGAAGTAATGGATGACACCGAGGCAATCGCAGCCGAGCGCGAGAGAATTCGCGAGCATGCCAATGCCGTAGTCACCGATGTCGAAGGCATTTTTGCGGTAATATTGCTCACTGGGATCGCCGTAAGGAACTACCATTTCGCAAATGGATGCACGATGTAAGATGGGCCGCTCGCCCGTTTCATCGGTGTAACTAATGGCATGGAGGACGAGCCCTTCGCGAGAAGTAAAGCCGACGCGAAACTTCCATTTTTGCCACTCGACCAAAGTGCCTGAAACTTTAAAGCTAGGGCCTTGCGGCTGTACAATTTCGATCGGCTTCAGATCGGCGCGCACATTCGGGATATATTCGCGCGCCCAATTGCCGCTGTTGGGAGGCAGCGGGACGGCGCCGTAGTCCTCCACGCGAATGACCGTCATTTTGTTTAAGTCGACGACCGCCACGATGCTGTCAATGGGGCGGGCGTAACCGTTGTCGCGCTCCTCAGAGCGCACGAAAGAGAGCGCGCGGATGAGCCGCAGACCGCGATATTCCGGCGGTTCGGTGTCATAAAAACCGACGGACCAAGAGTCGACCATTACGAGATCGGCATTCGGGATGCCACGCGTGGCAAGCGCCGCGAGAAATTTCGGATCGCGACGGACAGCGGCTTCGGCTTCAAAGAATTCATCCAGCACGATGGAAGGTTGAATGCCGCTAGGAAGCTTCTTGAGCGACACAACGGATTTGCCCACCAAATCGACGATCGCTTCATAGGCACACTCGGCTTTGGGCTGAAGAAGAACGGCGAAGGCTTCACGGGCACAGGCAGCGCCGGGCTGATATTGCGTCACAGACTGTCTTGAAGGCTCATGCAGGGTGATGGAAACGAATTTCACACCATCAGCTAGTTGCTCAAGACGGCTGAGAAGGTGAGTTGTCTGTTCAATTTCAGCGACGGATAACGAATCAAGCGGATGAGGATGGAAATCCGCCGCGTTCGTGTTCTGCTGTGAGTTCAGTTCGGCTAGTTGTTCCATCTTGGAGGCCTCCGGCCGGATTACGGCTTTCAAGCAACATGGCTCACGCGAATCCGTTGACACGGCGACGGTGACGGGGCCGCTGGAAGTTAGTGTAGTCGATTCTGCGGGCGCTGGACATGTCAAGGCCATGTCAATCATCCCGCGGATTGCTGCTAGGCTTGGCGGATGGCGAATTGCCTCGACTCGAAACGATCTTCGTCGGGGCACTCGCTATGAGCTTGTCTCCGTCCTTTTTGCAACAGCCTTCCGCTAACGGCTTGAAGCAATCGGTCCTATCGAGCAACGAAACTCTGGCGCAATCGTTTGCTCTGATTGCGCCGACAGCCGCGCCGCTTCTAACCGTGCCTTTGGTTTACGCATCGGCCGGGGCAGGGACTTGGCTGGCGTTTCTGATCTCGACGTTGACCATCTTGCTGGTAGCGCTAAACGTAAATCACTTTGCGCGAATTTCGTGCTCGCCCGGGTCCCTGTACTCCTACATCTCGACACACATGCATCCCATCTGGGGTGTTGTGGCTGCATGGGCGCTATTGATTGCTTACTTCGGAACGGCCACTGCGCTGGCTGCGGGATTACAAAACTACGTGAATGTCGTGCTGAAGAGCTGGTTCGGCTGGGAGATTGCTCCGCTGCTTTTGGTGGCGGTGGCCGTGAGCTTGGCGGGATGGCTGGCCTATCGCGATGTGACCGTATCGGCTCGCTTGATGCTGGTACTCGAAGTGGGATCTGTGACGTTGATCTTTGGGGTTGCGATGGGCGTGCTGGCAAAGCATGGTTTTCATCTCGATATGGAGCAGCTGCAGTTGCGGGGCATGACGGCTGAGAGACTCCGCATGGGGCTGGTGCTGGCGATCTTCAGTTTGGTTGGTTTCGAGAGTGCTACGTCGCTAGGCTCTGAGGCCAAAGATCCGTTGCGGAGTATTCCGCGGGCGGTGAAGTGGAGTGGCATCCTGGCGGGTCTGTTCTTCTGCTTCTGCGCTTACACAGAGGTGCTGGGCTTTGAAGGTCAGGGGGAGACGCTCGACAAAAGCGCGGCGCCTTTGGAGGTGCTGGTGCGCGACGCCGGCCTGCCCGCTTTCGTAGCTATGCTGATTGATATCGGCGCTGTGATCAGTTTCTTTTCCTGCGTGCTGGCTTGCCTGACGGCCGGGGCGCGCATACTGTTCCTGATGGGTGAAAAGGGTGCGCTGCCTTCTTTGCTGGGTCAGGCACACGCGACTCACAAGACACCGCACTGTGCTGTGATCGTCAGTGGCTTGGCAACTTTTGTGCCGCTGGCGCTGCTGACTCTTCTTCACATTTCCCCGTTAGATATTTATGGACTGCTGGGAACGCTGGCTACGTTTGGCTTCCTCATCGCGTACCTGCTTGTGTCGATTGCGGCGCCGATGTTCCTGCGGCGAAATGGACGATTGACGGCTTACGATGCAGCCGTTTCGGTAGCAGCATTGTGTGCGTTGGGCGGAGCTCTGCTGGGGAGTTTATACCCGATTCCGGCTGCGCCTTACACGCTGCTGCCGTACATTTTTTTAGTTGTTCTATTCGTCGGTGTGAGCTGTTCTTTGGTTTTGAACTCCGGCAGCGTGAAGTTCGTGGAATCCGGGGCTGAGTTGGGTCTGGTGGGCGAGTAGTTGGATGACGCGGTGAGTTTCTTGATGCCAAGCAAACCGCTCCTTCCAGTCGCGGCTCGGTTTCGGCTTTCGCTCGGGCTCCCAGCCAAGAGCTATGCTGACGGTTTTACCGCGACAGCCCACTAGCGGCTGCCATGGTGAGTTCGTGAGCATGGGAGAAGAAAGCGCTTGCAGACGCGCGCGCCTCGGCTGGGGCGGTCAGATGGTTGCGTTATTTTAAGGGCTGCTCTGGTATTGGATGTGGCTCTCGGCGGTAGCTCGCTTGAAGTTCTTGTTCTCCAGGGAGACGCTGATGTTGCGGTTGAAGATGAAGACTGCATGCACGCGGAACTCCGTGCCGAAGCTGGCAGGGAACCATACGTCCTTGTCCACGCGGATGTAACGGATGTTGAAGCCGAGACCGGGGACATCGGTGCCGAGGATGGTGCGAACGAAAAAGGGAAGGCGCCGCGACAGGCGGGTGTAGACGGAGACCGGCTGGAACTCTTCTTCATCGATGAGGGCTTCACCGGCCCAGGTGATATCTGCACGGTCCTTCGGAGCGAAGCGAATGCGGTAGGCTTTGCGGGCGCTGACGATCTGCTCGCCGGCGAGATCGAAAATAAGGTCCTTCTGAGCCTCAGACGTGAGCGGGAACAGATCTTTGGCGAGGCTGTCCTTGGAGTTGTCATTCGTCAGGCTTTCTTCAAAGCTTGATGCCAGGCTGCCGTCGAGGCTGTCCTTTTCTGGGATAGGTTCACCGGCGAAATCGATGTAGCGGCCTTTGTGCCGGTAGCGGCCTGTGACGGACAGGCGCTTTTTTTCGACACCTTTCGCGGTGGGGGTGACGAGGCACTCCGTGCGTTGGTCGCGGGCGAGTTTTCCGTTGCCATAGCGCGTGGTGACGCGGAAGCTTTCTTCGTAGATGAAGCCGGCGCGGGCCTTTTGCTCACGATCCTGGTTTTCAGCCACCCTCTGCATGATCTGCTGTGGAGAGAGCTGCGGCGCAGCATATGCCGCGCAAACCTGACACGCTACCAGGATGCAGAGCGGGGCTAACGGGATAGGCTTCAATGAGTGGCGCCTCAAGACCAATACGAGTAACCGAGGTTATTTGATCCATCAAAGTTTGTAGGGGATCTGAGAGAAACCTATTTGCCGACTTCGAGGATGGTGAACGAACCGGGCACCAGCGGACCGCGACGCGGACGTCCACCGGGCGTTTCAAGTGGAGGCGCCGCACCGAACTCGGCACCGATCAACAGGACATGGTTGGTTTTACTGTCAATCGTCATGGTCTTGGCTGATGGCATTGTCTTTACGTTTTGTTCCACTTCGAATGCCGCCGGGCTGTTCTCTTTGATCACGGTCAACGTGCCGTCGCGCTGGGAGCTGAACGCTTCCATGGTTTCGGGAATAAAGCCGGCACCATCGACGCCCGAGCCGATAGGCAAAGTGGTTATGATCTTGCCATCGCGGGCATTCATGATGACGCTTACTGCGGGCTCGCGACACTCGACAAACAGGATTTGATTTTTCACGTCAAACGCCAGGCCAGCGGGTCCCTTGTTGTCACCAAGGTCGTAATGCGCGGTCACCTGCATTGTTTTTGCGTCTACGACCGCGACATTGCTTTTGTCTTCGATCGCGACGTAGAGATGCCCCTTGCCATCGGTGACAGCCTGTTCCGGAGCGCCGCCGAGGTCGATGGCGCCGACGACAGTGCCGTCTTTGGTATCGATCACGGTCGCGTTGGGCGCGGCGTGACTGAGGATATAGAGACGCTGGTTGGAGGGGTCAAACAGAAGGCCGTCGGGATTGCCCTGCACGTCGATAGTCTTGATCATCTTCAGCGTTTTGCTGTCCCACATGGCCACGGGTTTGCTGCTGGCGAACCCGTGATGCGATTGCGGATCGACGGCGGCTCCGTGGGCGCCTACGTCCGGAATTTCCGCCAGGGGCTGCAGGGTATCCAGATCGAACACGGATATACGCTTGCTGGGACCAGAGCGCGGCACGTACAAGCGGCGTCCATTGGGATCTGCATAGACGTAGTCAAAACCACCTTCGCCGCCGACCTTTGCGGTCTTCAGGACTTTGTAAGGCCCCTCAGCTGTGGTCTGTTGCGCGAAGCCGTTGGCAGCCGACATAGCGAGCCCGGCGGCGACGATCAGACAAATTCCTTGCATACGATATCTCCTTGGTTCAGTGTATGCGGATGAGGGGAACGCGCATCGTAAGATACTTGATCCACAGATACTTAATCCACAGATACTTGATCCACGTTTTATAAAGAGTTCAAAGTGAAGACGCTTGGGAACAGAAGAGACCAGGAAGAGATTCTAACCCGGATAGCGCAGCTCTTGCGGGCTGATAAAGGCAAGTGGGGCAGGATGGCGGCACACGAAATGCTGTGTCATTTGACAGATGCCTACTGCGTTGCACTAGGAGAGAAGACAGTAAGGTCAGCAACAGGATTGCTGCAACAAACAGTCGGCAAGTGGATTGCACTTCGAGCTCCGATGAAGTGGATGAAAGGATATCGTTTACCCAAGTGAATCGCCGCTATTTTTATCTGCTGCTATGCCTGCTGGCAGTCATCACGTATCTCGACCGCGTCTGCATCTCCGTCGCCGGTCCGCGAATGCAGGATGCTCTACACATCGCTCCCGAGTATTGGGGCTGGGTCGGCACCGTCTTTCTCATCGGCTACGCACTGTTTGAAATCCCAAGCGGCCATCTGGGTGACCGTGTCGGCGCGCGCCGCATTCTCACCCGCATCGTCCTCTGGTGGTCGCTCTTTACCGCGTTGACCGGCGCTGTTTCGGCTTATCCGCTGCTGCTTCTTGTCCGCTTCCTCTTCGGCGCGGGAGAGGCGGGCGCTTTTCCGAATGCTTCGGTTGCCATCTCGAACTGGTTCCCGCCGGCTACGCGCGGCCTGGCGTTCGGTCTGTTCACAATGTGCAGCCAAATCGGCGGAGCCCTCGCGCCGCTGCTTGTGATTCCAATCCAGCAGGCCTACGGATGGCGCATGTGCTTTTACCTATTCGGATGTCTTGGGGTCGTTTGGTCCATCATCTGGTTCTGGCAGTTTCGTGACTATCGCGCCCATTCGCCCCAAAGCGTAGCGGCGAGTCATGCGACCAGTCACCCGATCAGTCAGGAACCATGGCGGCCGATGCTGCGCAGTCCGAATCTTTGGGCCATCATGACGCTGACATTCGGCTACGTCTACAGCATGAGCTTTTATCAAACCTGGTTCCATACCTACCTCGTCAAGGGCCGGGCTTTCAGCGAACATGCTCTTTCCCTATCCGCTCTGCCCTACGTCTGCGGCGCCGCGGCCAACCTTCTGGGTGGCCTCACCTGTGACTGGCTGGTTCCGAAAGCCGGCCTGAAGTGGTCCCGGCGCGGCGTGGGGATGGCGGGCCTGCTGCTGGCCGCCATCTCCATGGCCTGTACGATTCTCGCCACCAGTCAGCTTTCGGTCATCGCGTGCCTTAGTCTCGCCTACGCGGGCATCACGTTCCAGCAACCCGTCGTCTGGACCGCCTGTCTCGACATCGGAGGCGCCCACGGTGGCGCCGTCTCCGGGTTTATGAATACGGCAGGACAGTTCGGCGGCGCGCTCTCATCAGCGGCCTTCGGCTACATTGTAAAGGCGTCGGGCAGCTACGACGCACCTCTGATTCCCATGGCGGCGCTGCTGGCGATGGGCATGCTCATGTGGGGACGAGTCGATGTCACCGCCACGATTGCATTCGCAACCGGCGATGAGCGCGCTCCCTATTCGACCGGCAAACATCGAACTACCGCGCTGCCTTGAGGATTCTGTTGTAGCGCTTCACTAGTTCTTCCCCGATCTGAGTCTGTGCCGTTACATCGGACATGCTGGTCTGGACCTTGTCTCTCAGCAAGCGAAGCTCCGCGTCTTGGAACTTGGACGGGTCTTCATTCCCTTGAAATGACGTTATGGCTGCGATCCCTGCGTCGATAGTACGCTCCTCCAACCGGACATACTCGTTCTGCAATTCGTAAGCATCGGCATAGCTCTTTACCTCCTGGTATGGCATGTAGCTGATCGCGCCCACGGACTGCGCTGTAGTCCAGCTCGTCTGAGAGAGATCTGCACGGTGAAAGCTCAGAGTAGCGTCGTGGATAGCGGTTTTATGTTTCTTAAGCAGGTCGTCCGCTAGTTGGACAACGTGGCGCTGATCGGCCATGAGTTTCGGAGTCGACTTCAGCATGCCCTCGAGTTCCCGTTGGTCGTCGCGCAGTTCATTGAGGATGTTTTCTCGTGCTTCACTGGCGAGTGCCACATGGCGCCGCCATTCGACAATGGATTCCAGACCTAGGGCGATCAGGATGCCGATCGTCACGATTCCGAGATGAAGCAGCACATCTCTCCAGGAAGCGATGGGGAGTTCCGGCGCGTGGATTTCCATGATTGCTCTTTCGCCGTAACTACGACGTGTAGCTCCTCAACACAAAGTAGACGATGACTCCTGTCACCGATACGTATAGCCACACCGGGAATGTCCATCGAGCTACGCCCCGGTGGAAACGAAACTGATTCCGCAGAGCATACCAGAGCGTTGCAAATATGAGAGGCAGCGCAATCATGGACAACCCTATATGGCTGATCAAGATGGAAAAGTATACCGGCCGGATCCAGCCATGTCCCGGAAATTTCGTGTCTCCGTGGAAGTAATGATAGGTAATGTAGCTCACCAGGAATAAGGCGGAAAACACCGTTGCGCTCACCATGAAGCGCATGTGAACGGTCCGATTGCCTCGCCGGATATTCCAATAACCCAGCACCAGGCAAATAGCGCTGAGCGAGTTGAAAAAAGCGTTCGCAGCGGGCAACGCGCCCACCCAGTCCGGCGCTGCCACTTTCCCTTTGAAGTAGATCAGCCAAACCAGGAAAGCAGCGACCGAGACGCTAAGGGCCACTATTGCCGGTATCGGTTTACGAGCCAATTCAGCCGGCGTCGCGTTCACCGTAGACATTTGATTCACATTCTGATCGTATACAAACTCCACACGGGCTTCAGCGTCTATAAGCGCGTATTCAGTAAGGAGCGCGGAAAATGACCGCAGCGAGATCTCCCATCTCTTGGTAGTTGTGCCCTAAAATAACAACCGATGCCCTGGCAACACCGAAGCTTCTGGCTTGGCCCGCTGATGATTGCGGCCATCCTGGCCATACTTGCGCTGATCGTTTATGGCACCGGCCTTCGTCACATCTATAGGAGGCACCTGGCCGAGACGCGCAGGGAGCGTCTGTTTCTCGCCTCCGTGGGCTTCTTCATTTCCGTTGCGGTGGTTCGCGGCATCACCATCGCCATCCATAACAACATCGGGCCGTTCCACGACGTCCAGATGCACGGCAGGCACATCCACCACATGGTGTGGGGAATTCTGCTGCTGCTGCTGGTTGGCTACATCTGGCTGTTGGAACTGGGCACCGGCTCTGAAAGTTCGTGGCAATGGATCAGCAGGCTGACGGCAGTATTGTATGGTGTGGCGGCCGCGCTTACCTTGGATGAATTTGCTCTATGGCTCAACTTGAGTGATGTGTACTGGCAGCGGCAAGGACGCGAGAGTTATGAAGCCATGGCGCTCTTCGGAGGCCTGCTGGCAACCGGCGTCTTTGGCGCCTCATTCTTTCGTGGCGTGGCGCGCGAGGCTCTTGGCACTGCTGATCGAACCGCCTCTCACTAGTCGTGCACATCGTTATCGAAAACATCGCCATCGAAAACGGCACGACGCAACGCTTCCGTCAGCTGTTCGGGTGATTGGTCCCTTTTGAGCGTTAGTACGGGACCGACGCTCACGGATATCCTGCCGGAGCGGAACCAGCGGCTGCGGCGCGCTTTGATCTCTCCCAGTCCCTCCAGGCGCACGGGTAGAGCGGATGTGCCGAGCTCCTTCCATAGCAATCCCGCACCGCTTTTGAACGCTTGAGGCGTGCCGTCATCGGAACGGCGTCCTTCCGGAAAAACGATGACGTGGTATCCGCGGTCGATAGCTTCTCCCGCATGACGAAAGCTGCGCCGGAACCCGCTTACCTGCGGCAGGGGAAAGATGTTGAACAGCGCAGTGGCAAGGAAGTATTCAATGGGTGCGACAGCGTTTAAAAACCAGTGCCCCTGGTTGCGCGCGCGCCGCCAATCGAGAATCATCTCGCCCGACATGGCGACAGCTACCCGACGCCTGATGCGGCCCGGCAATGCGTAAAGAATCAAGGGCCCATCGTAAGAAGTCACGTGATTGGCGACGATGAGCATAGGCGATGATGGCCAATGCGTCGCCACATTTTTCACGGCGGGCTTGGCGAGCAGTCGAACCAAAGGCATCGCGATCACTTCCAGAAAGGCGCTTCGAATCGCCTGCATCAGCGGATTCCACGGCCAATGCGGATAGATGTGCCCGGGACGTTGGGGCTGTTGATTGTGGGCCGCGCCGGGCGCCGGCGTGATGAGCTTACGCACATCTTCACTGGTCTTGACCTGCTGCAGAGTTGCGTCGTCGAGCGATATCCCATACTGCTGTTCTAGGCGCGCCTGCAACTCGACTCGGGCGAGGCTGTCCAAGTTGAGGTCGCCTTCAGGTGTTTCCGGCAGACTGCCTGTGCCCACTTCGCCGGCTGCGATTCTTCTGGTGACTTCGCGGCGCAGCACCTTCCCTGTCGAAGTTCTCGGCAGATCCGGCTCAGGCCAGATAATCCAGCGGCGAATCTGCTGAAAATCGGCCAGCTCCTTGTTGGCCCGGGCCACTGCACCGCCAGCGTCCGCCCCCTCTGCCATCACCAGCGCGGCCAGCGGCTCAGGCCCATGCGCCGCCGCCGTTTCAACTATCGTGGCTAGCTTCACGGAAGGCTGGCGCAGGAGTGCCGCTTCCAGGTCCTCGGGATAAATGTTCAACCCGGCAGAGGTGACGATGACGTCTTTCTTGCGTCCCCGAAATCGCAGGTTGCCGCTTTCATCGAACTCGGCCAAGTCGCCGGTTGCCAGCCATTCAGACGCAGCACTGTGTGCCCCGCCACCTTGCCAAGTGGTGTTCGAGATCGTATCGCCACGCACCAGCACTTCGCCCTCGTCGCTGAGGCGCACCTCGCGCCCCGGCAGGACCTGTCCGATGGTTCCTTGCGCCGCCCGGAACGGATGATTCAAGCTAACCAGGGCGGTTGTCTCCGTCATGCCATAGCCTTGAACCACGACGAACCCGAGCTGATGCCAGAACCGCTCACTTTGAGAGGACAGCGAAGCGCCACCGCACACAAAGGCCCAATACTTCCAGCCGAACAGCCGATGAACATCGCGAAATTGCCACCAGCGCTGCCATGCCTTCAAGTTTCCAGCTGCGGTCATGCGCGACTGCAGATTGGGAATCGCTTCGAGGAGATAGCGCTGCATCAGATCAAGAACGCGAGGCACAGCCGCTAAAACGGAGATGCGCTCCCGGTGGATGCGCGCAACGAGATCGGATGCGACCAACCTCGGCTCATAGTGGACTTCCGCGGTAAGCAGAGGAGGAACCCAAAGCCCCATGAATTGTCCGAACACGTGGCTCAACGGCAGCGTGTGCAGAATCCGAATGGGGTGGACCAGCCGCTCATACTTGAGATACTTCCGCATCTCCGATTCAATGGGCCTGAGGCTCGCGAGGACGTTCTTGTGGGTATGGACGACGCCCTTCGGCTCGCCCGTTGTGCCGGAGGTGAAGATGATTTGCAGAGCATCCGATTCGCCAAGGCCGGCGATCACGTCCGCGGCGCCGGTGGTAACGGTAGCCTCGAACTGCTGAAAGAACAGAGATGGAGTGGGCGAGTTCAGCGCGACCAGTTTTTCTTCATCACCCACCAGCAGCTTAGGCGATACTTCCTGCTCTACGCGGCGGACGAAGTCAGTTGCGCTTGCCAGATCTACTGGCACCGGCAGAACGCCGCGCATCACGCAGCCGAAAAAGGCGGCGATCCATTCGGCGCTGTTTTCGCCCCAGATCACAACACGATCGCCCTTCTCAATGCCACGTTGGCTCAACTCGGCTGCGAAGCGGCGGCTCAGCCGGACGAGCTCACCGTAAGTGACCTTCTGTTGGCGTAATCCGCGCGGCGCTACGACGGCGATCTGTTTTCCGTTGCGTTCGAAATCGTCTACTAAAGACGCGAGGTGCGCTCGCTGAGTTGCCACACTTTCGGACGCCACACTCTCAGCCTACGACTGTGAGTTGTCCGCGCCCGCGTAGTAGCCGTCGCGCGATGGCACCGGCCAAGCCGCGGTGGAAGTAACACTATGGAAGATCCCAGTAACCAAAGCGTCGAGCCAAGCGATCTAACGCCAGGTGAAGAGCTATCGGAAAGAGCTCTGGTTTGAGCTGCCCTCGCGATGCGGTTTCGTGAACATAACGGGCCAGGTAAACGGCTGCTTACGCGAAAGCGGCGTGGGGGAGGGGCTGGTTCTGGTGAATGCGATGCACATCACGGCCTCGGTATTTATCAACGACGATGAATCCGGGCTGCACCATGATTACGAGAAATGGCTGGAGCAAATCGCCCCACACGAGCCAGTCTCGCAATATCGTCATAACCAGACCGGCGAAGATAACGCGGACGCACACTTGAAGCGCCAGTTGATGGGCCGGGAAGTCGTGGTCGCGATTACGGCAGGGAAACTCGACTTCGGCCCCTGGGAGCAGATTTTCTATGGCGAATTTGACGGCCTCCGCCGTAAGCGAGTTCTCGTGAAAATCATCGGAGAGTAGGTTCCGCATGACCGTGCTCATGAACATGGAAGACCCTCGTGGTGAGTGGGTCACCCGGCTGCTGCTGGAGCGAAGCATCGGCCTGATCTGCCTGGTTGCCTTCATCGTCGCGCTAAACCAGTTCAAGCCGCTGCTAGGAGAACACGGCTTGCTACCTGTACCCCTGTTTGTAAAGCAGGTATCTTTTAGCAATACACCCAGCATATTTATTTGGTTCCCTCGTGACGCCGCTTTCACGGCCGCCGCGTGGGTGGGCATTCTGCTTTCCTGCCTGGTCGTTACCGGCATCTCGTCCCGCTATACCTGGCTCTCTGTCACCGTTTGGGTAACTATCTATCTGCTGTACCTTTCCTTCGTCAACGTCGGGCAGACGTTTTACGGTTTTGGTTGGGAATCGATCCTGCTGGAATGCTGCTTTTTCGCTATCTTTCTCGGCGGCTCTAACGTCATTCCGCAGCAGATTCCCATTTGGATGTTCCGCTGGCTGCTGTTCCGCATCATGTTCGGCGCCGGGCTGATAAAGCTGCGCGGCGATCCGTGCTGGCGCGACCTGACGTGCCTCAACTATTTCTACGAAACGCAGCCCATGCCGAACCCCTGGAGCTGGTACTACCATTGGGCTCCACAGTGGGTGAATAAGGGAGGCGTACTGTTTAACCACTTTGCCGAACTGATTGTCCCGTTCTTCTATTTCCTGCCGCAACCCATTGCCGGAATCGCCGGAATTATCACCATCGTCTTTCAGCTGTTTATTATCAGCAGCGGCAATCTGTCGTGGCTGAACTGGATGACGCTGTTTCTGGCGTTCTCCACTCTGGACGGCAAGTTTCTTTCTTCGATACCTTTTCGCACGCCCGTCATGCACGCGCCCTCGCTTCCCGCTGTTTGGATCAATGTCGCCTTGGCGGTGATCGTAACGTTGATGAGTATTCCCGTCGTAGTCAACATGCTCTCAGCGCGCCAAGTCATGAATACCAGCTTCAATTCATTTCATCTGGTGGGGACATATGGCGCCTTCGGCAGCATCACCCGGCCTCGCTACGAGGTAGTGGTAGAAGGCACAAAGGACGCGGTGATCACGCCTGCGACACAGTGGCGGGAGTACGAATTCAAAGCCAAGCCGGGCGATGTGAATTACATGCCACCGCAGATGGCGCCCTATCATCTGCGTATTGACTGGCTAATGTGGTTCGCCGCCATGTCGAGCTACCAGGACTACCCCTGGTTCGTGAACTTCGTCGCGAAATTGTTAGAAGGCGACCCTGCGGTCCTCAGCCTGCTGCGAACCAACCCTTTCCCCGGCCTGCCGCCCCACTACATTCGGGCACTGCTGTATGAGTATCACTTCACGACTCCGCAAGAGCACAAGCAGACCGGCGCCTGGTGGAAGCGGACGCTGGCCGGCGCATATTTTCCTGTTGTGTCGCTCGACAACCCGGGGTTTCGTCAAGTTCTAAAGAGCGAAGGGTGGGTTGCGCAGTAAAGGCGTGCACAGGAGTAGTCGGCACGCTCACGCGGCCGTTCGATAAAACTTACGGTGGGCTGGCCGGAAGTACGCGGAATCGACGACGACCCTCTATCCGATAGGTAGTAAAGTCCGCATGATCCACCGTGAAGATGGTTGATAGAGCTTCACGCTTGGCCAGATACACCAGAGTTGCATCCGCGAAATCCATCGGGCGATCCGCATAACGCGACATCAGTACTTGTATATGCGAAAGCTCTGAATCGTCGATGGGCGCCAGCACGATGGCGCCGGAGCGCACCAGTCGCCAGGCAGCTTCCATCTCATGGCGGCTGTCTCCCACCAAGTGAAAGAGTTCCGTCAGCACGGCTTCGGAGGTTGCCAAAGGCAAACGAAGCCGCTGAAAAGTATCTACACAGAGCCGGTGCCAGCGATCGGTTCTGTCGAGTAGCGCCAGAATAGCCCCCGTGTCGATCAGAGCGTTAGCGGTCATGACGCTTTCGCAGTCGCTTCCGCAAAGCTTGACGCGTGTCCTCCGACCGATAAATGTCGGCACCGGCGAAAGCCCCGAAAGAATTAGATGCGGCCTTTTGAAGGCGAAGTTGCTCCTCGTCGCTGCCTATTTCAGCATCACTTTTTTTTAACCACTCGCGCGCAGCGAGATCGAGAACCGCGGAAAGCGATATCTTCCGCTGCTGTGCTTCACGCTCCAGCCCGGTCTTAAGGTCAACCGAAACGCGCCAACTATAGACTTCGGTCTTCATGCACTACATTGTAGTGCATTTGCTTTGCTTCCACTTAGAAAAAAAGAGCCGCTTGAGGCGGCTCTTATAAGAAGGTGAAACCTTGTACTTCGGAGACCCTGCTGTTACTTCATCAGCAGGGCCTTACTTCCTGACGGCTTAGCGATAAGTTACGCCTTCACCATCTTGCGGCGGATTGCGCCGGCGGCGAGAAACCCGGCACCAACCAGGGCCAACGAGGCTGGTTCCGGGGTGGCGGCGCCGACGTTTGTGCCGGGACCTTCGGTGAAGGTCTGGTCGACGAAGCTGAATTGAGAGGCGCCCGAGTTGCTGTTCAACTGGATGTCTTTCCTGACCAAGAGATTCGTGTAAGACCCACCACCAAGCGAAATATTCTCATTCGAGTCGCATGGGTTGTTGGTGTTGCAGCCAACCTTCAATGAGGCGAGCAAATTGCCGTTGTCTGCGAGGTTATAGATAGTCTCGGTGATTGCATCAACGGCCTGGCCTAAAAAGAACGGGGTGAAAGACAGACCCACGTTGGTGATGCCGGCCGTGGACGTTACTGTGTATTCAAGGTTGGCATCTTCATGCGTGCCGTTATCGGCAAAGAACGCACTCCGGAACTCGATGCCCTTCGCGGGCACAGTAATGGTGCCCACACTAATTCCTTGGCTTCCTCCGCACGTGTTGGGAGTCGCGTTGACTCCTGCGGTGTTCACAATTATACACCCGAAATTGCTGAAGTTCAGATCACCCACGGAAAGCGTGCTGACGTTCATTGAATCAGCGTTCATTGCGATAGGGGCGATAAGCGCGGCTGCCGCAATCAGGATTGATTTAGAGAATTGCATTAGTTTTTTAAAACCTCTTCATGAAGAATGTTGAATTAGCGCTTACCGCGCCTAAAGCAAGTTTCGTCGGAAATAGATCACTGCGGCAAGGTTGTAAGGGGTGCTGCTCGTACGGTCAATAAACGAGGACTTACGAAGAAATGCCTCGGTAAAGAGCCGCGAATGAAAGCGATTTAACTCAGGCGAGCAAAGCGACAGGACGAGGTAAGGTGCTTATAAGCAGTGGATTTTTCTAAACAACTGCTGAGTGTTTACTCGTATCTGTAAGGATGAGTAGCGGTTCCTTAGGCCGACAATCATTGTTTATCCTCTTCCTGAACCGAATAGGGTGAGATCGTAATACTCCCTTGTCGAAGTCCTAGACCGGCGACTAGATACCTAGTACTTTGCTGCTTTGTGTATTAAACTTCTCATGTTGTTAGTCTGCTGTCAGCCGCATCCGGTAATCCTGACAATGAACAATAGATAATAGAAGAGAAGCGGATGCGAACACCAATGACTACTTTTCTGGCCGTGGGCCTGAGCTGCGGATTAGGCGTGATGCCGGCGCAGCAGAACACGACTACTCAGAGCACCCCGACGCCAAACAGTCAAGATGTGCCGCACCAGGAACCAGGAACGGATAGTCCCGATCTGGGGAAGCAACGCGCGCCGACTCCCAAGCAGACTCCGGGGCAGAACAACCCGGCGAAGAAGAGTCCTACTGAAAACACGCCCGACGTGCCGCATCAGGAGCCGGGAACGGACAGTCCGGATTTAGGCAAGCAGCGCCAGGCAAGTCCGGGAACCAGCGGCGGCAGCGGTACGCCGTCGACTACAAAGAGCAAGGGCAAGCGGAAGAAGAATAAAGCAACCGCTTCGCATACGCAAACCAATACGCAATCCTGAGGCAAATCCCGACCTTATGGCCGGCGAGATCTTGCCTACTTTTGTGACTTCACTTTCAGGAACATGATGGCAGCTCCGTCCCAAGTGTCGCGCCCGGCACTCTGCGGTGGGCGGCTGCGCAGCGGGACCATGCCGATATCACTGTGCCTGAGATGATAGTGCATTTCCAGATAACGACGGACGAGATCTGCCCGCCGCCTGGAGCGGACAAATTGCTGATCAGGCGTGCCATCTACCGCATAACCTTCGACTACAATCAGGCCTTGTAAGGAATCCACTACCGGGGCAACCTGGCTATCGATTTGGTGGCGTCCGGCTTCCGATAATTGCTCCTGGCCATCGCCGTCGTTAACTACCAAACTTGATGCCTGGAGCCATTTTCGCGTCCCGGCGGTTTTCTGGTGTTCGCAAGCTTCGACATAGGCGGCTGGGCTCAGCTGGTCGAGATCATAAAAGCCGCGCTTCTTGAAGAAGCTTCGAAAGAAGAAGTTGTGCTTCAGCGCTTCGGTGTCCTCAGCGAGATTCGTCGTGCTGCGGTTCAGGTTTGAGAGCGTCTCGCGAAGATTGGAGGCACCATCTTGGCCCATATTGTCCTGGGCCAAAGCTTCTCTTACGGTTGTGTTCAGTTGCTGAGAAACCGCCTGCACATTGTCGAGAGTAACCTGCGCTTTGGTTGTCAGGTCACGGGATTGAAAATCGGCGATGGTTTGATTGGCACGGAGCGAAGCCTGGTCTACATTCACCGACGCTTGTTGCACGTTCGATAAGGTAGCCTGCAGTTGCTGCTTGGCTGCCTCATCTTTTAGTAACATCCCGGCGGGGCCTTTGCCGGCGTTTAGATCCGTGACCAGAGTGTTAATCTGGCCGGTAATCCGGCGGCCGTCGCTGACGATGCTATTCACGTTCGGCTGAACCGCAGTTATGAAAGTATCGGCGTGATTGACGGTTTTAGTCATTGAGTCGAGCGCCACATCGACACGGCCGCGAACATCGTTTACGGTGCTATGGACGTCGTTTAAAAGCAGCGAGCCTTTCTCCATGAGAGCCGGTAGATCCAATGGTTCCTTACTGGGCAGCGTGACGCCGGCCGATGCCTCTTCCGCTTGGCCGGTACCCTTTTTGATGGAGACGAATTTATCGCCGACGACGCCTTCGGTTTCGATGGAGGCGACAGAGTCCTTGCGGATCATGCCGTGGACCTTTTCTTCAATCTGGAGTTCTAATCGGAACTTAGCGGAAGGACTTTGTGGAACTTCAATCTTCTTGATGCGGCCGGCGTCAAGGCCGGAGACGCGCACCTTTGCGGCATTCGCCAAACCGCCCAGGTCGGAGAATTCAGTGTAGAGCACGATGTGTTTGCTGAAAGCCTTCTGGCGATCGCCAATGAGGAAGAGAATAGCGGTGAAGAGACCGAATCCAAGGAAGATGAAGAGGCCGATAGCCCAGGGTCGAAGCTTCATGTCAATCTCCTGTGGAAACCAAGGCTCTGACTAAATCGTTCTTATCGTTCTCTAAATCCTGGGCCTTACCGATGGCGACCAAGCGCCCCTGGTCTAACACCGCGAGCCGGTCGCCTACCCGGCGCGCTCCCCAAGTGTCGTGCGTGACAATCACCATGGTTGTCTTCCCCTTATTTTTCAGATTCAGCAGCAGCTCGTCAATTTCCGAAGACGTTACGCGATCAAGGCCGCTGTTTGGTTCGTCGACCAGCAGGATGCTAGGTTCGAGGACTAAGGCGCGGGCAAGTCCCGCTCGTTTGCGCATGCCGCCCGAGAGCTCAGCGGGCATCTTATTGCGTTCCTTTCCCAGCCCGACTCCATCCAACGTTTTTTGGACCAAGGAATCGACCTCTTCTTTCGACTTTGTTTTGAAGCGCTGTAAAGGCAACGCCAGATTGTCATAGAGGGAGAAGGAGTCAAAGAGGGCGGCGCTTTGAAACAGGAAGCCCATTTTACGGCGCACCTTCGATAGGCCGTCCTCATCCAGGTTGACGATGTCCTGGTCCTGAATGCGAACGGCGCCGGAATCAGGCTTCAATAAACCAATCATGAGCTTGAGGGTGACGCTTTTGCCTGTACCGCTACGTCCTAAGACACACAAGGCTTCGCCCGGGGCGATCTGGAAAGAGACATCCTTCAAAACGTCTCGCTCACCGAAAGCCTTGGACACGTTCTCAAAGGAGATGGCAGTCTGGTTGGACTGGCTCATATGGCGGTATCCGGGAAGAGGAAAAAAATGGCTTTGACCAGCAGCACGTCAGCGAGGATGATCAGCAGGGACGACAGGACGACGCTGTTGGTGGAGGCGCGGCCCACGCCGCTGGCGCCTTGGTTGGTTGTGTAACCCAAATAAGACGAAACGAGGCCGATGATAAGGCCGAACACCGCGGTTTTTAAGGTGGGCGGAATAAATGTGGCCCAACTAACCTGATTAAAGGCGCGCTCGAGATAGAGGGGTAGCGAGAGGTGAGAGATGCCGCGTTCTACTAAGTAGCCGCCGGTAAGACCCGCGACATCCATGAAGACGGTCAAGAGGGGAAGCGCGATGATGCAGGCGATGAGGCGTGGAATAACCAGCAGCTTAAAGGAATCGATGGAGAGCGCTTCGATGGCATCGATTTGTTCGGTGACACGCATGTTGGCAAGCTCGGCGCCGATTCCCGCTCCTACTCGCCCGGCCACCAGCAGACCAGCGATGAGGGGGCCGATCTCATTGAAGAACGAGAGCGATTGCACGGTGGGGATCATGGCTTCGGCACCGAATCGAAGCAAAGTGCTGCGGGTGTGAAGGGTAAGGACGAGACCCACGGCAAAGCCGGAGGAGGCGACCAGCGGCAATGATTTCCAGCCGACCTCTTCGATTTGTTGCAAGATCATCCTGACTTCGAAGGGGGGCAAAACGGCGCGCCGCACTGCCAGCCAGGCAAACAGCCCAAGTTTTCCTGTGAAGTCGAGATATCTCTGGATGGCTAGCATGGAATCGGGAATGCCGGTTTGTTCAGCGGTGGGATGAGAGTACGAGTTCGACCACGACTACGAGTGTCGATGCAATCAATCATGTTGGTGATGCAGGTTGAGGAGTTCTGCGGGTACGGCGAGTCACGGCCGCGAGTGGAGCAAGTCATTAGCGGACCGCTGCGGACAGCTTTACGGAAGGCGGAGGGAGAGGGTCCTAAAAAGGTACGTAAGTTGTTGAGTAGATGGTGGGCCCTACAGAACTCGAATCTGTGACCTCTACCGTGTCAAGGTAGCGCTCTAACCAACTGAGCTAAGGGCCCGCGGGAACAAGCTTCACGATATCACGCCGATTTTAGCGGACAACCGGGGGAAAGTAGCGCTGGAACTATGCTTGCGGGGTGATTAGAGAGAGGTGCGTGCGGTCAGGATTGAGCAGCGATGTTTGTTAGTGTGAAGCTAATGAACTCCGACAAAAGCGACAAAATTCACGGCGATAAGTTAGAGAGTACGGCGGAGGAGGGGCAGAAGGCAGAGACCCCGGCGCGGAGTGCCTTCGACCAGCTTGAGATTCCGCCGCACGACCAGCCGCAGACGGATGGGGGAACCAAAATTCAGGGCGATAAGCTGGACCCGCACAGCACGAAACAGACGTCCTAATACTCGCCGGAGTCACCGAGGTAGGGCGTCTCTGTGGGCTTAGCGCCTTCAGAAAACTGCCGGAGGCGATCTATGATCTCCGCTTCGCGCTGCTTATAGGTACTGATTCCTGTCAGGGGCGCCTCCTCCAGCTGCTTACCGCCAGCGTCCAGATAAACGATCTTGAATTCGCCCGGCGCACTGGTGCTGTAGATGTCCGCTTTCAAATCCTGGTAGTTCAGTGTTCCGACGAGTTGCGCGTCCATGATCTATACTCTACTCTCGAAGGTTTTGGGAAGTGAGGATTGTGAAGTTCAAAATGCGGACGACACAGATCCGGACAAACAGTTGGGGCGCCGGTTTGGGCGAGCGGGACAAGTTGGAGGCCGTTACGCGGCTTGTTGGCGCGCCAGAATGCGTTGGGCCCGGTTGGGCATGCGCGTTTCGGGCGTTTCGAGCTGCGCGTTGAGCAATTCCTGGTGCTCTGCCTTAGCTTCGCCGAGCCACGCAGCGTATTTGTGCAGGTCTTGACGGCGATTTTCGTTAGCTTGCTTGCGGGCGTGATCTTCGCGTACCCGCTGTTGCGATTCGAAGCCAATTTCCTGCTTTCTTCTTTCGGCTCTGAGTTTTAGCAGGTCAGTGAGGCACTTGTGGAAGGCGCGTTCGTTGGTGGTTTGGTAGCGCATGTAAAGCGCGAGCGAGCGCTGGTGGTCGTCGCCGTCGAAGCAGAGGTTCTGGAGTTCGAGCGCGCGTTGCCGGAGCCAGTGGTGTTGGGCCATTTTCTCGACCAGGACGTGTTCGGTGAAGGTGGCGGGTTGGTGGTCTGTTAGAAAACACTCGAGCAGAAACTCGTACGCGGCGGGATCTTCCGACGGGTGGACGCTGAATTGGCCGGTGAAGCCGTGGCGGAAGTTGTTTTGGGAAGAGGCCGCTTTGCCTTCGGGGGTTGTGGGACCTGTGGAGTGTTGCGCGTTGGCCTTGTTGGCGGCGGCTTGAGCTTCGGTGGACATGATGTTCCTTTCGGTTTGGTGGTTTAGGGGCCAAGCGTGCCTGGCTACGATGAGTGTGTGGGCGGCGGTTGCGTCGTCCGGAAATGGAAAGGCCCGATGCAAACGCACCGGGCCTTTTGTTTGAAGCTGACTGCTTTGAAAGAGAGTATAGCACACCCGTACCAAGCGTTTCCGTGTAAGTGGCTGATTCTAATCGGACTATAGGCCGATACTGGGTTTTTGGGTGGTGGGGAATTCTAGGTGTACGCGGCCCTGCGCGGGAGTGAAGAGGCGGTCGACGCCTTGGGGGCTGAGGTCGCTGTAGGGTGAGTTGTACTGGCGTTCGGGATCGGCGGGCGTAGGAATAAGGACGACCCAGATACGTGAATCACGTATACTAAGGGAGCGTGAAGGCCCCGACGTGACCCGATTCAAGCGAGGAGACCGTGTCTACGGCGTCACCAACCCGCAATTTGTCGGCGCGTATGCGGAGCTTGCACTTGCGTCCGCCAGCATGATCGCACAAAAACCCAGGTCCTTGAGCTTCTGCCAGGCAGCTTCGGCGCCGGTCGTTGCCGTCACCGCTTGGCAGATGTTATTCGATTATGCCGAGGCGAGGCCGGACCAAATGGTTCTCATTCACGGAGCAGCGGGCAATGTCGGCTCCTATGCAGTCCAGCTCGCAAGCCGAGCCGGTCTACATGTCTTCGCGACGGCTTCCGCCGATGACGCGCCATACGTTCAGAATCTCGGTGCAACAACTGTCATCGATTATCAAATGAATCGATTCGAAGAAGTGGCGCCCATGATGGACATCGTTCTAGACATGGTTGGCGGAGCTACCAGACGGCGTTCTCTTAGCATCATCAAGCCGGACGGGATTCTGGTTTCGGTCGTTTCGGAACCTATGCCCAGCCCCGATGATCTCCGAGATGTCCGAGCGGTCTTCTTTTTAGTAGAAGTGACTACTGAGCGATTGGACAGGATAACGGACTTGTTCGACCAGGACAAGCTGGTGACGCGAGTGGGCTCGGTGCTCCCGTTGGAACAGGCGCGCGTTGCGCACGAGATGTTGGCTGGCGCGCCGCACAAGCGGGGAAAAATTGTTCTAACCGTAGCGGATACGTAATGCCCGGCGACAAATGAGTTGGCGTATTCTTATTGGCGGCCTTCAAGCAGCATTCCTGCAGTTTGGTTGGGGGTTTGTCTTTCGAAGAGATAATTGCTGCACCGAAGGAAGAGCACTGAAGCTTCAACGGAAAGGATGAACATGAGTCTCACGGACCGCGAACAACTCACGCCGGCGAGTGTAGTTATCTTAGGTGCCGGATTTGCCGGATTGAAGTGCGCTATGGAGCTATCAGCCCACCCGGGGATGAGGATCACGCTGATTGACAGGAATAGTTATCAGCAGTTCCATCCGCTTCTTTATCAGGTCGCCGCGAGCGTGCTTTCGCCGGAAAATGCCGCATTTGCATTGCGAGATATTTTTCGCAACAGCGAAAACGTTGACGTGCAGATGAGCGAGGTCGTAGCCATTGATCTTGCGCGATGCATTGTTACGACGGAGGGCGGAAAGAGTTACGGAGGCGACTACCTAGTGTTAGCCACTGGTTCGCAGGTCAATTTTTATGGAATTTCCGGAGCGCAACAGTACAGTTTTCCGCTCTACTCACTCAACGATGCGGAAAGGCTGCGATCCATCATCTTGCGCGCATTAGAAGCAGCAGACCGCAATCCCGAGAACGCCGGCGATGGCTTACTTAATTTTGTAGTCGTTGGGGCTGGGCCGACAGGAGTTGAAATGGCGGGTACGTTAGCCGACATGCTGAAACGGACTGTGCCAAAAGAATACCGGCATGTGCCTTATGAAAGTGCACAGGTTTTCCTCATCGAGGGAGGCCCGTCAGTGCTTAGCGTTTTCTCTCGGGAATCCCAAGAGTATGCAGCCTCAGCGCTCAAAGAGCGTGGGGTCCAACTTTACCTTCGAACGACAGTACAGGAAGTTCAATCCGACGGAGTCTTGTTTTCAGATGGCTCTCGCATTCGAGCGAAAACGGTCATCTGGGCTGCGGGGCTGAAACCCACCGCGCTGCGATCAGCACCCGAGCTGCCAATGAGTCGCGGTGGTCGCATCGAAGTTAAACAAGATCTGACCGTCTCCGGCTTCGAAAAGGTATATGCGATTGGCGACTTGGCGGACGCAAACGACAACGACGGAAAATCATTGCCGCAGCTCGCAGCAGTCGCGCAGCAAGCTGGAAAATGCTGCGCAGAAAACATCATTGCGTCTGTCAATGGAAAACGAGGGAAGCCGTTTATCTACGAGGATCGCGGCATTCTCGCGATGATAGGGCGCAATGCCGCGGTAGCGGAGCTAGGCAAGGCACACCACGAGATTGTGGGCCCTGTCGCATTCGTGATCTGGCTGGGGGTTCACGTGGCTCTGCTGACTGCTGGCCGCGCCAAATTGGAGGCAATCGTGGAGTGGGCATGGGACTACTTCGGTGGTCAACACGCGGGTCAACTAATTGATCGGTAGCACGGGCTTTCAATCCAAGATTGTCTCCAGCGAATATGACTCGGTTCCGCCCCCCTTACCGGACTCGTCCTTTGGAACCCTGTCGCACGGCTTAAATCAATGACGATTGCGCGCACGCATAGCTCGTGCCATGGTCGGGAAGCCGTGGATTGCGTCCTAATGGTCGGCGACCCGTCCATTACGGGCCCGCACTGGTTCGCGCTTTCACCTGGATGCCGATTCGATCATTGACGGCGTTGCGGATCCGCTGCTTGCAGCCAAGATATCGCTCGGTTGTCTGCACCGATACATGTCCAAGAAGAAACTGGATCTGGTCTAGTTCGCCACCAGCCTGATGGCAGAGCCGGGCACAAGTTCGCCGTAAATCGTGTGGGGCGAGCTTCTCGATGCCGGCTTTCTTCGCATATTGCCTAACTACGTGCCAGACGACCTTCTCGGGCGCCATCGCTCCTAACGGTCAACCGTGGGGTGAGCGGCTGGGACTCATCAACATGGTCGTAACGCGGGAGGGCGACACATGGAAGATCGCCGCATTACACAACATGGACTTGCCGGTGAGCGCGTCCCGCTGATTCTTAGCCCCATCGAGTGCCGCGCTGATGCAGAACACTACAGAGGCAAAATGGCCACCGCTCATGCCAGTACGACGGTGCGCTTCCGCCCCTGCCAAAGCGGTCTGGCCCATTTCCAGAAGCCATGGGCGTTTGTCATTCCTAATCCGGTTTGATTGCAAAAGCGCCTGTCCGACTAGCGCGTTAGAACGAAGTCGCTGACGCGACGGGCGCTACGCGTCTTTGCAATCAGCATCGCAGAACACAGGGCGGTCGCGTGATGGTGCGATAATGATCTCTACCATCGTGCCTAGCTGCCTCACTTTTCGCCTTGACTCAATAACGAACTTGGCGTTAAAAGGCGAAAGTCGATTCAATCTCCATAGCGGAAAACTTGACAGAGTTGGCCGCGCCCGTCGCAAACGTCAGCGACTCCCTTCTAACGTCCTTATCGAAAATGTCTCAGTTCCGCCTGGTGTGGTTCGCTCCGGCAGCCTAGTCTCGACATTTCCGATCAAAGCTAGCGTTTATATGTCCAAATACCTGGCGGGCGGACTAGTCCTCAGCTGACTAGGCTTGTGTTTCGCGACTGCAGGAAGCTGGTCTCGCGCGGCATACGGCGCTCCGTCATTTGAGGTCTCATTGTCCAGTCGCGTTAGCGCTGGGAGGCTAATGAAATGGACAAGGTCACATTTAGCAGGACAGTGTCGTACTCATCACCCCGCCATTAAGGATCTCTGGAGGCAAGTCGGGAGCGGGAGTGGCCAAGACATCAGTGAGAGGTGGTCGTATGCCCAGAAATTGATCAATTGTAACCCTCGAGAGCTTGCCAATGCGAATTCGCGGGGCCAAGGACATGTGCCGTTGAACCAAGGAACCAAATACGCGACATCTCCTGGGTCCCAAGACATCGGGCTGCTGAGCGCAAACACGATGGCTTCCTGAGCGCGATTCATGTCGAGATAGGTTGCGCCCCAGCTGAGCGCCTCTAGCTTAAAGCGGTTGAGCCCGCTAGATTGCTGGGTCAAGAATTGCGGCGGCAAGTTGACGGCGGCGTTCAGACGTCCGCCTTGGGCGTACTGCACGCCTGGTCCCAGCAGGCAAACCGGGTTGTTCACATCATTGGGATAGAGGATCTCGAATTGGGCATTCGGATACCGTGCAAGGACCGCGGTGCGAATGGCATCGATGTGGGCTTTGAGGCGTGCAGCCAAGAAACTGGCATCTTCTCCATTGTTTACAGTTGGGTCATCGTTCTGGCAAGTGAATTTGTATAGGTCACGGCCGAGGGCAGCTTTGGCAGCTGTCTTCGTGACCAGGTCGTAATAGGCCATGGAGCCGCCGCGGACCTGCCCGAAGGCGCCATCCCAAACGCCATTCGGGGCGACGGGAATGGTGAAGCGCGTGGAGTCCACGTAAGTAATGGTCCAAGTTCCATTCGCCGAAGTGCATCCGTTTACGCCCGAGATCACGACGCGGTCGCGGTCGGACATTCCGTGGGGAGTGACGACGAATTGCTTAGTTACCTGGTCGATGTCTCCCAATTGGATAGTCACGGGGCTTGAGGACGACAAGGAGAAGATGTTCCGTGCGATCTCGGAAAAAAACCACCAGAGGAACTCACCGAATTGAAGCCAGGGTATGAGACCTGCCGCGCTCTGCAGGCCAGCCATGACTGTGAAGGCCGACTGCTGAAATTGCGTCATGTTCGTGATGAACGCGCACTGAGAAGACAACAAGCTGGCGAACCCGGTGTCTGTGGTGACCGGCGTGCCGTCGTAATAGCGGGCCTGCCAGGCATTGTCGATAGAACCGTCATCGGGAGGATTCACAAGCTCCATGGAGAATGAGGTGGTTATCAGGAGGCCAGCGGCTTTGACGTGGCTGAACAGATCTGTGTGCCATTGGCGCACCGGGAAGTTGATTGGGTTGGCAGCGGTGGGATCTACTTGCCAAGTTCCGTCTTTGCCCGGGTCCAGAGTGCCTGAATACTGGATCGCTTGGGGAGTGCTGGCGCCAGCTGGCGTTCTGGATACGGAGAGGGCGGTTCCCCAATTAGGAGTCCTGGTATAGATGGTGAGCTGACCCGGGCCGGTTTTCGCGGCCCACATTGAAACGCTGGCGGAATTGATATAGAAGACGAAGTGCTGGGCGATAATGTCGCCCTTTGGCGTTGGATCGTCGAGGTCATCGCGGGCATTTGTTTCCCAGGTGATGACGGACTTGTTCAAGGTGAACACGCCGGTGGCAGGAGCGCCGATGCTGATGGTTGCGATGTCGCTGTTGCCCCACGATTGCCGGCTGAAGTCGATAACTGCCGAGTGCCAAGTTTCTCCGATTCTCTTTCGCTGATTCCACCAGAAGACGCCGAGGTATTCGTTCAATTGCCCCCTGAAACCGAGCTTGAGTAAATGCCAAAGGAGGCGCTGCGGGCTCATCTTGTAAGTGGCGTCGGTATCGAAGTCGAGTGCTGGGCTTACATTCTGATATGTGACGGGCGCATCGTTTAACTCAGTCGTGGGGACCGCGGCTTCAATATAGTCGAAGACGAAGGCGAAAACTTGCGCGGTTGATGTAGCGGAAGCGTTCAGCTTATTGGAGACCGTGAATGTCACGATGTGATTTCCAGGCGGGACTGCCGTTCTCAAAAGGCGGCGAGTTACAATCTCCGAGCCCGTATTTAGATAGCAGTCGAGCGTTGTGGGTGAATCGCTGTTCAGCGAGACGTCCACAATACGCCGGTCGAGGTAGAGTCCGGTTCCTAAGTAAAGATCGTGAGTCTGAGTGTGGCCGTAAGAGACCGTGACGCAATCGTCCGGCTGGTGCGTGACTTGAGAAAAGCCGCGCCAGTAATTATTAGCGGGTTGAATATTCCAACCGCTTCCTGAATAAGTACAACTTGGATCGGCATTTCCGACGCGCACGCTTCCAGGGCCAGCGATCTGGAGGGTCCTGATGTTATTGGGATCCTGAACCGACCAGTTAGTGAACGTTGCTTTCCACTCCGTGTCGCTGTAGGCGGCTCCGCAGGCGAGTTGAGGTGCAAAGGTGATCCAAGCTTGACGAATTTGATCGATTCCCAAAGCGGAGAAGTCGAGCGAAATATTCCAGGTTACGTCAGAGCTGCCGCCGGTTAGCGGCAACACGGTTTTGTCGACGGACAGATTTATGTTCGGAGTTCTGACAGTGATGTAGACCGATAGATTATTGCCGTCCGACCCGCCGTATTCGACCAGGAAGGGCACGTAGGCGAGAGTGCCGGCAGAGCTGGTGAGGGTGAGGGACGTGGCACTATTGACGGTCTGAACTGTATAGGGCATTGAATTATGCCCGTAAGTGCCGCCGCCGATGTAGATGGCCGCGCCTGAGGCAATGCCAGGGAACCGGTTGCTGGTAACCGGAAGGGTTTGGCCCGGGTTGTTTGGATCAGGCATGACGTCTGTCAAAGTCACAGTGGTTCCGGACACATTCGCCAGTCCGGTGCGAGCGTACTTTAACGTAAGGGTTCCGGTGGGGCCAGCCGAGGCGATAACAGAGACACTGCTCTGTTGGTATTGCCACCAGGGATAAGAATTGATTTGATTTGCAAAATATTGCGCAACGTGGGCAGCAGTCTCGTTGCCGGATGCGACGAAATCAAATTCGGCGTTGTTCACAAACAGGGTTAAACGATCATAGAGGTAGCATTTACCGCCGTTCACCGTGGGGTCAACGATGAAGGTGAAAGTGCCTTGGGCAACTGAATAAGTGCCCCCTGCGAGATTTGCATGATCCCAGAGGGGTACCTGATGGGCGGCGCCGGCAGCGCTGATGACGTCCAATTGCGCCCAATCGATCCAGGAGTATTTGGGAGAGTCGATGGGCTGAAGGCCTTGGTAGGACAGGTCGAAGCTGAGCACCATCCCAGAGAGGTCAAAATCGGGAAGGTACTTGACCGTGTAGTGCTCGAAGATGTTATCTGCGTCGTAGAGAATGAGGACGCAGAAGTCCGCCATGTCCCGAAAGACGCCATAAACGGTCATTCCGGTCGCGCTAGCCTGGCACAACGCGGCCGCGGCGCCGGTGCCGTCAAAGCCGCGGAGGTAAATGGTCCGATCCGGCTGCAGCTTAAGAATCTGTTCTGTACTCATAGGGCCGTCAGGCGATGCGTGTGCGTATCCTTCCGTCTCCGATCATTGTGGAAGGTCATAGAATCGCTTCGCCGCAGCGAACGTAAACTGTTGAAACTATTCGGGAAGGAAAGTTTTGAGAATTGGTACACCGGGACGTGATTCGTTGATCCTTGTTGTGGATCACTTCGCCGGGGTGGGGATCCTGTAGGGCTTTTCTTGACAATCTGCTGGCATACCTGCTGATGCCGAAGATTTCCTGACTTCCTGCTTGTGGATGGATGGTCGCTAACCGGAAACAATCTACTTCTCCGCGTAATCGGCAACCCGCTCCTTTGATTCCGGTCTGGCCGAGCAATCGAAGCTAACGGCCTTGTTGGCGGCGGCTTGAGCTTCGGTGGACATGATGTTCCTTTCGGTTTGGTGGTTTAGGGGCCAAGCGTGCCTGGCTACGATGAGTGTGTGGGCGGCGGTTGCGTCGTCCGGAAAGGGAAAGGCCCGATGCGAACGCACCGGGCCTTTTGTTTGAAGCTGACTGCTTCGGAAGACAGTATAGCACACGCGTACCAAATGATTCTGTGTAAGTGGCTGATTCTAATCAGACTATAGGCCGGTACTGGGTTTTTGGCGGGGTGGGAATTCTACGCGTACGCGGCCCTGCGCGGGAGTGAAGAGGCCGTCTACGCCTTGTGGGCTGAGGTCGACGTAGGGTGAGTTGTAGCGGCGTTCGGGATCGGTGGGCGTAGGAACGGACCGACCCAGCTACGTGAATCACGTATACTAAGGGAGCGTGAAGGCGGCGACACTTGTAAGCACAAGGCAGTTCGACGCGCGCGCTGCTGAGCTGCTTTCGGGCGACGAGCGGGCTGAGCTGGAGTTTCGCTGGCGATGATCCAGAGGCTCATCCGACAATCGCCGATACGGGTGGGGGCCCGCAAGGCGCGATGGAGCCGGGCGAACATGGGAAGCGAGGCGGCGTGCGGGTGATCTACTTTTACCTGGTACGAGCCGAGTTGATCTTTCTGATTGGGATTTACGCGAAGAATGTACAGGAGAACCTTAGCAATGACGAAAAAAAGCAAATCCGGCGGCTTGTCAAAGCGTTCGAAGAAGACATCTGGCGGGGGTAAGACGGCGCTGGGCAATATGATCATTGCCGGGCTGGAGGAAGGGGTTGCTTACTCGCGGGGGGAATTGCCATTGCGGACACGGACAGTGCATGTCCCGGCGGAGGTGGATGTGCAGAGCATTCGCGAGCAGGCGGGACTTTCGCAGGCGGAGTTTGCGGCGCGTTTTGGATTTAGTTTACGAACGCTGCAGCAGTGGGAACAGGGCCGGGCTCGGCCGGATAATGCGGTGCGGGCTTATTTGACGGTGATTGAGCGGGATGCTGGGGCTGTGGAGAGAGCTTTGCGGGGGTAGTGGGATAGCCGGGATGGAAACGCCAGGGCGTTCTCGTGAGTAATCCGACGAGATGTCCCAGATGCGTACTTCGCGGGCCTTTGGTGTGGGAACCGGACGTCGCGCTGAGAATCGCCAACTGGTGTCAACTGCCCCAACTCCCGGCGCGGGGGTAGCGTCCTTACTCCAAATTACCGGTAGATCATTGCGGAATCCACCAACCACAACGCACGTCGTCGCCGGGCGCAAATGATCTTCTAGTTCCTTCATCGTTAGAATTCTATTACTTTCTATAAACCTCGCTAAACCGGGTCCCTCAATGACAACGGAGCAATACGCTTCAGGAGCCAGCGTCGGCCATGTCTCTTGTATACATTGAGCCGTATCGAGGCCGCCGATAATTACCTTGAAGATATAGCTCAGCGACCTGATCTCGCCGGCATACTTTGAGCTACCGCCTGTACGAACAACAACTCGGAACGCCCCATTGGAAGAACGGCCCGGAAGAACCGGATCGGACTCGGGCGACCAAAGGAAACGGCCGCCGCTGAGCAAGAACGCGTCACGGTGACCATCCACATATGCGCCCAAGGCGAGTGCAGCCTCGCGGCGGGCTTTTGTAAGGTGCAGTTCCGTCACCTTCGGATAGACCTGCCGCATTGCTCCGCCCATCTTTGCGCAGAAAAACGGATCGCAAGTAACAGGAGAAATGCACCAAAATCGGCCACCATCAAACATGCCCCCGGATAGCTTGCCACCCAGGCCGCCATAGGGTAACGCAAAGTCTCTGCTGGAAGTAGTATGCGGCGGACTGAGGAAGCTCAACGCGTGCAGGGACATGAGAGGGGTCTGTTTCGTGAGCAGTGTCAGCGGGTAACAAACCATTTGATTCGCCGCCAGTCCCGCTCCAAGCGAGGATTGCGTAATGGCCAAACGCAGAAACGACGATGTGCCGGCAGCCTGCCACCAATGAATTTAAAAGAGCAGCGTCCATCTCGCGACTGCCACCGAGTGCGGTGAAGTTGCCGGGCAAATCAACAAGAGAGTAAAAAAATTGAAAGCCAGGAAAACCCGACACCAGCTCTCTTGCCGCATTTAGCCCCCCGCTGCCCCCGAGGATCACACTGTACCGATTTCCATCCGTTTTCACGCCGCCCAGCGGCTCCAAATGAGCTACCGAAAAGCCGTTCGGGATCTGCCGCTCCGGGAAGTTGGCGATTACTAATCCAGCGTTAGGACTAGACTGCAGAAAGCTATGGATGAAGTCCGCGTGGATTGTTTTGATGGTTCCCGTCTCCGTAGGAGTTAGTGCAAGCATATCCTCACCAAAACAATCCGGCGCTTCCTCGCGAAGACGATTCGGCAGGTAGGAAAATGTATGGCCTTCCTTGGCCATCACTTTTTCGCTTAGCTTGCGTTCAAGAGCACCACCTGCGGACAAGCGAAGCTGCATATACACCTTCGCTGATTCAGAATAGACGTGCCGTTCGATCATTGAGTCCGTTACTCGTTCCAAACCAAAGTTCCACCTGTGCCGTTGTTGTTAGGCCATATCTTGCCCGCACGGTTGGGCTGACCAGGAACGTTATAAGTTCCATAATCCCAATGTGCAGCTTCCTTGGGGTTATTCAGATCGGGATGCAACGTCTCCTGGGAGCCGTCGGGATTGTCCTTGAGGTCGCCATTAAGCTTACTTGTGGGCGGGTCTTGTTGTCACTGCCAGCTAGGCGGCGGCAAAAGCGGACGGAGGGAGATTATCTTGCCCATGCCAGATTTAACTGCCTCCGTCCGCTTTTCCCCTCCGTCCGCTTTTCCCCTCCGTCCGCTTTTCCCCTCTCCGTCCGCTTTTCCCCTCCGCTTTTCCCCATGCCAGATTTAACTGCCTCCGTCCGCTTTTCCCATCCCGTCCGCTTTTCCCATCCATCGCTTTTCCCATCACGAGAGAGGGATCAGATGTTCGCTCCGAGGCACTTTCGATAGGGGCGACTTGAAGGAAGTGCGGTCTGAATTCTGTGCTATGGAGTTTGAAACGATTTCTTCTTAGAATCAGCCGCTTGCAAGGAGCTTTCTGTAGCCCGAATCCGCATGTGTGAAGAGCGAATCACCCTGTAGACGATAACATGCCGCAAAGAAGCCGTGGCCGGAGCCGAAGGCGGAGGGCACTTCGTTCAAGTCGGCTTGTATCCGCTAATCGTCACATCCCTGCAGAACAGCAAGGGGAGTGCAAGGGGGCGTGTATCGACCTCAACAATGGCGGATGGGATGCGCGTTTGCGGTGATCCGGCTGTTTTCAGATCAGTCATTCATGCCTATGGACAACAAAGCAAGCATTGCTGCGCGTGACACAATCAGGCGGAGAACACAAGAATATGTCAGCGTCTATACAGCAGATTAAAGACTCCATGCGCAATGCATGGATGGCTGGTGATTTCGGTGTTGTGGCTAAGACAATCAGCGCGGGCGCAGAGGCCTTCATTGAGCGTCTCGCGATTCCGTCCGGCACGCGCGCGCTGGACGTTGCCTGCGGTACCGGCAATCTTGCCATTCCACTCGCCCGTGCTGGTGCGGTGGTCACCGGTATTGATATTGCACCGAATCTCCTCGTCCAGGCTCGTGAACGTGCTGTTGAGGAGAGTCTTACTATAAGATTCGACGAAGGAGATGCCGACTATAAGATTCGACGAAGGAGATGCCGAACAGCTCCCATACGCCAACGCTTCTTTCGACTGCGTCGTCTCAATGTTTGGGGCCATGTTCGCTCCGCGGCCTGAACTTGTCGCCGCCGAGCTCGCTCGCGTTCTCAGATCGGGCGGTCTGCTTGCTATGGCCAATTGGAATCCCGACAGCTTCTCAGGCCAGATGTTCAGAGTTAGTGCCCGTCACGTCCCGCCGCCGCAAGGTATTGCCCCTCCGGTGCTTTGGGGCGATGAGGTAACGGTTCGCGAGCGGCTAGGGTCTTCTTTCCGAGATATTGAGACTAAACTGATCCCGGTTGACTTCGATTTGCCGACAAATGCCGCCGGAGCGGTAGGCTTCTTTCGCAAGTATTTCGGCCCGACGCACGTGGCCTTCAGTCGCCTCGACGAAGCTGGCCAAGTCGCCCTTGAATCGGATCTGGAGTCTCTTTGGACGTCCGCAAACGCGGCTCCTGCCCCTCACAGTCAAACATTGATCCACAACCAATATCTTCAGGTGACCGCTGTTCGGATCTGATGCCACAGGCGCCCTTAAGTCGGCAGTCTCGCCTTAGCGCGCCAGCTTGTTACCGAGTGTGTCCATTTGTCGGCAAATGGAAGCGGGAGGGCAAAAGCGGGAGGGCAAAAGCGGACCGAGGGAGATTAATCTTGCCCATGCCAGAGTTTACTGCCTCCGTCCGCTTTTTCCCACGTCCGCTTTTTCCCAGGTTCGGCCTTTCGTGGAGTAAATCTACGCAAGTAGGCCATGCTTCCCATCCAGGGGCTTAGACCCCTTTGGGTGTCTCGAAAGTGTACGGCGGTAAAAGCCGCCCTCCGACAATAACCAGCGGCGCCGACGGCCGGGATCGCAGATAGTGTCGGTGGGCTGGGGTGCGATGAGCTCGACCATGAGGCGGATGATGTGGCGGGGGATGGTGAAGCGGGCGTCGTGCATGAAGCCGGCGTAGGTGGAGCCATCGCGGACGGGGTACAAAAAGTACCACTGGATCGTGACAGGTGCGGAGCTTCTCGGCCTGGGCCTCATCCCCGATCATGCCGGAGGCCGGGATGTATCGTCGAATGGCCATAGCGTGGTTCCCCAGCGAGTCTTAGGTCAAGGTGCTGCGGATCTTGCGGGGCAACTTGGCAAAGACAACCTCGTAAGCACGTCGCAGATACTGCTGAAGTTCGTTAGCGCTCAGCGCGCGTTCGTCCTCTAAGCCGACCCAACTGGCGCGAGCTAGATAAGGCGCCGGGATGATACCATTTCGCTCCGTCAACTCCGGAAAGTCTTCGGCCGAGCACTTAAAGGAAAGCCAGACCGGGCGTGGCTCTAAGGCGGCAACAGCAAACATCTTGCCTCCGACCTTGAACACAAGACTGTTTTCCCACGGCACTGCCTCCGTCACATGAGGCAATGCCATACAGAACTGCCGTACCCATTCGACCGTCATGTCAGTCTAAGTGTCTCGTGGTTGTCACCGGCTTCTTCGATTGGGCCGTTTGTTCGCATCACGCATTGTAGAGCAGCGGCGGATTTTGCTGGAGGGTGTTATACAAGTATCTATTCTTGAATCGCTTCGATTTTGATGGGACAAACGATCCGAAGCGACATCACCAGCACCATCCAGCAACACCAGCTGAATTCCTCGTTGAGTTTGCTGCCTAGCAACAAAAATCTTTTTATAAGTAAGGGGAATGCATGAGCAAACGAGGAATTTGGTTTGGAGTAGCTTCGCTACTGGTGCCGGCTTTTCTGGGGGCGCAGGTCACGGCGCTACGGGTCGGGCACTTAGTCGATCCGGAAGCAGGGACGGTGGCGGCGAATCAGTTGATCTTGATTGAAGGCGGGAAGTTTACCTCCGTCGGTGGGAACGCGGCGATTCCGGCGGGCGCGGAAGTGATTGACCTTTCGCAGTATTATGTTTCGCCGGGGTTAGTGGACGCCCATAATCATTTGGCGCTCACTTACAAAGAAGAACCGGAGCACAATAGCTATTACTTGACCAGCGTTTTGGATTCAACCGCCATCCGCGCGGTACAGGCGGTCTCAAACGGCATCACGATGCTGAACGCCGGCTTCACCATGGAACGCGATCTTGGTAACAACGCTAACTACGCCGATACGTCGCTGCGCGTGGCGATTGAGCAAGGATGGATACCTGGGCCGACTGTGATCAATTCGGGTTTGATCATTGGCGGGTTCGGCGGCCAGTTGTCTCCGGTACCGGAACGCGAGAATTTGATTTATCCCGAATACCTGAACGCGGACACGAACGATGAAATTATCAAGGCGGTCCGCCGCAATATTCTGTTTGGGGCCAAGGTGATCAAGATCTGTGTAGATTGCAAGTCGTACGGATATACGGCGGATGAGATGAAACTGTTCGTTGCGGAAGCAGCAAAGTCTGGAATGAAAGTGGCGGGGCACGTGCAGACGCATCCTGGAGCGATGCGGGCCATTGAAGCCGGCATCTGGTCGATTGAGCACTCAGGGGCGCTGGATGATGAGGCTCACAAGCTAATGGCGCAAAAGGGAATTTGGCGTGTAGGCACCGAGACACCGCTTACGGAGTACCACACCACGAATTCGCCACAGGCGCAGGCGCGTTTCAAGTCGCAGGAGGACGGTCTAAAAAACGCTTACGCGAATCACGTGAAGATGGCCTTTTCAACCGATGCCGATTACTACATTCCCGGGATGACACGGGGCCAAGTAGCAATTGATTTTTTGAAGAGCTGGAAAGGGGCCGATATTCCAGCGGCGGAAATCCTCAAAATCATGACGGTGAACGGGTACAAAGTTTGTGACATGTACGAGAAACGCGGGCCCATCAAGGTGGGCCTGCCTGCGGACCTGATCGCGGTTCGCGGGAATCCTTTGCAGGACATTGACACGCTGCGGGACGTGCGTTTCGTCATTAAGAATGGAGTGGTGTTTAAGCGGGACGGCGTGATGACCCCCGATAAGTTTTTTCATAGCGGGCCGGTTCCGCCGGGCGCCTGGAGACTTCATTAACTTGAAAATCTCCGGGCAGCGGGGCGAGCCCCTGTTATCAATTGTTCGAACGGTGTTTGCGCGCGAACTTATGATAGATGTCGGGCGAGAATTCTTTGAGGACGTTGGCGGCCATGTCGACGCCCAGTTGGGTGCCGAGCTTAATGATGGCGTCGGAAGCGTCGCGATTGTCGGGATAGTAGGCGTTTGAAATGGCGACGCCGCTCGCATTGCCGAGGACTTCAGAGTAGTTGAACTGAGTGCCTCCAGAATCGGTGTGAGTCCAAAAGAGCTGGCCGATGGAGTATCCGACCCTCGATAGACCGGTTCCCTTGCCACGGCGGAAATAACGGGGGTCTTGATGAAGGAGGCTGGGATAGATGGCCTCGGTCATGAAGTTTCCGATGACGAAGTCGGCGTACGAAGTTCCGATGTAGCGGCCATAGGCGGCGGCGCCGTGTCCAAAGGACGGGGCTGCCTTAGTGAGGTCGCTTTCACCGGCAAAGGCAGCGGCGAGAATGAAGGTGCCGCGATCAAAGGAATCTTGCCCGGCGATTTTGAACTTCTCGGAAGTAGTCAGCGGCTGGTAATGGGTGAGGCTTGGAAAAGTACGGTAGTTGGGGACGATTCCAAACAGCCGCTTGTGTTCCGGTTCGGGTGGATCGTCTCCGACAGGCCGATTAATGGATCCAGGCACGGGGGGCTTCGGATCAGAAGCCTGCTGAGCGTGGCATTCAGGTGACGCCAAGATTCCGAGCGAAACAACAAAGAGCAGCGGAAATGCGAGTGATTTAAAAGGTGGCACGAGGTTCACTATTTTCTTAGACGGGGCGGGCGGGCAATTTTATTCAGCAGAATGGCCGCTCCGCAGAGTTACTGGCGTGGAGTAAGAGCAGATATCAGCGGGTATGTCCTTCGAACTCGGCTTGAGGGCGTTTGTAATCTACTGCATAGGTGCTAAAGCCGGCGCGTTCGAAGGCGCGAGGGGCTTCGGGGTTCTTCATGAAGGTGTTCCAGACGAAGCCTGTGCGTAGATTTTCGGCCATCACCATGGTGATTCCGGTGTCGATGGCGACCACGTCGGTGTCGTACCAGTTTTTCAACGGATTGAAGGCATTCACAAAGCCATATCGGCTCCAGGCACGGTTTCCGTAGCGATTCTTTATATTTTTGAGTACGCGCAAGGCAGCGGTGGGGAGAAAGGGCAAGGAGCCAGCGGCGGCGCTGGGCACGACGGTGCCGTCAATGGGTCCGGTGGCAGGAGGGCCGCCCCAGACTACATAGCCATGCTCTGAGTCGGAAGCAGTGATGCCCCACAAGTCCTCACTATAGTCAGGGAACTGGGTGGCGAGTTCCAGGCAGAAGAGGCGATGGGCTTCGGTGGCGGTGATGGAGTTTAGGAAGTAGTCGGCGTAACGATCACGCTTGCCGCGGAAGTCGAACCAGGCCTGCGAATACTGGTGGACGAACAAAGGGGCATAGGAACCAACGTAGCGGAGGCCATCGTATTCAAAAGCAGTGCGCTTCCAGGCGTTCCAAGCTTGGGGCGGCAAGGGGTGGGAGGAAGAGCCGATGCCGAAGAGGTAGATCATCATTAACTCGCTGTAGTAATCCCAACGGTAGGGGAGAAAGCCGGTTTCGGGGGACCAGCCGTGGGGAAGGAGGGAGGTATCTTCAGAGAGCCACGTCCATTCGACGCGGGCAAAAATGTCGTGAGCCAGGCGCGTGATTTCAGAATGGCGGAAGTATTGACGGCAGGTCATGACGCCGCAGAGCAAGATGGCGGTGTCGATAGAAGAGATTTCGGAGTCCCAGATGCGCCCGCCTGTTTTCAGATTGGCGAAGTGGTAGAAGAAGCCACGATGGGTGGGCATCTTCTCATAGAGGAAATGCAAGGCCGTGATGACACGTTGATGCGCTTCGCCGAGGGAGATGTAGCCGCGCTTCTGTCCGATGCAAAGCGCGGTCAGACCGAAGCCGGTGGCAGCCACACTTGCTACAACCGTCTTGTCAGCGGAGCGAACATTGCAGCGATCTTTGACGAGGCCGGTTTCGGGATCGGCCTGCTCGAGGAAGAACTGGAAATTCGCTTTTTCGAGTTGCTCGAGAAACAGGTCGTCGTCGGCTGAAAGGGGTTCGGCGGCAAGAGCGGGAGGGTTTGATGGAGGCGGGTTTGCAGCGACCGGCAGGGGCACGATTGCTTGGCCCAATAGCGCTGCTGAGGTTTTGGCGGCGGCGATGGCAGCTAAGAGTTGCCGCCGTGAGAAGCGCTGGGATTCGATAACTTGGACTGGCAATCCACTTACTTTAGACGATGGACAAACGTCAGAGAATCGACCGAGGGCAAGGAATGACGGGAGGGCGGAAATTCGTCATTGGGGCGGGTTTTGCACTGGTGGGCGCGATTGTAGCCGGCGTGGTGATCGCTTCGCACGCGCCCGGGAGGCAGAGCACCTCTTTGCTGGGCGCAGTGGTTGAAGCAGCGAGCGACCCGCGCAGGCAAATGCCGCTAGGGGAAGCGGAGGTCACAGTCAGCAGTGATGCGGCGAGAGCGGTGACGAGGTCCGATGTGTCGGGTCTGTTCCATGTGACTTTGTCTCCGGCAGTGAAGCCGGATCAGCCAGTCACGCTGACAGTTCGGCATTCGGGCTACCAACCGTTTGAGATCACCGGGCCAGTCAAAGATCAGCTTTACATTGCGCGTCTTGTGCCGGTGCATAGTGAGCGCGCGGCGGACGTCGACGGGGCTGCGATGGTGGTGCGCGATTTCATTAGTAAAGATCTGCGGGTGAGATATTCGGTGAAAACGTCGGCGACGATGAACGTGGGGAGCTTCGCACGAACATTCGAGATAGCGGGAAGCGGGGGTGTGCCATGCAATGGCCAATCGCGATGCTCACCGGACGGCAAATGGAAAGCAGGGTTGGGATCTGTGTCCTACGACGCTGGGGAAGGCAACGAATTCCGGGAGGCGCGAGTGTCCTGCATCGCAGGACCGTGTTCTTTTACAGCCATTCAACGTGGTAACTTTTTGAACCCGGGCCGGACGATGAAGGTGTCGGCACTCGACTGGTCGGATACGACAACGTTTCTGGTGCAGGCGGAGGTGACACGCACGCAAGTCAGTGACGTAGTACGGTATGTGATTCCAGTTGTTTTCGGGAACGGGATGAATTTTACACTGCCGGGAACGGCGGAGGGTCCGAGTATCGAAGCTGATTTGAACGGGTCGGACATTGTGTTTCCACTTGGGCCGAAGCTTTTTTTATCCTGGGCGGCTTGCACGCTGCAGACGGATGCGGACGGAGCGAAGCTCTATCGGTGTGAGCTGAAGGCTGGGTATGGATTCCGGTGATGGTGGCCGGCGCGGGGATCTTGAGTATGGAGAAGGCGCTTCTATTTAAGTAATATTTCCTAGGACTTTTCTGAATTGATTGTGATCTGCCCTTAGCCTCACACTCAACCAGTTCAGAAAAGCTCAAGCAAGCAACACAGAGGCAAGTAGATGGCTTTCATTCCTTACTTGTTCTGTCGAAAGTGAGGTTGCGTGTTCAATTTAACGTGGCTATTCAAAATTCCAGTAGTGGTGCTGCTGGGAATTACCAGTGTGCAGCTAGGAGCAGCTCAGTGCAGTCTTAATCAATCGGATACGAACTTTATGCCGGCTATGAGTTCGGTGCCCGGCGGGTTCCTAACGATGCCTGGAGTTACCCCATTGAATTCTGCTTAAAGACAAGCCCCTTTCCCTAATTATGGGACTATCATGATTAACCGGGTGGTAGGCCCCGGCACACCGTCAGAGTTCGCCTCGAATGGCTTTCTTACGGATGCAAGCTGGAATAGCTATGTACAGAATGGGGTTTTATCGGCGAAAGCTTCTCTAATCCTCTTCAAAGTCGACACAATGAGAATGGAGGCTTCTATTCCAACGGGAACAGCTGTCGGTGTTTACGTGAACGACAATTTTGTTGGTACCTATCCTACCCCGATTAACGCCTGCATAGAGCTTTCAACAAAATACCTGAAGTTCGCGCAAAGAGTTTTGAACCGGTCCACCCCAACTCCGGCTGAGAACCGGATTGCCTTCACTCTCGATTTCCAAAGTTTCACGAATTATAACAATTACTTCAATGAGAACAATACCACGGCTAATTTTGGAAATATTTCGTTTCAAGCAATGGCGCCGGTGATTATGGTTCATGGGTGGAACAGTGGTCCGTGGTGGTGGGGACCATCACAGGCCAAGGACCCGACGCCTGCCGACCTCGATGGGTGTGGACCGGACCTCTGGACCCCTAATGATCAAAACAACGGCAGACTTGACTTTATTCAGCCGTTCATTCAAGCCAAAATTCCGTTTAGCTGTCAGGTGACTATCGATCCTTCGAGTAGCAATGTTGACGACGGCGCCGTCAAGTTAGAGGCGCGGATTAGGCAGAAAGCAGCAGAATTTGGCGCTAAGCATGTCCACCTGATTGGGCATAGCAAAGGCGGCTTGTGGGTACGCGCTGTCCTTCCTTTGTTACAAAGCGACAATCTGGGAGTATACTCCGTTACGTCGATCGACACACCGCACCATGGATCTTCCCTTGCCGACTTACTCGTAATCGCACATCAGCAGGCATATTTGGGCTTGTTCAACCTGACGTGGCTCGATTTTGTCAGCCAGTCATAACTGAGGATTTCAGTACTTCGGCAAACTCGTTAGGCGTGCGGTAACCCAGGCTGCTGTGAGGCCGCTCGCAATTGTATTCGTTTTGCCACTGT
>JAABUQ010001131.1_pt1 | contig 59525 bp, 44 predicted proteins | sample 5560001 | NCBI WGS metagenome assembly JAABUQ01 (sample SAMN10711888, study PRJNA513371) | rock metagenome | isolation source: Antarctica rocks | place: Antarctica: Victoria Land, Finger Mt nord | collected 2015-12-18
GCGAGATGCCAAGTGCGGCGAAGGCTTGCACGACGCTCGCTACGGGCACGATTTCGATCCCGGTCATGCCGCGTTCGACGTCGCGCGCGTTTTCGCGCGGTACGACCGCGAGCCGCATTCCGGCTTGACGCGCGGCATAGAGCTTCTCGGTGATGCCGCCGACCGGACGCACGAGTCCGGCAATCGAAAGCTCACCCGTCACCGCGACGTCTTGCGGTAGGCGCGTCCCCGTGATGGCCGAGTACAGTGCGAGAAAGACGGCAAGGCCGGCCGAAGGTCCATCGATGTTGCCGCCGCCCACCACGTTGACGTGCAGGTCGAAGTCGAGCGGATCGACGCCTGCCAGCGCACGGATGACGGAGGTGGCGTTGAACACGCTGTCCTTGGCCATCGACCCCGCGGTATCGTTGAAGCGCACGCTGCCCTTGCGCGCCTCCGGCGCGCGAAACGCCGTCGCTTCGATCTCGACGATGCCGCCGACGTGATGCGCGACGGCGAGACCGAACGTCTTGCCGACCGCGCGCGTACGCTTGGCGCGAACGGGCGTGTGCGGCGCGAGACGGCCGCTTTGCACCACGGCCGTCACGTCTTGTTCCACGATCGTCACCGCGACGGAGCCCGCCGGCGCCACGGCCTCGGCATCCGTGTGCGCGGCCTCCGCACCACGCTCGCGAAAAAGCGCGTGCCCCTGCGCGTCGGCGAGAATCTGCACCGCCTTACGGCCTTCGATCGTGTACGACGCAATGAGGTTGGGCACGCGGCGCGCCAGCTTGACGCCGAGCCGCTTCGCAGCGCCCGACACGACCTCGCGAATCTGCGGCTCGGTTAGCGGCTCGAAGAATACTTCGGCGCAACGCGACCGGATCGCCGCGTCGATTTCGCTCGGATCGCGCGTCGTCGCACCGATCATGACGAAATCGGCCGGAGCGCCATCCGCAAAGAGCTTCTTGACGTACGCGGGCACGCTCGGATCGCTCGGGTCGTAGTACGACGACTCGAACGTGAAGCGTTTGTCTTCGAGTACCTTGAGCAACTTCGTTTGCAGCATCGGATCCATTTCGCCCAGTTCATCGATGAAGAGCACGCCGCCGTGGGCCTTCGTCACGAGACCGAGCTTCGGTTCGGGAATTCCGCCCTCGGCGAAATCGCGGCGGCTGCCCTGATAGATCGGGTCGTGAACGCTGCCCAAGAGCGGATTGGTCGTCTCCCGCGCGTCCCAGCGCAACGTCGCACCGCTCGCCTCGACGAACGGCGCGTCGTTTGCGAACGGCGTATACGAACGCGTCTTAGCGACCTCGAGCGCCAGACGCGCGACGGTCGTTTTGCCGACGCCGGGCGGCCCGTACAGAATGACGTGCTGCGGAAACGGCGACGAAATCTTGGCCAGCAACGACGCGATGGCAGAACGTTGTCCGACGACGTCCGCAAGCGCCGACGGCCGCAAAAGCGCGAGCGCCGAAGCCGCTAGCCTGCGCTGGTCGAGCGCGAGCAGATCGTCGAGTTTCTTACGCGACGCGGGCGTTTCCGGACCGCCGTCATCGCGTATCGCTTCGAGACGCAACTCCTTGAGATATTCTTGGTGGCGCTCCGCCATCTTGACGCCGACCTTCGTCTCGATTTTTTCCTCGACGCTCCGCTGGGCGACGAGGTCGGCGATGCCGTCTTCGATGGCGGCGAGCACCTCGGCGAACTTGCCGGGCTGCGGCATACGGTCGAGCGTCGGGTCTTCGAAGACGAGGCGCTGCAAGGCGAGGATGCGCTCCGGTAAAGCGTTCGAACGCATCATCTTGAGTGCGTCGAGTTTGCCCGCGCGCAGCACCATCTTTTCCGCGCCGATGGCCGTCCCCAGTATCTCGTATAGCGCCGCCACGTAACGGCGCAAGCCGTCGTCGCCGCCGTATTTACGGCGAAAGCGCGCTACGGACGCGGGATCGGCACCTTGCGGCATCGGGCGTCAATTCGTCGCGGCGACGACTTTAACCGTGCTCTTCGCGGTGACGTTCTTGCCGAGCTTGATTTCGACGGGATAGCTCCCGAGCGATTTGATGTTGTCGGGAACTTCGATCTTGTGACGGTCCACTTCCACGCCGAGCTCGCGGCGGATCGCTTCGGCTACGTCGCCGTTCGTGACCGCGCCGAATAAGCGGCCGTTGCCGCCCGCTTTGGCGGGAACGTTTAGCAGCAAACCTTCGAGCTGCTTACCGAGCGCTTCGGCACTAGCGACCGCTTCGGCGTCGCGCCGCGCTTTCGCCCGGCGCTGCTGTTCGAGCAGCGCGAGCGAGCCCTTCGAAGCCTCTGCGGCGAGTCCGCGCGGAAGCAAGTAATTGCGCGCATAGCCGTCCGCCACGTCGACGACGGTTCCGATCGGGCCGAGCGATTTGACTTCGCTCATCAGGATGATCTTCATAAGTTTACTCGGAGACGAACGGTAAGAAAGCGATGACGCGCGCACGCTTGACCGAAACGGTCAATAACCGTTGATGGCGAGCGCAATTGCCGCTGATGCGACGGGGCAGAATCTTGCCGCGTTCGGAAATGTATTTGCGCAAACGCGTAACGTCCTTATAGTTGACGTCGGCGATTTTATCGGCGCAAAAGTTGCAGATCTTGCGCTTGGGGCGGCGTTCCTTCTTAGCGGAGTTACGCTTCTTGGACGTGCTGGCGGCCATCCGGGAACCTTTCTGACATGTAGGTGGAGGCGGCACGACGACATCCGGCGACGTCTCATGCCCTACATACGTGGCGCGCTGGCACCACGACCGACCGAAGCCGGATGGAGACGTTGCCGCACTCGTGGCGGCAACCGGGCCATTATATCGCAGCCGTGCCAGAAACGCCAGCGGTCGCCGCAAAGCAAGGGGGAGCCGTGACGTCACGTCGCAGAAAGTCGAGCGAACTTTGCCCGAGGACCGATGAACCGTCGTATCTGGATCGTGGCCTGCGTGCTCGTCGTCGCGCTCGCTGCAGGCTTCGCACTCGTTCGCTTTCAGCGCCCACTGCAGCAAAGCGTCGCGGCCGACGCCATCGGGCGAGCCTTCCACTCGCATCGGCTCAATATCGTGTTGCTCGGCTATCAGCAAGACGAAGGCAACTCCGACACGGTCGTGTTTGCCCACCTCGACGTCGACCGGCACACGGCGACGCTCGTTAGCGTTCCACGCGACGCCTGGGTCGCGATTCCCGGTCACGGCCACGGAAAGATCAACGCGGCGATCGGATACGGCGGCCCGCGGCTCACCGGGCGCATCGTCTCCCAATTATTCGACGCGCCGGTCGACGCGACGATCGCCGTCGCGCCGGCGGGAGCGAAGCAGCTCGTCGACGCGCTCGGCGGTCTCAACGTCGACGTCGAGCGCGACATGGACTATGACGATAACGCAGGCAACCTGCATATCCATCTCAAGCGCGGCGAGCAATACCTGACCGGCGGCCAAGTACTCGAATATCTACGCTTCCGTCACGATGCCGAATCGGACTGGGGCCGCGTGCGCCGTCAGCAGCACGTCCTCAAAGACTTACTCGATACGCTGAGCCAGCCGCAAAATTGGACGAAGGTCCCCCACTTGCTCGACCTCGCGCGCAACGACGTCCAGACGACGCTGACGCAAGAGCAATTATTCGCGCTGCTGCAAGCTTATCGCGGCGTGGCCGACGAAGACGTCCGCACGCTAACGGCTCCCGGACGTGGTACGTACGTCGGCGATGCGTCGGTCGTGGCGCTCGACGAACGTTGGACGCACCTCTTCGGGCGGTTACTTTTCGGCAAGAGCGACCCGCCGCAAGATCCCGTGCTCGTTGCCAACGCCACGGGCGTCGATCGCTGGAACGAGACGGTCGTCGGCGCGCTGCGGGGCGGCGGATGGAACGTCGCCACGTTCGTTGACGAGCCGGTGCGAGCGGCAACGTCGGTTTCGGGCACGAGACGCACGGGGGGCCTCATCGCCGCCATCTTCGGCGAGACGCTTCATGCCGCGAAGACGACGACGCTCGTCGTCGGAAGTGACTTCGCGCCGCGTAAGGAATGAACGCGGGCGCCCTCAATGGCGACGGCCGGAAACGTACACGGCGGACGGCCGCGCGCGGTCGGTCGCGAACACGTAGCGATCCAGCACGGCCTCTGCGTCGTCGGCTTCGTCGAGCGGAAGGACCGCAAAGTCCGCCCGCGCCCCCGCGACGATCGATCCGGCGTTGCGACCAACCGCTCTAGCGCCGCCTGCGAGCGCGAAACGGTACAACGACTCACCGCACGATGCACCGTCGGCACGGGCCGCCACCAGGCGGCGACGTTCGACTAAGCGTTGGCCGTACTCGAGCCAGCGCAGCTCTTCAACGACGCTGATGCTCGTGTTTCCATCGGAGCCTATGCCGAACGAACCGCCATCGTCCAGGTACGCTCCGAGCGGAAAGAATCCGTCGCCCAAATTGGCTTCGGTCGTCGGACACAGTCCCGCAACCGCGCCGCTATGTGCGAGCGCGCGCCGTTCCGCTTCCTCGAGGTGCGTTGCGTGCACGAGACACCAGCGCGCATCGACGTCGGCGTTCGCGAGAAGCCAAGCCACCGGAGGCGCGCCGAGCCAAGCACGGACCGCTTCGACTTCCCGCTGCTGTTCGGCTACATGGAGATGCATGGGAACGTCTCGTGGCGATGCGGCGACCAGTGCCGTCAGTTCCTCAGGCGTCACGGCGCGCAGCGAATGCGCGCATGCGCCGACCACGACGTCGCCATCGTGCGCGTAGGCGCGTCGGAGATCGGCGGCAAGCGTCAAGACGTCGTCGACATCCGTCGCGAAGCGCTTGCGTGCCGCATCGAGCGGTACGCCGCCCACGTCGCCGTGCGCGTACAACACCGGAAGCAGGCAGATGGCGATGCCTGCGTCGCGCGCCGCCGTTACGAGCGCGTGCGACATCGCGGCCCGATCCCGATACCACGCGCCGGACGCATCGCGATGGAGGTAATGAAATTCCGCAACCGATGTGTAGCCGGCGCTCAGCATGGCAACGTAGGCGCTTCGCGCGATCGCATACAGCCGGTCCGGGTCGAGATCGGCGGCCAGCCGGTACATCGCGTCCCGCCACGTCCAGAAGTCGTCGCGCGCGTGCGCTCGCCGTTCGGCTCGACCCGCCATCGCGCGCTGAAACGCGTGACTGTGCAGGTTCGGGACGCCCGGAACGAGCGCCCCATCGACGCGTTCGGCACCGGTCGGCGGTGCGATTACGGACGTTGCGACGTTTGCAATCGAACCGTCGTGCGACATCTCCACGACCACGTCGCGGGCCCAGCCATCGGGAAGTAGCGCGTATGGCGCGAACAGCGTCATCCATGACGGAGTACGACACGCTGTGGACGGGTGCCCACATCGTGACGATGCGTGCCGACCAACCGCCGTTCGGGGACATCGGCCTTGGCGCAATCGCCGCGCGCAACGGTTTGATTGCGTGGATCGGGTCTTGCGCCGACCTTCCCGGCGATCCGCACGCACTCGCCGCAGAAGTGATCGACGTACGCGGCAGGCTGATCGCGCCGGGCTTCGTCGACCCGCACACGCACGTCGTATTCGGCGGCGATCGCATCGCGGATTTCGAACGTCGCAATGCGGGCGAAGGCTACGTCGCGGTTGCCGGCAGCGGAAGCGGCATCGCGCATACCGTCGCGATGACGCGCGCGGCGAGCGAGGATGCGTTACTCGCAGCCGCCCTGCAGCGCGTACGCCGGCTCGTCGCGGGCGGCACGACGACGCTCGAGATCAAATCCGGCTACGGACTCGACGTCGAGACGGAGTTACGGCTCTTGCGCGTCGCGCGTCGCGTCGGCGACGCGGCCCGCGTAAGCGTTCGTACGACGTATCTCGGAGCGCACGTCGTGCCGCCCGAGTACCGCGAATACCGCGAAGCGTACGTCGACTTGATCTGCGACGACATGATCCCGCGCATCGCCCGCGAGCGTTTGGCCGACGCGGTCGACGTTTTTTGCGACGAGATCGCGTTTACGCCGGCCGAAGCGTCACGCGTTTTTTCGGCCGCGCAGCGCGCCGGCTTGCCGGTTAAAGCGCATGCCGATCAACTCACCGATACCGGCGCCGCCGCACTGGCCGCTCGTTATGGCGCGGTTTCCGCCGATCATCTCGAGCACGCGAGCGAAGCCGGCATTGCTGCGCTCGCGCGGGCCGGGACGGTCGCGGTCGTGCTGCCCGGCGCCTATTATTACTTGCACGAAACCGTTCGGCCGCCGCTCGCGCGGCTTCGCGCGCATGGCGTTCCGATCGCGCTCGGAACGGATTGCAATCCGGGCACTTCACCGATTATGGCGATGACCGCCGTCCTCAATCTGGCGTGCGTGCTTTTCGGCATGTCGCCGGCCGAAGCGCTCGCCGGCGCAACCCGCCACGCCGCCCGCGCGCTCGGCCTTACCGACCGCGGCGAATTGCGCGCCGGCGCTCGCTGCGACTTGGCAATCTGGGATGCCGAGACGCCGGCGGAGTTAGCTTACTGGCTCGCAATGCCCGAGTGCGCGTCGGTCGTAGTCGCGGGCCGGCGCATCGCGGGAACCGCTACGTTCGGCCGTCCTGCGGCGGACTGATCGCTTCGATGGCCGTGAACGCTTCCAAAATCTTGTAGCTATGCGCGGCGCCTGCCGGCACGATGTACGCGTCGCCGGGCTGCAAGGTGCGAGTGTCGGCGCCGATACGGAGTTCGGCCCGGCCTTCGATGACGTAGCCGGCCGTTTCGTACGGGCGCTCGGCATCGGGCTTCCAGTCGGCCGGCGCTTCGCGGTCCCAGCGCCGCAGCGCCATCCGTTCGCCACGGGCAAGATCGGTTTCCGCGTCGTCGCCGCGACGCGAGGCTTCGTTCGAGTTCATGGTTCGGTTCTTACCCGCGTCCGCCCCGGTTAGCGAGTGTGGGAGCGTAGTCGCCGATGACCGGCGCGAACGTACCGGCGCGGACGAGTCGCGTCACGCGTTCGATGTCGCCCGCGAGATACCGGTCGCCGTGCATGTCGCCCGCGCCCACGAGCGCGAGTTGCGCTTCGAGTGCTGGCGACGTACGCAACGGTCGCCGAAAGCCGATGCCGCGCGCTGCGGCGAGGAGTTCGATCGCGACGACGGAGGCAGCGTTGCGCGCCATGTCGTGTAGCCGCCGCGCGGCATGCGTCGCCATCGACACGTGGTCTTCCTGACCGGCCGACGTCGGAATGGTGTCGACGCTGGCCGGATGCGCCAAACCTTTATTTTCCGAGGCGAGCGCGGCCGCCGTAACTTGCGCGATCATGTACCCCGACTCGAGGCCGGGCTCGTGCGCGAGAAAGGCCGGCAGTAAACTAAAAATCGGATCGACTAACAGCGCGGTACGGCGCTCTGAGATATTGCCGATCTCCGCAATCGTTACCGCAAGCGCGTCCGCAGCGAGCGCAACCGGCTCGGCATGGAAATTACCACCCGACACTACGTCGCCCGTCTCGGCGAACACGAGCGGATTATCGGAAACGGCATTGGCTTCGGTCACCAGCGTCTCGCACGCGTGGCGTAACGCATCCAGACACGCACCGAGCACCTGGGGAATGCACCGGACGCTATACGGATCTTGCACGCGGCCGCAATTCTCGTGCGACGCGTTGATCTCCGAACCGCGCAGCAGACCCAGCAGAATCGTCGCCACGTCGATTTGGCCGCGGTGGCCGCGTACCGCGTGGATGCGTGCGTCGAAGGGCGCATGACTGCCGAGCGCTGCTTCGATCGTCAAGGCGCCCGCCACGAGCGAGGCGCCGAGAAGGTGCTCGATCGCAATAAGCGCCGCGAGCGCGAGCGCCGTAGAAATCTGCGTGCCGTTGAGCAGCGCGAGGCCTTCCTTGGCACGTAGCTCTACGGGCGCCATGCCGGCTCGCTCGAGCGCGCGTGCCGCCGGCATCCGCTCGCCGGCGAAGTACGCTTCGCCGATGCCGAGCATCGCGGCGGACAGGTGCGCGAGCGGTGCGAGATCGCCCGACGCGCCGACCGACCCTTGGCCCGGTATCACCGGCACGACGTCGCGTTCGAGGAAGGCGAGCAGCGTCTCGATGACCGTCCAGCGGACGCCCGAGTAACCGCGCGCGAGCGAATTGATCTTCAACGCGATGGCCAACCGCACGACGTCGCGCGCGAGCGGCTCGCCGACGCCGCATGCGTGCGAGACGACGAGATTGCGCTGCAGCTCCGCAAGCCGATGACGCGGAATCGACGTCTGCGCGAGCTTGCCGAATCCGGTATTGATGCCGTAGACGCTGCGGTCGCCCTCGGCGATGCGCGTGACGACTGCGGCCGCGCGCTCGACATCGGCACGCGCGGAACCGTCGAGCGCCACGGTAGTGTCGTCGCGCAGAAGCGACCGGACATCCGCTGCTCGCAGGGCGCCGGCGCGTAGTGTGACGGCGGGATTGCGGCTCGCGACGCTCATGCGCGCCGCATCGGCAATGGGAAGCCGCGTTCGCGCGCACACGCGATCGCATCGTCGTAGCCGGCATCTGCGTGACGCGCTACGCCCGTCGCGGGATCGTTCCATAACACGCGCTCGATGCGCCGCGCCGCCGCAGGCGTTCCGTCGGCAACGATGACGACGCCGGCATGCTGCGAGTAGCCGATACCGACGCCGCCGCCATGATGGATAGAAACCCACGTCGCGCCGCCCGCCACGTTGAGCATCGCATTGAGCAACGGCCAATCGCTTACCGCATCGGAACCGTCACGCATCGCTTCTGTCTCGCGATTGGGACTCGCGACCGAGCCGCTATCGAGATGATCGCGTCCGATGACGATCGGCGCGGAGATCTCGCCACGCGCCACCATTTCATTGAAGGCGAGCCCGATGCGGTCGCGATCGCCGAGGCCCACCCAGCAAATGCGCGCCGGCAGACCCTGGAAGGCGATGCGTTCGCGTGCCATGTCGAGCCAGCGGTGCAGGTGCGCATCGTGCGGCAATAACGCCTTCACCTTCGCGTCGGCCGCATGGATATCGGCCGGATCGCCCGAGAGCGCGACGTAACGAAACGGTCCGACGCCCCGACAAAAAAGCGGCCGAATGTACGCCGGCACGAAACCGGGAAACGCGAACGCCCGGGCGAGACCCGCGTCGTACGCGCCCTGGCGCAGGTTATTGCCGTAATCGAACGTCGGTACGCCGCGCTCGTGAAAGGCGAGCATCGCTTCGACGTGGACGCGCATCGAGCGCTTCGCTTCTTCGGCGACGCCGCGGGGATCGCGCTCGCGCTCGCTGCGCCAACGCGCGAGATTCCAGCCGCGCGGCAAATAGCCGTTGACCGGATCGTGCGCGGACGTCTGATCCGTCACGGCATCCGGCCGGACGCCGCGCCGCACGAGTTCCGAAAATACCTCCGCCGCATTTCCTACGACGGCGACCGACACGGGTCGCTTCGTTTGCTTCGCGTCGTCGAGGATCGCCAGCGCTTCGTCGAGCGACGGGGCCAGACGATCGAGATATCGCGTCTGCAGCCGCTTTTCGACGCGCTCCGGATCGCACTCCACGGCGAGCATCGATGCACCCGCCATCGTCGCCGCGAGGGGCTGCGCGCCACCCATCCCGCCAAGCCCCGCGGTGAGGATCCAGCGTCCGCCGAGATCGCCGCCGTAGTGTTGACGGCCCATCTCCACGAACGTCTCGTAGGTCCCTTGGACGATGCCTTGGCTCCCGATGTAGATCCACGACCCGGCCGTCATCTGGCCGTACATCATCAGCCCACGCTTGTCGAGGTCGTGGAAGTGTTCCCATGTCGCCCAATGCGGCACGAGATTCGAGTTGGCGATCAGTACGCGCGGTGCGTCGGGATGTGAGCGGTAGACGCCGACCGGCTTGCCCGACTGAATTGCGAGCGTCTCGTCGTCGCCCAGGCGTTCCAGCTCAGATACGATGCGCTCGTAACACGGCCAATCACGCGCCGCTTTACCGATCCCGCCGTAGACTACCAGATCGTCCGGGCGTTCCGCCACCTCCGGATCCAGATTATTCATCAGCATCCGGAGCGGCGCTTCGGTCTGCCAACTACGCGCCCGTAGCTGCGACCCACGATCCGCTCGGATCCGTCGATGCAACGTCGTGCCGGTCACCGCAACCATCCCGAACTACGGTCGTCGTCCATGCGGTATCGGTTCGCCGCAGTGCGCCGTCTGTCTTGGCCTCCAGGCCGGTTCAAGCGTTTATCCGCGAGTACCGATGCGTTTTTCGAGCGAGAAGCGAAAGGTGCGGGGGACGATCGATTGGAGCGGTTGGCTTTGCGCGCTGTAGACGAGGCCGGGACCGGTAGAGGACGGGCCCAGGAGAACGGTCTTGAAGCCGCCGTTTTGGATGGCGATGCCATACGGGTCGCCGTTGCCGTAGCCGAAGAGGTTATCGACGCCGACGCGTAGCGTGCCGAGCCACCCGAGTGGATGCGACGCGGTGGCGAAAAATGTCGTGAACGCCGGACCGTACGTCCAATTATTCGTGCCCGTATAGTCCGCGCCGAAGCCGACGTGCGTGCCGCTGCCGAACGCGTAGCCGGCCTCACCGTGCACCTGCGCGTACGGTATCTGGCTGACGCCGGCAATTTGCGCTCCATTAATCGCGCTACTGGGCCCCGACGCGTAGAACTGCGGCCGCAGCCCGTCGTAATACGCACGCTCGATCGTTCCCGAGAACAGGTAATCGAAGCGTGCACGCTCGGCGCTGCGGAGCGTGAGTTCGAGACCGTAGAATCGCTCGAGCGGGCCATTGAGCCATTGACTGCGCAAACCGTACGCACGCTGGCCGCTCGCGGGCGGTGCAGCGGTGACTGGAAAGATCGATTGGACGAACGCGTTGTGAATCGTGTCGTCGAAGACGTCGGCCGAGAGCAATCCACGCGCCGGCATGGCGACGTCGGCGCCGAGGTCGTAGGCGACCGTCGTTTCCGGATTGAGATTCGGATTGACGTCTTGCAATACGGCGAGGCCGTTGGTCGTGCCGCTCGGATTCGTAACGCTGGGAAGACCGGACACTTGGGCTGCATACGGTACGGTGATGCCCGAGCCGGCCGAGGCCCGTAACGATAGATTGCGACTCGCGCGCCAGTTGACGCCGGCGTGCGGATCGCCGTGCCATAGTCCGCGCGAGCGCGGCACGAGCGCGATGGGCAGATTCAGGATGTCGATGCCCGGGTGACGCGCCGCTACGGCCGGATCTTCAATCTGATATTCGAGATTCCAATTGGTAAGATAGTACCCGAGCGCCACACGCAGCGACGATGCGGGCGCGAGCGTTGCGCTGACCTGCACGTCGTTGTTCTTCGCGGTCGTCGGAGCCACCGCGATTTGATATGCGTTGCCGGAGACCGTTCCGGCGGTGTTCGCTGCAGGCAGCGGATTACCGAAGTTTTGATACGTAAAATCGGAATGATAATCGTAGGTGACGTTGAGCAGGCCGGCACCGAGCGGATGCAGGTACGTAAACGTCGTTCCGTGCAGGCGGTTGACTTCGATCTCGTCGTACGGCGTCTGTAATTGCGGCTGGTAACAGCGCTGCGCGGCGCAGACGTTTGCAGCATTGGCGACCGGCGCGCGACCGCCGTCGACGTAGCATGGTAACGCCGCGGAGCACGTCGATGGCGCACGGACGAGCGACCATGCGGCGCCGAACTGACCGTCGGGAAAGAGCGCCTCCTTATTGGCATCGACGATACGCGTCACCACGCCCGTGTACGGCCGCAGCAACAGCGTATCGTTACCGAGCGTCGTGCGCAGCTCGGCCTCGAAGAACGGCTCGTTCTGGGACGTGACCGTACCGGGAAACCATTGGTAGCCGCGCACCGTCGAGCCATCGAGCGGCTGCGCGTGGGGTGCCGTAAAGACGGACTTCGGATCGTTCGGCGCACCGATCGACGGTTCGAGCGTGATGTTGCCGACCGACGTTCCATACGCGATGCCTTGCGGATCTTGGGTGCCTTGAAAGCCGACGAATGCTGCGGCGAGCGACGTCGCGTCGCTTAGCCGGTAGCGTAACTTCGCGAGCTGACTGGATTCCCGCACGCGATCGTCGAGCGGCAACGCGAACGCGACGACGCCGCGGCTTGCGTTCGCCGGGTCGACCAGCACTTCGTTCGCGACGATGCCGTCTTCGGGACCGATCTTACCGGCGACGTTGTAGTCGAGAACGTAGCTGAGCCGGTCGCCGGTCAGCAGATTGCCGCTCGCCGCAAAGATGCTATCTTGTGCGCCGTAGCCGTCGATGCCGGCAGAGGCGACATACCGGTTCGTGCTGCTGAAATCGCGCGTCCGAAGATTGAGCGTGCCGAACACCGATTCGCCTGCATCCACACCCTCGACGCCGGCGCCTTTGAATACGTCGGCTCCCGCGAACACCTGCGGATCGACCTCATTAAGATCGAACTTCCCTTGCGATCCGAGGCTCAACGGATGGCCGTCGATCTGCACGCGCGTTTCGGTCAACGCACCGCGCACGGCGAAGAACTCGTAGGGATCCGCCGATTGCCCGCGACTGAACGTGACGCCCGCGATCTGCGGTAAGACGTCTTGCAACGCAACGCTCTGGCGTTCGCCAAGCGTCGTGCTCGGCAATGACGAGATCGAAGCGACCGACGAACTCGGCGCACCCCCTCGCGCCGAGACCGAACCAATAACGCGCAAGTCGGCCGTCGTGGCCTCGACGAGCGTGACGCGCAAATCGCTCGAGGCGCCGGCAAGCAATGCCACGTCGCGCGTTTCAGCGGCACGGTAACCGCCCTTGTGCACGACGACATCGTACACGCCGGCGGCGAGCGCAAAACGAAACGAGCCGTCGCCTGCGCTCAGCACGCTCGCGGTCCGGCCCGTGCCGGACACGACCGCCGTCGCGCCCGCGACCGGCCGGCCACGCACGTCGACCACGGTGCCGCCGAGCGTCGCCGCCGGTGTGCTTGGGACCGGCTGGGCGAGGCTCGGCGCCACGGCCTGCATCGCCGTGCACGCCAGCGTCAAGACCATTGCACGAACCGTAGCGCGAACGCAAAGCGACAAGGTTAAATCCCTCCGAGCGGCGCGGAACCGCGGTTGCGCCGGCACTTGCAAAGCAGGAACTGCCTTTAGCCAAACGGCGCGCGTTGCGCCTGCTTCGGCGGCGAGTACGCAGCGAACGGTCAGATGGTCGTGCCCCCGGTTGCTGAAACGGGCGGCATGAGCAGCGACTTACGTGAATTCCTGACGCTTCCGTACGGCGAACTCGAAGAACTGAACCTCAAAGCGAAACGCCAACGTCTCGAACGGCGCGATCCGGCCGACGTCGAAGAGAAGCGGCTGAAGTATTTGCACGACGAGCCGCGGATCAAAGCGGTCACGGTGCTTTTTAGCGACCTCGAAGGCCGTCTGCACATGCTCGATTACGATAAGAAATTCTTGCTCAAATCGTACGACAACCTCACGTTCGACGGCTCGTCGATCCGCGGCTTTACCGCCCAGCGCGAGAGCGACTTGCGCCTGGCGATCGACTGGAGCGCCTTCTATTGGGCGCCGGCCGACATCTTCGGCGCGGGCAAAGTACTGGTGTTCGGCGACGTCCTCTCACGCGACGGCTCGCCGTATCCCGCGGACGTGCGCGGAACGCTCAAAGCCTTCGCCCGCAAAGCGTTCGAAACGGGCGGTTACACGCTCAATGCCGCGAACGAAATCGAAGGCTTCGTCTTCGCCGGACTCGACGCAGAACGGCGTTTTCACGAGACGGGCAAGCTCGAATACGTCAATACGGGCGGCTACTACCACTCGCTGCCGGGCGATCCGCTGCGCACGTTTATCGATTCCGTCGCGGAAGCGCAACGTGCGATGGGTTTCGAGAACGAAAAGGATCATCCCGAAGTCGCTCCGTCGCAGTTCGAGATCAACTACAGTTACGGCGAAGTCGTCGCGGCCGCCGATCAAATTCAACTGTACAAACTGATATGCCGGCAGGTGGCGACGAAGCTCGGCATGACCGCCAGCTTCTTGCCCAAGCCCGTCGTCGGCGTCAACGGCAACGGCATGCACACCAACGTCTCCGTTAGTAAGAACGGCACGAACCTGTTTTGGGACGAGGCGGGCGACGAGCGCCTGAGCACGTTCGGCTGGGCGTTCATCGACCGCATCCTCACCCATGCGAGCGACATCTGCCTCATGCTCAACGCCAGCGTCAACGCCTATCGCCGGCTCGACCCACACTTCGAGGCACCCAATCAGATCAAAGCCTCGGCGATCGACCGCGGGTCGATGATCCGCGTGCCGTTCGGCAACGAGCGAAGCGCGCGCGTGGAGATCCGCTCGGTCGCGCCCGACGCGAATCCGTACATGGTCATGTTGTCCGTCTTTCGAACGGGACTCGAGGGCTCGACGAGCGCAGACGCGGGCCTGCGCCAGGCGGAGCGTTACCTGCCCGACAACATCTACGACGCGCTGGCGGATTTTCGTAGCGCCTCATGGTCGGCCGAATTGCTGGGCGCCAGCGTGAAAGAGCGCTACGCCGATCTCAAACAAGCCAGTGCCGACCGCTGCCCACGCTTACTGGGGACGTTCGTCAAAACGCAAGAAGTGCAGTATCATCACGAAGTCTACAACCAATATCTCTGGAATCTGTTCTAGAGGAGCGATGGCCGACGCGCTGCCTGGGCTCGAACCGGGCGACTATTACTGGGAGGACGGCAAGCTCGTCTTTACCGCCCAATACCACTTGCGTCGCGGTAGCTGCTGCGGGAGCGGTTGCCGGCATTGCCCGTACCGGCCCGACCGGTCGTCTGCGATCGTTCCCGCGGATACTCTTAAGCCGTCGCATCGAGGATGAGCCGCACCGTTTCGTCGGGGCGGTCCCATTGCGGAAAGTGGCCGCAACGTTCGAACCAATGCAGCGCCCCGTGGGGGAATGCTGCGAGCGCGCGCGGTGCCTGCGAGGGGAAGCACACGTAGTCGTTGCGGCCCCAGCCGATCGTTACGCGTCCCGGCGTGACGGTCGCGCCTTGCTGCCCCGGTCCGACGATGAGGTCGCGCAACAGCGGATCGAAGGACGGTGACGTTGCGAACGACTCGAGCTCGCGCAGCACGAGGTCCGGCGCGAGCGACCATGGATGGGCGGAGAACTGCGCCAGCAACGCGGTGCGTGAGACGGGGTTAGCGACGAGCGAAGGAAGCATGGGACGTAGTGCACGCACGAGGCGGATCGATGCGCTAAGGGAAGCCGCAAACGCCGCACGCTCCGGCACGTTCCAGAAACCGCCCGGATCGAGCGCAACGACGTTGCGACCCATGCCGCGTCGCGCCAGCTCGAGTGTAAGACGCGCACCCATCGAACTTCCGGCGATATGCGCGTTACTCAGCCCTTGCGCGTCGAGAAACGTAATGAGCGCATCCGTCACGTCGTGAAGCGTGGGATGCGGACCGAGCGGCGGCGTTGCGCCGAAGCCGGGAAGGTCCACGGCCACTACGTCGCGTTCCTTTGCCAGCGCCGGCAAAACGGGATCCCACGAGCGATGACTTCCCCCGATGCCGTGGACGAGCACGAGCGGACTGCCCGCGCCCCTACGGACGAAATTCATGGCCGACGATCCCCGCTCACGGGCAATGGGGCGAGGGTTGGATGCACTCGCCAGCAGCGTACGAATTCTTCGACGTAGGGAACGACGCCGAGAACCATCGAGGCGATCAGTCCCGTCGCAGAGGGCGCCGATAACGGCTCCGCATTGAGGCGAAACCAGCCGCGGTCCGATGGCGCTTCTCCGCTCTTTGCCGTCCGCTCTTTATCGACGTAGAGATACGTGGCGTAGAGCGCCACCACAAATGGCAGCACTTCCATAAAAGCGTGCGTGTGCTGTTCCAGCTGCGACACATCGCGTCGCTCGCTGGCATACGAGACGTCCCAGAACACCGTAGCTTCGTGAAGTGCTGCGGCGGCGAACGTGAGTCCGACCACGGCGAGGTCGGTCTCGAAAAGAATAGCCGCCAGAATGCCGATCGCGCCTTCATTCGCCATGAGCACGTGGGTCAGCGATTCGTGCGTTCCCGCGTGTTCTTCGATCTTCGTTCGCCGGTGAAAAATCCAATCGACCGCGCCGGCAAGCGACCAGCACGGAACGATGACTTGCGTGAGAAATCCGCGCAGTAATCCGTCCCGGTCGGAACGCGAGCTCACGGCGACATGACGATCTTGATACAGTCGTCGCGCTTGTGCTTGAAGGTTTCGTAAGCACCGGGAGCGTCGTCTAGACGTAAGCGGTGCGTGATCACGAAGCTCGGATCGATCTCGTTACGCACGATGCGCTCGAGAAGCGGCTGCATGTACCGTTGCACGTGGGTTTGCCCGGTCTTCAACGTAAGCCCGCGATTGACGAACGAACCGATTGGAAACTTGTCGATGAGCCCGCCGTACACGCCGGGGACCGATACCGTGCCGCCGTTGCGTACCGACATGATCGTATCGCGCAGCACGTGCGGACGATCGGTTTCGATCTTGAAGAATTGCTTCGTACGGTCGTAGACGCCTTCGAATCCTTCCGCGTGCGCTTCCATGCCGACGGCGTCGATACACGAATCCGGTCCGCGTCCGCCCGTCATCTCTTTGAGAGCGCCATTGATGTCGTCGACCGCCGTATAATCGATCGTTTCTGCCCCAGCGCGATCGCGCGCCATGGCGAGACGTTCGGGAATGCGGTCGATCGCGATGACGCGTCCCGCGCCCAGCAGGAGCGCGCTGACGATCGCGAACAGGCCGACGGGCCCGCAGCCGAACACCGCGACCGTGTCGCCACGCGAGATGTTGCAATTCTCCGCTGCCATCCAGCCAGTCGGCAAAATGTCGGAGAGAAACAGCACCTTTTCATCGGGCAACTCGGCCGGAACGTTGAGCGCTCCGACGTCGGCAAACGGCACGCGCACGAATTCGGCCTGGCCGCCGGCAAATCCACCGAGCATATGTGAATAGCCGAACAGTCCGGCGGGAGAATGCCCCCAGAACGTCTCCGCGATTTTCGCGTTCGGATTGGAGCGCTCGCAAACCGAAAACAACCCTTTGGAGCAGAAGTAACACGTGCCGCATGAGATCGGGAACGCGACGACGACCCGGTCGCCGACCGCGTGCTTCTTGACCTGCGCTCCCACGGCAACGACTTCGCCCATGAACTCATGGCCGAGAATATCGCCGTTTTCCATCGTCGGGATCAAGCCGTCGTAGATGTGCAGGTCCGAACCGCAAATCGCCGTTAGCGTCACGCGCACGATGGCGTCCTGCGGATCGACGATGGTCGGGTCCGCTTTCTGCTCGACGCGCACGTCATTTTTGCCATGCCAACAATTTGCTCTCATGGTGCACCTCTCTGGAATCGCAGCCGGGACGCCGCTTGCAATGATTGCGGTGATATAGCCGCTGGCCGTAAGCTCGAAACGCCGGTTCTAGGACAGCCGGCGAGCGCTGGCTTTTTTGGCCGTCGCCTTGCAGCATTTGGGTATGCGGGGCCAATGCATACCTTCCGTTTCGCAGAGGAAGCGCGCGACGTGGATCCGGCGCTGACGTTCGTCGGCAACGCAACGACGATCGTCCGCACGGCAGCCGCAACGTTATTGACCGATCCGTCGTTCTTGCATGCCGGCGAGCACGTCCACGCTGTTGCATTCGCAGCTTGCCGATATTCCCAAACGCTTCCCCAACATCGACGTAGCGCTGCTGCACCTGGGCGGAACGCGCATTCCGAACGCGCGCTTCGGCGTACTCGTAACGCTCGACGCGCGTCGCGGCGTGGAAGCGGTGCCCATCCACACCGACGACTGGTCGCTCTTCTCGTCGTCGCTATGGATTTCGAGCGCGCGATGCGCGACGCCGGGATGGCGTCGCTTCTGCGCGTCGTAAGTTGCGGCGAAACGATCGCGCTGTGACGGCTTCAGTGCGTCGCGTGCATCTTCTGTTCGCGATAGTGTTCGATATGCTGATACACCTCATCTGGGAAGCGTAAATCTTTGTAGACGTTGCCGAGATCGGCATCGTCGAGATTTTCAATGATGGCGTAATCCTGACGCGATTGAAAATCCACGATCTTATCGCGCTTCGGCGGCGAATAGCCGGCCTCCACGACTTCGCGCACCATCACGCGCGCTTTGTCTTCGGAGAAGTCGTGATCGTTCGCTAACGCACGGACCAGCTCGTCTTCGCCCGCGAAATGGCGGCCGATCATCGCGAACACGAGGCGTCCGTAATGGCCGATGTCCGTTCCGGCTTGGAGGTCATCGAGTAAGCGCGACATCATGCGGTCGCTGCGGAGTTCATCAAGCATGACCGGCTTCTACCGCGAACGTACGTTCGATAAACCTCGTCCGTGCCTACTCCCGACAACGCCAAGCCGGTGGCACACTCGAGGAACACCATGACTGGGCCGGTGCGAGATCGGCGCTCGATAGGAGGTTTGCTTGCACGTTGCCGCGTTCGATGCCACGTTGTCCGCCCTGGCCTTCCTGTGTGGAGCCGTCTGCGCGAGTCTCGTCGTTTGGCTCGGCGCCGCCCGATCGGCTCGCGCCGTCGTTGTTTCGCACCTTGCAGTGGCCGGCACGTTTGAAGCGCGCCTTGCGAACGCGCGGGTCGAAGCCGCAACGGCTCGCGCCGAACTGAACGCCGCTCGCGAGCGCGTCGTGGAGATCGACCGCGAGAGCGCCTTACAGCGGCGCGCGACCGAGGCGGCGCTCACACGCGCGAAGGAAGCCGAATGTGCGCTCGCGAGCGCGCTCGGCAAGATCGAGCAGATGAAAGCCGGCGAAGCCGACGTGGAGGCGCGTTTGCAACGGGTCGCCGCCTCATACGTAAACGAAGCGCGCGACGTGCTGCTGCAGGCGGCAAGCGAGCGATTCGCAGGCGACGCGAACGCCTTCCGTGAGAGAATGGCAGCCTCGGTCGAGCCGCTCTCCAATCGCATCGTGTCGCTCGACAAGTCGCTCGGCGAACTCGGCGCGACGCGCATGCAGGATCAGGAGCGTGTCGCGACCTTGCTCGAGGGGCTCAACGCAAAGATGAGCGGAATCGACGATGCGACGCGTCGCGTAGAACGCGTGCTCGGCAACTCGCAGGCGCGCGGCAGCTGGGGAGAGTTCGAACTCAAACGTCTCCTCGAGCTAACCGGCATGACGGAGCACGTCGATTTCGAGACGCAACGTTCGGGCTACGGCACGGACGCCACCGGCCGTCCCGACGTCGTCGTGCGCATCCCCGGCAACCGCACCGTTCCGATCGATGCCAAAGTACCGTTCGCGCGCTACCAAGATGCCGTCGCTGCAGCATCCGAGGCCGAACGCGAACCGCTGCTCGACGAGGCGGTTGCCGCAATGCGCGCGCACGTCAAAGTGCTCGCGGCACGGAAATACCACGATACGCCAGCCTGTATCGGTTGGACGGTCATGTTCGTGCCGATCGAAGCAATGCTGGCGACGCTTTTCGCCCGCGATCGCGACATCTTCGAAGTCGCCCGCGTCGCGCGGGTTCTCATCGCCAGCCCGCTCACGTTGATGCTGTACCTCGAAGCGTTCTCGCGGGAGTGGGCAGCGCAAAAGCAAAGCGAGAATGCAGCCGCAATCCTCTGCGATGCGAAAGAACTCGTGGTGCGACTCGGACGGTTCACCGAGCGCTTCGCCAAAGTCGGTTCGAGCCTCAATGGCGCAATCGATAAGTACAACGAAGCCGTCGGCAGTTACGAATTGCGCTTGGCACCGCAAACCAAGAAGATCGCGCAGCTCAGCGGCGACCTTGCAGAGCCGGCCGCGCTCGGCGAACTCAACGTACGAGCCCGCGTGTTAGACGAGACGCGCATTCCTCCGCGTCTTTCGTTAACGTCGTAGCGCGCGAAGACGATCGCTTTCTTAATGCATACGATAAGAAAAGCTTAAGCCGCTCTACACGTTGCGCCCCTACATTCGGTGGGCGCAGCTCTCCGGCGCTTCGTCGCAGGCGTGTACGCGCAACGCTTATTCCTACGATGGAGGTCGTATGAATTCTTCACGATGCCTTCGCTCGCTCGCTGCGAGCGCGGCAGCGGCGGTGATGCTCGTATCGGGCACGCCGTCCTTCGGCGCGCCTTTGGGACCGCATGCCGACGCGGCGGTCGGAGGTGGGCCGTCAGGGCCGGCACTCTTGCCGACCGGCCAATACGTAACGCCCCTGGCCGCACCCGGTTCGACGTATACGGCGCTTCGCACGGGCCTTCGCCCGGATACGAACGCCGATGCGAACGGCGCCGTTACGACGGCCCTGAGCCCCGACGGCAGGACGCTGCTCGTCCTGACCAGCGGTTATAACACCGGCTTCTTCACCACCAGCGGCGCACCCATAACGACGCCGTACATCGATCCCGTTACGGGACGCAACGCCGCCGCCAAAGACGGTCAGTTCCAGTGGGTATTCGTCTTCGACGTCTCGTCGGGAGCGTTGCAAAAAAAGCAGCAGATCGCTCTCCCGAACGCCTTCGACGGGCTCGCCTGGGACCCGGCAGGCAAACGCTTCTACGTCTCGGGCGGTCAAGACGACCGCGTCTATATCTTCAAGTCATCGGCGAGCGGCTGGACGATCGATGCACCGCTTCCGACGCTCGGTCATAATACGAACGACGACACGGCGACGCCGAGCTACGATGGCGGCATCTTGAAATTCACGCGCGCCGGATCGTCGCGTCTGGTGCGAACGCTCGGACTCAACTTCGGCGCGATGACGGCCGGCGTCGGCGTCTCTGCCGACGGCAAAGAACTGATCGCCGCAAATCTGCAAGACGATTCGATCTCCGTGGTCGATCTCGCGTCTCGTAAGGCGCGCGAGTATCGCCTCTTCCATCCCGGCTCGACGAAGCCGTCCGGCGAGTTCCCGTATTGGGTGCAACCGCACGCGAGCGTTGCCGGCGGCCCGACCGATAAAGTGTACGTCACGAGCGTGCGCGACGGCGAAATCCTTTCGCTCTCCAAAACCGGCGGCGAACGCCGCATCGCGGTCGGCGGCGAGCCTGGTAAGATGACCGAAACGCGCGATGGGCGATTACTGTACGTCGTCAACCCCGATCTCGACGAGATCGACGTCGTCGATACCGCATCCGATGCGCTACGCGCGCGCATATCGGTCCAACGCCCCGGCTACCGTTATCGCGGATCGAGCCCAAATGCGCTTGCCTTAAATGCAAACGGCAGCATCCTGTACGTCACGCTCGCGGGCGAGAACGCGGTCGCATTGATCGACACGCAGTCCGGACGCGTGCTCGGCCGCATTCCGACCGGCTGGTATCCGAGTTCCGTAACGCCGAGCGCGGACGGCTCGAAGCTGTTCGTCGCCATACCCAAGAGCAATTCCGGCCCCGCGCCCACGCTCAAAGGCGGTTATCTGCCGCCCGCCTATCCCAACCCGACGCATCTCGATCAATACGTCTATGCGACCGAGAAAGCGGGCGTCGAAACGATACCGGTTCCGGACGCGAACACACTGCGCTATCTCAGCCTGCTCGTCGATGCGAACGATAACTTCGGCAACCGTGGGCGCAGCGCCATGATGCAGTTCTTGCACCAGCACATCAAACACGTTATCTACATCGAAAAAGAGAATCGCACGTACGACCAGGTCCTCGGCGATCTGGGCGAAGGCAACGGCGATCCGCGCCTTGTGGAATTCCCGCAACCCATCACGCCGAATCATCACGCGCTCGCAGAACGCTTCGGCGATCTGGACAATTGGTACATGGCGGGCGACGTCAGCGGCGACGGCTGGAATTGGTGGGCGCAAGGCCACGCGAACGACTACACCAATAAGACGGTTCCGGTCTCATACGCCGGCGGCGGATTCGACTTCGAATGGAATGGTGAGGTTCGCAACCTCAACTTGGCGCTGCCGATCTTCGGTACGCCGACGTGGTACGGCGAACGCATGACGACCTTGGCAGATCCGAGCGGCAGTTCGACGATTTTGCCAGGACCGAAAGACGTGGCAGCGACCTGGGGATCCGACGATGACCGCCGCGGCCAAACAGGCGGATACATTTGGGACACGGTCCTCCGCGCCGGACTGACGCATCGTCACTACGGCCTGTACACGGATCAGACGTACTACACCTACGACCCTAGCAATCCGTACGAAGTGAAGATCGATCGCCACGCGTATCGCGATCACGTCATCCAAGCGGCGCCGGTACGTCCCGCGCTCGTCGGCCGCACCGACCCATACTATCGCGGTTGGGATCTCAACGTTCCGGACGAATATCGTTACGAAGAGTGGAAGCGCGAGTTCGACGGTTACGTCGCGAAAGGCGACCTCCCATCACTCGAAGTGCTTACCGTCATGAACGACCATTTCGGCAACTTCCAGTACAATGTCGGCGGTCTCAAGACGCCGACGCTCGAAATGGCCAGCAACGACCATTCGGTCGGCCTCATCGTCGACGCCGTGTCCCATTCCAAGTTTTGGAAAGACACGGCCATCTTCATCGCCGAAGACGATTCGCAGGACGGTCCGGACCACGTCGATTCACACCGTTCGATTGGCTACACGATTTCCGCGTACAGTAAGCCCGGCGTGGTGCACACGTTCTACAACCATCCGGCGATGCTGCGAACGATCGAAGACATCCTCGGCACCGACTACCTCGGCATGAACGACGCGAACGCATTCCCGATGGACGACGCGTTCACGACATACCCCGACTATCAGCCGTTCGACGCGATCATTCCGGGCGTACTTTGTCAGCCGCCCGTCCACCCGGATCTCGTGCCGGATTGCTTCAGTCCGTCGGCGCGTAAAACGCGCGCGATGCCACCCGTGCGCGGAGTTAAGTGGTGGAACGCTCACGGCAAGAGCTTGGTCTTTACTAGCCCCGATACGGACGATGCTAACCAAATGAACCGCATCGTCTGGGCCGGTACGGTCGGGGACGTGCCGTATCCTCAAACCCGCAACGGCGACGATCTCAGCATCGACCGGCAGCACGTGCTCGAAACGTTGCACGTCCCTATAGCCGGACTGTAACGCGGCAGCGTCCAGTAACGGCCGTTTCGTTGTTTACATAAGGGAGGCCGGCGCGTTAACGCCGGCCTCCCTTTTTCGCTTGCACGGCTGCCGCGGCGCGGCCCCCGTCTTATGGTCTGGGACGGCCTACGAACGCCCGCCGCTGCGTGGCGCTTGCGGCGATGGCAGTCGCGTGGAAGATCCGATCCGAGCCCGTGACGCCGCGTGCGACGACGACGCGTCTAGGCGTTAAGACGAGCGCATTACGGCCGACTTCTCCGGCGGCCCCGCGAGCATCGACGACGATGCGTTGACCGTTACGCGTGAGCAACACCACGTTGCGTCCCTGTCTTCCGACGACGATGCCTTCGACCGTCGTTTGTCCGAGCGGCACCGCAGGCCGCGCGGCGGCGCTATCGAGCAATGCGGCGAGCGCGAGTTGTACGAACATGCTGTTCTCCTTGGCTGCGCTTAGTGAAGACCGTAGGCATTGAGGACGGATTCGCCGCCCGCATAGACCGTGCCGTACGCGACGACCGGCGTGATTAGCAAGCATCCCGCCGCCCGTCCAGTGCGTGAAGGGCACCTCGACCAATTTGTTCGAGAGATTCGACGCGTCGTATGCGCGCAACGTTAGATCGGCCGGACCGCCGTTGGGAACGCGCGAGTACGCCCAGACGATCGCGCTGCCCGGCGCGGTACCGTTCGAGGAGATGACGGGGATCGTGCCGCCGTCGTCGCCGTCAGCAAAGTGATCGGCCGTCTGGCCGACTTTCGTAAGACTCGCCGTCGGCGCGCCGGTGACTTTCCAAGAACTCATCGGGCCGCTACCGGGGACGATAAGGTACGTGTTGCCGTCCGAACCGACGTACGCCGCCGGTTGACCCCAAAGGCCGCTGTTCGTCTGCGTATGGAACAGCGCATTCGGATCGCCGCTCGGACCGAGCTTACCGAGATTCGTAGCGTCGAGCATGTACGTCATGCCGGATTTGCCGCCACCGATGGCGAGCGATCGGGTGAGATTGCCTTGCGGGAGCAGCAGCACGCCCGCCGAGCCGAGGTCCGTATCGTAATTGCTGTCGCTTTGCCACGACGAGGGCGTGAAATAATCGACGACGCTCGCGAGGTTGGGCGCAACTTTGAGCAAGCTCATGCCCCAGTCGTGCGCACCGTCGAACGCACCGTTACCGGTTTGGACGTAGAGGTTTCCGGCTCCGTCGATCGCAGGCGCCGCGCCCGATTGCCAGATCGCGGCCATGCGGACGGGTTGCGGCTGCGACGTGAACCACACGTTCTGCGATTGCGTTAGGCCGTTCGCGGTCGACGTGCCACCGAGCGTGAACACTGGCGCGAGCGTGTTCGCGTCGTATCCGGCGAGCCAACCGGTGGAGGTGGTCGGACGGAAGTCCGCAGCCGACCCGAACGAAACGTAGACGACGCCGTTGTTTTCGGCAAGCCCGGGCCGTTGAATCGACCACACCGGATCGAGCTTGACGATGGTGCCGTCGGTCGCAACGTTCGAAAGCGAGATGTCGGTCGAAGGCACGCGATCGGATCCGTCTTCCAGACGTAGCGCGTGAAGCCGGTAGTGCGTCGTTTGAGAGCCGGCCGGTCCTTCGTCGGTATGGCCGACCACATAAATCGAGTCACGCGCGACGTCGATGGTCGGCGTGCCCGTCAATCCGTTCGGTCCGGCGACGTTCGAATTCGCGCCGATCGCGATCGAAGCGATGACGTTGGGAGGATTGGCGAACGGCGTCTTCCAGAGCACCGCGCCGGAATCGGCGTCGATGCCGTACACCGTCGCGTTCTCCGTCGCGGCGACGAGCAAGTTGTGCACGCCGCCGCTCATAGCGACCTGCGGAACGTACAACGGTTCGGCATAGACTTCGCCGTCGAGCGGTACGGAAAATTTGAGACCGAAATGCGCCGCATTGACGTTGGACGTATTGAGGATCTGCTCGTTGGGATCCCAGCCGGTTCGCGCGTTATCGTAATGATACGTCGTGGCGCTCGGGAGTTGCCCCGGGCATTTATAGCGGTACGGATGCGTAACCGGCAGCTGATTCTGAAGGCCCCACTTGCAGGCGAGACCGCCTTCGACGAGCTGGTACTCGCTCTGCGCGAGCAAGCGGTTATACACGACGACTTCGCCGAGACTGCCGCCGTAGTAGTAGGTGGCCGTTTTGGGCGCTTGATACATCGCGCCGATCGCCTCGGGGTACGAACCGCTAACCGCGGCGCCGGGGCCGCCGTCGGAACCGACGAGTACGCCGTCGCGGTTGAGAAATTGTGTCTTGGCGGAGATGCTGCCGGCAGCCGTCCAGATTGCGGGACCGCTCGCCACGCCGCCGGCGAACAGCAGCCCGGATCCTTGCGTCTTGTTATTGAACGCGAAGGTCGGCGTGTTTCCCGGACCTTCGCTGAGACGCAGCGTCCACCGCGGATTACAGAAAAAGCATCCGGTCCACAGGACCGACGCGTCTTGCTTTGCCGCATTCTGATTCGAGACGATGAAGACGGTCGATTCGTTAAACAAATTCTGTGAAAACGCGGAATTCGAGCCGACGAGTAGTTGGTTTTGCCCGTTGAACGCAATGTTGCCGAGACCGCCATTCCTGCCCGCAACGTATGAGGGCGGCGCCCCGGTCTGGGCCGCCGCTACGTCGTTGTGCAGCGCACTCTTATCGCTCCAGCGGACTACGGACGAGCCCGACAGTCCGATCGTGGAAACGTCGGCGGCGTCGAGCACTGTACGAGGCCGGGAAGCTGGGTGGGGTTGGTGGCAGCGCGCCATCGCGCGGTATGCGGCCGGCCGATCGAGTGCGGGCGGGCGTTGGCGTGAGGTGCCGACGCGGCGAACGACGCCGCTGGCGCCGAGACGACGGCCAGCACCATGATTGCCGTGACGGCTCGTCCAGGACGCAGCAAAGCAGACTTTGCTTCAAACATGCAAGCCTCCGAAGGAAATACGATCGCGCCGCCTGGTAATGCAAGCGGTCGCGCGCCTTCATGATACGGCTATAACGAAGCGCTGCCTAGAGCGTGCCGTTCGGACGTTAAAGCATTAAAGTCGTCAGAGGTCCTAGATGCGTTATTTCTTAAGGCCGTTATTCGCTAATGGCAGCGTCTTCCGGCACGTAACCTTTTCATCGGAGAGGCGCTGCAATTCCGGAACGATACGCCGTGTGAAGTCTGCGTAGTTCATACGCGGGCGCGGCGTCCAGCATGCTTCCGCGAGCGCGAGTTCGCGCGGCAGGAGCATGTACCATAGATGCCGCGGCGTCGCGACGTACTCGGTCCAGAGATTCGCTTGTTCGCCCAGTATGTGACGCGCTTGCGACGCGGATAAGCCCGCGGGCATTGGATCGTACGCATACACCATGCCGAGCGTCGTCAAGCCGCCGAACGCAAGCGGCTCGCGTTGCGCTTTCGCTTGATAGGCGTCGAAGTACAGCGGCGGATCGGGCGTCATCACGACATCGTTGCCGCGCTTGGCGGCGACGACGCCCGCCGGCGTGCCGTGCCAGGCCATGATCGTTGCCGAGCGCGAGACGCGACCGGACAACACGTCGTCCCAAGCGACGATCCGCCTCTGATGTGCCTTCACGAGCGCCTCGACGCGCCGCGTGAAATACGCCTGGACGTCTTCGTAGGAGCGTAGATGCTCGCGAGCGCGGAGTTGCAACACCGCCGGACTCTTGCGCCAAGCACCCTTGGGAACTTCGTCGCCGCCAACGTGGACGTACGCGCCGGGAAACAAGTGGACGACATCGCCGACCACGTCGTCGATGAAGCGAAACGTGCGTTCGGTCGGGCACATTACCTCGGTCGATACGCCCCATAGTTCTCGCACTCGGTACGTTCCGGGCCGGCACGCGAGCCACGGATACGCTGCAAGCGCTTCGACCGAATGTCCGGGCATCTCGATCTCCGGCACGACGCGTACGAAACGGCGCGCCGCGTAGGCGACGACTTCGCGAACTTCGTTCTGCGTGTACGAACCACAGTAACGGCGATGGTCGGTTGCCGTTGAGTCTTCGCCGCCCGCTTGCGATCCCACGCGACATCCGCCGACACTGGTCAATCTCGGATAACGCGGAATCTGTAAGCGCCAACCCTGGTCGTCGGTGAGGTGCCAGTGAAAGGTGTTAAGCTTGTAACGAGCGGCGATGTCGATATATCGCTCGACCACAGTTACCGGGAAGAAGTGACGACTGACGTCGAGGTGTATGCCGCGCCAACCATACTGAGGCCAGTCCACGATGTGCACGAATGGCACCGATCGAAGCGGACGCTCCCGGCTCAATTGCTCGAACGTCTGCAGCCCGTAGAAGAGCCCCGCGCCTGCATTTGCGGAAATAGTAACTCCCGAACGGCTCACATCGAGAATATAACCCTCTCGGCCCAAGCGCGCGTCGGCGGTATGATCCGACAAGCGGATCGTTATCGCCGACTTCGCGCTGCCGATGCGCGCGCGGACACCGCGATCTCTCAGATGGGCTACAATGGATGCAGCGACGTCCTCTTCTGATGCGTCTGATGCGTCGTGAGCTTCGACCGCCAAGCTCGCCGGTAGCCGCAACGTGCCGCTGCCGCGCGTCACGAATCGCGGAAGCGGCACGATTGGCGGCAAACCATCAGTGACGGCCGAATCCGCGCGACTTGCCATCATCCCCATAGCGGTGCAGCTCGCCAATGCGAGCGCGACGATCAACGGCGCGCCTCTTAAGGGAATGATAACCTCGCTTGGGAACGCAACCATCCTATGAGTTCGCCGTCAACCAACGCCAGTCCGATCGAACACGTCATCATCATCGTCAAAGAGAATCACGGTTTCGATAACTACTTCGGCACGTTTCCAGGTGCAGACGGCGATGCGAGCCTTGCGCCAGCGCCGAACCCGCCGACGAGCGACCCAAGCCATACGCACGAAAGTTGGCTTTCACGCGCCACTACCGCCACCCGTTTACAGTATGGAGAAGCCGACATACCGCAGTACTTTGCGTATGCCCGCGCCTTTACTTTATGCGACCGGTATTTTACGGCCGTCGCGGGACCGTCGACCCCGAACCATCTCATGCTAATCGCCGCCGATTCGCCCGTGATCAACAATCCGCATCGCTACCGCGGCCAACCGCAGCAGACGTACGACTTAACGTCCCTTCCCGATCAACTCGAAGCGGCAGGTCTCAGCTGGGGTGCATACACCAATGGCTATCCGTTCAACCTCATAACGAATTTAGGCCGGCGCAATCAAAAAAACCAGTCCGACTTCGCCGCCGATGCCGAAGCTGGAAATCTTCCGAACGTCACGTGGATCTATGGCCCAGCGCACCTGGACGAACATCCGCTAGCAAATGTTACCGACGGTATGACTTGGACCGCGCAACAAGTCGACGCGATCGCACGCGGGCCGCTCTGGCCTAAATGCGCGATCTTCATCACGTGGGACGACTGGGGCGGTTGGTACGATCATGTCGACCCGCCGGCTCTAGAAACCTGGACCGACGGCGAGCAATTCTTCCCCGGCGGACGCGTCGGCTGTCTCGTGCTAAGCCCCTATGCAAAGCGCGGCTACATCTCGAAACAGCAACACACGCATGTCAGCCTCATCAACTTCTGTGAGGTGCAGTTCGGACTGCCGTCGCTCAACGCGCGCACCGCCGCGTCGGACGGCATGGAAGACTGCTTCGACTTCAACACCGCTGCGGACGAAACGCCGCCCCCAAGCCTAACGGCGACCGCATCCACAGGGCCACAAAGCTCTGCTCAACGGGCTTCGAGACGGAAGACTACGCGAAAGAAGAGCAGTGCCCGCAAGAAGCCAAACACGAAGCGAAAGGCGACGACCCGGACATCGCCATCGCGCAAGAAGCGCAAGGTTTAGTCAAAGGGCGAGATCGCCGGCGCGCATTAGGCAGTCGGGAGTAACCGGAGGCCGGCGGGCAGTTCCCCTCGCATGAAGGCCGCTATCTCGCGCATGTCACTCGCTCGCGTCTCGGTCGCGCGCCACACGAGCGCAATCGTGCGCCCCGCCCGCGCTTCATCGAACTCGCGGTAGGCAATCATGCCTCGCATCGTCGTATGCTCGGCAGCAGCCAGCAGCGGGATGACGGAGATGCCTTCGCCCGCCGCGACCATGTGCCGCAGCATTTCGAGCGAACTCGCGTGGCGGCTCTGGTTCGGCAGACGACGAGGATCGCAGAGCGAGAGCGTCTGGTCGCGCAGACAGTGGCCGTCTTCCATAAGCAAGAGCGGACCGCGCTCGAGGTCGCGCAGGCGCACGCTTTGACGCTGCGCCAGTAGGTGGTCGCTCGGACATGCGAGCCGGAAAGGTTCGAAGAAGAGCGGCTCGGCGATGAGGCCGTCTATCGGAACCGGCAACGCGACGAGGATCGCGTCGAGTTCGCCGTGGCGCAGGGCGACGAGCAACTCCTTGGTCCTCGCCTCACGTAAACGCAGCGCAAGCCGCGGAAAGAGCCGGCGGCCGAGCGCGATAACGGACGGCATATAGTACGGCCCGAGCGTCGCGATCACGCCCAGGCGCAGCTCGCCGGACAGCGGCTCCGCGCTTCGGCGCGCCTCTTCCAGCAGGCGCCAGGCGTCGCCGAGTAAGGCCTCGGCTTGTCGCAGGATCGCCTCGCCGCGCACCGTCGGCTCGACTTTCCGCTTCGTCCGTTCGAAGAGCGGGACGCCCAAAATCGACTCCAACTTGCGCACTTGTTCGCTCAGCGCTGCTTGGCTGACGCCGCAGTGCTCGGCGGCACGCCCGAAGTGCCGTTCGCGGCCGACGGCGACCGCGTATTCGAGATCCCGAAGCGATAGGGAGGAGGCGTTGAGCGCACGCATCAGGCGATGCATTAATCGGTAACACCTTATAAAACCTTTAGATAAATCGATTTCACTTGCTGATCCAGACGTGGTAACGTTTCTATATCCCTCACATTCCCACGTCAACGTAGTCACGATTGGAGAGACATATGCTCGAAACGGATCTCGAAAAAAATGGTGAGTGCCCGGTAGTGCACGGGGTCCCGAAAGGCACACACATGCCGGTTGGGCTCCGAACCAATCGAGACTGGTGGCCGAACCAGTTGAACCTCAAAGTTCTCCAGCAGAATTCCCCCTTGGCGAGTCCGATGGACGAGGCGTTCGACTACGCCGAGCAATTCAAAAAGCTCGACTTGGATGCCCTAAAGGCGGACCTCTTCGAACTGATGACCCGGTCGCAGGATTGGTGGCCGGCCGATTACGGTCATTACGGACCATTCTTTATCCGAATGGCGTGGCACAGCGCGGGCACGTACCGCGTCGGTGATGGCCGCGGCGGGGCCGGCTCAGGCACACAACGCTTCGCGCCGCTCAATAGCTGGCCGGATAACGCAAACCTCGACAAGGCGCGCCGGCTACTCTGGCCGATCAAGCAGAAGTACGGCAACAAACTCTCCTGGGCCGATCTCATCGTCTTCACCGGCAACTGCGCCCTGGAGTCCATGGGACTGAAGCCCTTTGGCTTCGGCGGTGGGCGCGAAGACGTCTGGGAGCCCGAAGAAGACATTCACTGGGGAAACGAGAGCGCGTGGCTTGGCGACGAGCGCTACTCCGGCGACCGCGACCTCGCTCACCCGCTCGCGGCCGTTCAGATGGGCTTGATCTATGTGAATCCGGAAGGCCCCAACGGCCACCCCGATCCGCTTGCTTCCGCGCGGGACATTCGCGAGACGTTCGCTCGGATGGCCATGAACGACGAGGAAACCGTCGCCCTCATCGCCGGCGGACACACGTTCGGCAAGGTCCATGGCGCTGCCGAAGCCGCCAAATATGTCGGCCCTGAACCGGAGGGTGCGAGCATCGAAGAGCAGGGCCTCGGCTGGAAGAACAGTTTTGGAAACGGAAATGCAGACGCCACGATCACAAGCGGCCTCGAGGGGGCGTGGACGACGACCCCGGTGACGTGGACCAACAACTACTTCGACAACCTGTTCAACTACGAGTGGGAGTTGACGAAGAGCCCAGCCGGTGCATCGCAATGGACTCCGAAGGATGCATCGGCAGCGGGCACGGTGCCGGATGCGCACGATCCGTCGAAACGGCACGCGCCGATGATGCTCACGACCGACCTCGCGCTGCGCATGGACCCGAGTTACGGGCCGATCTCGAAGCGCTTCCATGAGAAGCCGGCTGAGTTCGCAGATGCGTTCGCTCGCGCATGGTACAAGCTCACGCACCGCGACATGGGGCCTCCGTCGCGCTATCTCGGCTCGCTCGTTCCCGCTGAGGAACTCGTGTGGCAAGACCCCATCCCGAAAGTCACGCACGAACTGATTAGCGAACAAGACGTCGCTGCACTCAAGGGCAGACTTCTTGCATCGGGGCTAACTGTTTCTCAGCTCGTGTCGACGGCGTGGGCTTCGGCGGGGACGTTCCGCAACTCCGACAAGCGCGGCGGGGCGAACGGCGCGCGACTCCGGCTAGCACCGCAGAAAGATTGGGAAGTCAACGAACCCGCTCAACTGTCGACGGTTCTCGACACGCTCGAGAGCATCCAAAAAGAGTTCAACGGCAACGCATCGAGTGGGAAGATGGTCTCCCTTGCCGATCTGATCGTTCTTGGCGGCTGCGCAGCCGTCGAGCAAGCAGCGAAAAACGCGGGGCTTGACGTAACGGTTCCCTTTAAGCCGGGCCGCACCGATGCGTCGCAGGACCAGACCGACATCGAGATCTTCGCCGTGCTCGAACCGACGGCGGACGGATTCCGCAATTATCTCAAGTTTCACAAGCCGGAATACACCGCTTCGGCGGAAGAGATGCTCGTCGATCGCGCGCAACTCATGACGTTGACCGCCCCGGAGATGACGGTTCTCGTCGGCGGTATGCGCGTCTTGAATGCGAACGTCGGACAGTCGCCCCACGGCGTTTTCACGAAACGCCCGCAAACGCTCACCAACGACTTCTTCGTGAATCTGCTCGATATGCGCACGACGTGGAAGAGCGTCTCGGACGTTGAAGATGTGTTCGAAGGACGCGATCGCGCGACGGGCGAGCTGAAGTGGACCGGCACGCGCGTCGACCTCATCTTCGGGTCGAACTCCCAACTTCGGGCGCTCGCAGAAGTCTATGCATGCGATGACTCGCACGAAAAGTTCGCGCGCGACTTCGTGGCTGCGTGGAACAAGGTGATGAACCTCGACCGGTTCGATCTAGGCTAAGTTAGCGAAAAGGGCGCTCGGCGCAGCTTTATACAAGCGGCGCCGAGCGTCCGAGTCCGAACCTGGATTGAACGTACGCGATGCTCGCTGACGCGAATCCAGAAGAACACCGCCCGCGCCGATACCGTCGCTGAAACCGCTCTAAGGTTGATTCGTTTTCTTGTCGCTATCGGGCATGACGCATTGTTAACGACGCTGAAATACGTGTGATAACGTCTCAGGACGGCGCTGACTCATGTTATGGGGTGTAGGCGCCGGGATAAGACCCATTTCCTCTCATTGCATTCACATCGCTAAGCGAGTCGAGACTGACCGAGACGTGCATGCGCAACGGTGCCAACCGCCGAACGAACGCTGTCGGCAATATCGTCGCGTAGAGTCGGTTCACCATCTTGCAAGAAGACGAACAATAGCCCACTTCGTGCGAGCTTCTCGAACATCGAGAAAATCTGATCGCGCGTCATCTCAGGACGGCCGAGGTTGAGCGGGAGAGCGCAGTAATCGCACGCGGAATTGCATCGGAGGTAGGCTTCGAAATGGCGAAGATTGGCTTGCCCATCGCGAGATAACGGGCCATCGCCGCTCGAGCCCCGAGCGCGTGCAAGACGTTCACGAGAGATCGGACTGCAATCTACATGGGGTGCAGGTAGAATGGGTGAAACACCAGAGGGCTCAATTCCGCTGTGGTTGATGGGAGCACTTATCGGCATGGAGGGGCTCGTGCTGTTTACGCTCGAGTATCTACGACCGCTGCGCGCTCCGCAAGAATCCAAGCTGAGGCGAGACACGAGAAACGCCGCAATCGCCGGACTCGCCCTAACCGCGACGGCTATGTTCGAAGTGCCGATCGCGGCCCGGCTATCTCGGCTGGTGGAAGCGCGACGGCTTGGGATCGTACCGCGTTTACCGCTTCCGCGATGGGCGCGCACGGTTGTCGCCGTCACCGCGCTCGACTATACGATGTACCTCTGGCACGCACTTGCGCACCAATCGCCGTTGTTGTGGCGCTTTCACGCGGTCCATCACGTCGATCGCGGTCTCGATGCGAGCACCGCGCTCCGCTTTCACGTCGGCGAACAACTGTTGTCGATTCCCTGGCGCGTCGGACAAATTCTCATCGTCGGCGCAACGCCGCGGCAACTCGCGATTTGGCAAACGGCATTCCTCGCATCGATCCTCTTTCACCACAGCGACGTACGGCTCGGTGCGCGAATCGAAAGAGCGGTCGGACGATTCGTTATGACGCCATTCCTCCACGGCATCCATCATGCAAATCGACGCGAATTCCAGAGCGCTAATTTTAGTAGTGCTCTTACACTTTGGGATCGCCTTCACCGTACGTATCGTGATGATGCCGATCAAGCTACGCTTACGATGGGTCTTCCCGCCTACCACCGAGACGGCGACGTGACCTTCGCAGCGATGTTGGCACTGCCGCTGCTTCAGCCACGAGATGCGTTCGAGGATTCGGCCGCTCTATGAGCGGAGGCGTCGCGGACTACGATCTCGTCGTCATTGGCGCCGGCGCGGCGGGTCTTACTGCCGCGGGCGCGGCGGCAGCAATCGGTGCAAAAACGGCGTTAATCGAAGCCGAGCGATTCGGCGGGGATTGTACCTGGCATGGGTGCGTTCCGAGCAAAGCCCTGCTTCGAGCGGCAGACGCTGCTGCGGAAATCCGAAGGGCCGCGCGATTCGGCGTCGATGGACGCCTCGTCGTAGACGGGACACGCGTCATGACTCGCGTACGGCAGATCCGCGATCGAATTTACGCGGATGCCGACGCTCCGGAGGCCCTAAACAAGTATGGTATCGCGACGTTCAGCGCTCGCGCGCGCTTCCTGGATGCGCACACGATCGCACTTGAAGGGGACGCCCCCTCCCGAATGACGGCTCGACGTTTCGTCCTAGCTACCGGAAGCCGGCCAAATCCCCTGGATATCGACGTCCCGACGCTAGACACGGATTCGGTTTGGGATATTCCAACGCTACCGTCTCGGCTTCTCATCGTGGGTGGCGGCCCAGTCGCGACGGAACTCGCGCAAGCTTTCGCACGACTGGGTTCGAACGTCACGCTGGTCACACAATCGCACACGATCCTTACGCGCGACGAGCCACGAGCGATGGAAATCATCGCGCGCGCGTTGCGTGAGGACGGCGTGACGATTCGCACCGATGCACGCGTCTCTCGAGCGAGCGAGTCTTCCGGGACCATCACGGTCGAACTCTCGGATGGAAGCCGGCTTTGCGTCGATCGAATCCTCGCCGCTGTTGGTCGACAGGCACGCGTCGCCGATCTCGGACTCGATGTCGCCGGGGTCGTAGTTCGAAACGATCTAATCGCCATCGATCGCCGGTGTCGCACGACCGCTCGTCACATCTACGCGGCGGGTGACTGTGCGACGTCAGCTCGATTCACGCACGTTGCCGAGCGCATGGCGTCGGTCGCAATCATGAATGCGATCGTCGGGGTGCCGACCTTCTTCGACGAGCGCTCGATTACGTGGACGACGTTTACACAACCCGAACTTGCTCAGGTGGGACCGACGCAATGCGAGCTGGGCCGCGAAGGCCGACACTTCGTCGCGCAATCGTTTCCGTCCGCAAAACTCGACCGCGCGATCGTCGACGATGCGGGTGACGGTTACGCAGCAATTCTCTCGACGAAAGGTGGTCGCGTGCTGGCCGGAACGATCGTCGGACCGCGAGCCGGAGATTCGATCGCGGAGATAGGCCTTGCACGCGCGCGCCGATTGTCGGTTTCCGATCTTGCTTCGACGCTCCATGTTTATCCGACATACGCGATTGGCGTGCGCCGCGCCGCCGACTCGGCGCTCATACGTTCGAGAACGGCTCTCGTTATCGGAGTACTGCGGATCGTGCGGCGCTTGCGCGGGACCGCACCGCAGCTCGAGACGCTACTACCGGAAACGCCATAGAGCATTTCAGCCGCCGTTCACGGTTACCAACGTCCGAAGCGCGTCATCGAGCGGCGCGGCGAACGGAATCTGCGAGAATGTCGCGGTTACACGAGCCCGCGAACGCCTGCCCGTTAGGCAAACACTGTTAGCCGCCGGTTAGCAAGACGTTCATCCCGCCCTGGGAGTAAACCTTACCCGAAAGAGTGACTGCCGTGTTGATCTTCTTGCAGAGATTCGCGTTATTTGACGCCCCCATCTGCGTCGCGACGAGATATACACGACCTGATGACGTGACGAGTCCGAGAGTCGGACAAGTCCTCGCGCTCATGTGATCGTCTTTCGCAGAGGCGCCGGGCATCATGTGATCGCCCGACATCGCCCCGCCGCTCATCGCGTGCATCGAATCCATATTGTGGTCGTGCGTGATATATGTCGCGATATCGACGAGCTTTCCCGACATGGTCGACGTTTGGGCTGCGACGCCCGCGGCGCCGAACGCGAACGACAATGATACCGTTGAGAAGGCGAAGGCAACGCGGTTCATAACGGTCCTTTCAAAGAGCCTTAAACCTAGCGTGCCGAGCGATGGTTGGCTGTAAGCAGGCTTACCGTCTGACTAGCTTGCGCACGTGTCACATCGAAAAGCGCCCGGGCGCTTCAGCGTGCGGTGGGTAAAAGCGCGCCAGAAGTTGGGGGGACACGCCGCATTTGTACAACGCGAAGAGGGTCGTCCATCGAAAGACCGTTTGGACGACGCGGCCTTGGTAGCGACGCGCCGAAGTCGTCACGATCGGAGCGAGGCGACGCGTCCTTCCAAACCGGTGCAGGCGTTCGACGAAATCCGTATCCTCGAACGCTGGGAACAGCGCGAAGCCGTCCATGGCCGCAAACGTTTGGGCTCGCACGAATATCACTGAGTCTCCATACCAGAGGCCGAAGACGATTCGCTTCAGCGCGTAGACGCTTTCGAGAACGCGACCCGTGAACGATGGATCGTCGAACGCGAACGTAAAGCTACCACCGACGACTTCCGGATCCGCTAGCGCGGAACGAAGATGCGCGAAGGCATCCTGTGGCAATCGTGTATCGGCATGTAAGAAGACGTACACGTCGCCGCGGGCGCGTGCGGCGCCGGCGTTCAATTGCGGCCCGCGTCCGCGCGTGGCATGTACGACGAGCGCGCCAGCGGCGCTCGCAACCGCGACGGTGTCGTCCGTACTGCCGCCGTCGGACACGATCCATTCCCAAGGCATGTCTTGCGCAGCAAGTTCGCGAGCCCGGGCCGTGAGATTCATGCCCTCGTTTAAAGTCGGCGTAATCACCGAGATTATGGTTTGTGGATTACACGTTTCGTTGACACCCGACCGGGCGCCGATGCGGTCACGCTCAAGCAACGCGCTTCGTCCGTTCGGTCACCTCGTTCCCGTAACGAAGCAGCGCATCCACGGCGACGTCGAGGGGTGTGATGACGCGACTGACACGCTCGCGAGTGTCGAGGCGGCCACTTCGGACAGTCGGGCTCGCGGGGCTCCAAAACGCTCCGTCGATTGTGATTGTTAGCTCAGCTGGAACGTCCTCTGGGCCCGCCGGTATGCCGAGCTTCGCGACGACGGCCGCTCCGCGAGCGACGATTGGACGCACGACGTGATCGTTGCCGCTCACGCCATAGCGCGCGACGAGCTGTCGTAACGCGGCCACGGCCGCGACATCTGCTTCGTCGTCGCGGGTCGTTCCGACGCGCGCGCGAATCCCGTGTGCGTGCAAGCGCACGAGTGCGGAAAGGGCCGCATCGTGGGAGCCGGGACCGCGAAAACGATCGTGTTCGTCCGAGTTGGCAGAGTCGATGGAAAGTTGCAGCGCGACCGGGAGAGACGCGAGCTGCGCGAGTCGTTCGCTTACGAATCGCTCAGTGAACAGCGTTCCGTTCGTCAAAACGACCGTCGGCAAATAGCGCCCGAGTTCCGCGACCAGTTCGGGCATGTCACGACGCATGAACGGTTCGCCGCCGGTGACTCCAAATGCACGAAAACCCAAGCGAACGGCGTCCTGTGCGATCGCGCGAATCGTCGCCACATCGAGTTCGCGCTTCTTCGCCTTCGGTGAGGAGGACGTCAAACAGTACGTGCATGAGAGATTACAATGGTAATTCGTGTAGAACCACAAACGCTCGCCGATCGCGTCATTTGCGATCGCGATCGCGAGACGCTCTATGAGCGGAACTAGCACGTTCCGGCACCATCGTAGTGGAACGTGGAAGCCGTAGCGACGATGTCTGACTTAGATGCGAGAAGCTTAGCCGTTTTATCGCACACGTCGATCGGCAATCCGCGCTCTAACACGTGTCCGGCTCCATCGTCGAAACGCGGTTCTGGCCCTACGTAGCTAATCGTACGGCCGGAAAAGATACATGCCCCATCGCTCGGTATGGGCACATTAATTGCAACGAGATCGATACTTTCCAAGACCAACGGCGAATCGAGCTTATACGTCGCGCGATCGAGCACGCGATAGGGGCGTTTGCGTCGAATCTCGATTTGCCCGAAGCCGGCCGCAACGAGCCGATCAAGGTAAGCAGCATATGTCAGCGCGCCGCCCAAACACATCGCGCGCAAGCGGGGGTCGCTCGCCAGCTCTTCGGGAATCGGCCGCGTGGCGATCGGGTCGCTCATGCTCAAGCGACCGCCCGCACGCAAGACACGTCGCGCTTCGCGTAGCGCACGTGTGAGGTCCGAAGGCTCGAAGACATTAAAGAGGCAGTTTTGTGCGACGACGTCGACCGATGCATCGTCGACGCCCAGCGCGAACGCGTCGCCCGGTCGAATGTCGACAAACGCGGGATCGAACCACGAATTGCAGGCGGCGGCCGCGACAAGATTACGTGTCGCGGCCTCGCGCATCGCTTTTACGGGCTCGATCGCAACGACGCCTCCGCGTACCCGGCTGAAGTAGGCGAATTGCAATGCCTCCTTACCGCCACCGACGCCGACATACAGAACGCGCGGCGAACCCGAGAGATCGCGCGGGGAAACGCTAGAACCGCAGCCGTAGTCCATTGCCTCCATCTCCGGCGGCACACAGAGGTCCACGAGCGAGAGCTTATTCCCGCCGACGCAACACAACCCGACTTCAGGTTGTCGCGCGACTTCATCGTAGAAATCAGCGATCGCTTCTAGATATTGTCCGTTATTCACGTATTCTATTTCCCATCGGCGGCATATTAGGGCGTCTCCGTTCCCCCGCTTCGCGGTCGCACGAACCACTGTAAAGCGATCCTTCGGCGAGCCCCTGAGTCGGCGGCATGAAAGCTGCATAATCATCACGCGCCCATCAGTTTTACACGCGCCTCGGGGGGCACCCAAAATGTACCACCGAGGGGCAGCTGAAAATGTACCAGGGGTCGGTGGGCAGTCCACCGATCTCGCACAGAAAAGCGCAAACTCAGCGTATGCGCCTTTTCGAGCTGCCGGCGCGCTGCGAATCTCCTCGAACCCCATCGTAGATGCGCGGTCTGGCTTGGGATATAACGCATTTCACATACCCCGAGCAAGCCGTAGGGTTAGCCATCAACCTTTAACTACGAGGAGTGCCACGATGAGAACGATCAACCGGCGACGCTCGCCGTAAAGGCGTCCCGCGGAGTAATCGGCTTCGCGAAAGAGGTGCGGGAACTTCTCGATCTCCTCCTTGGGGATACCCTGGAAGAGGCGGTTCCGCTGGAGGAACCACACCTTGTTCGAAATCTCAGAAGGTGCTCCGTAGTAATGCCCGATGACATCCCGCAATCGTTCGAGATCGGAGGTGCCGGTTATCCTGGCCCGTTAGACAACACCAGGAACGGGGTTATCACCGGCTCGGTCGCATTATGATCCGCGTCGACCACCGAGACGCACAACTGGGTGTCTTGCTCATTAAGACGAGCAACCTTTCGAGTGCCATACTCGACGCTATACCGCGATAAAGGGGAGCCCTATATTCGTGTCACGGGCCGCCATTTCTCCGAGCACGTCGTCCGTCGGGGGCGAGTTATTGCCCGGAAGTTGAAGTTTTTCACCAAGTTGAAGATTTCTTCAACCTAGGCTATAATTTCAACCATGAGTTCCGAGGCTGCTGTGCTTCAGACCGCGGGCGGCATACTCGAACAGATGCTGGAAACGCCCGTTCGCGTGAAGGGCAGGCCCGCCGGCCGTCGACATGAGCTTGACGGCGAACTGGTCTTTGAAGGTGTGAGCTTTCTCGTGGAGGTCAAAAGCGATGCCCGCAGCGCAAGCGTCGCGCGTGCAATAGAGCAATTGAAATCCTACCAGGCACACGACGCCCAAGCGGACTTGCTTTTGATCGTACCTCAGATGACAGAGACCGGGGCAGAACTGTGCAAACGTGCCCGTATCAATTGGATGGACCTCAACGGCAACGCCGAGATCCGTAACGATCGATTTGTGGCAAAAATTCGCGGCATGCGGAATGAGCTCGCACTTGATCTCCTCGCTCGGCGCGGTCTCAATCCTTTCAGCCCAAAAGCTAGCGCTATTGTCCAAATCTTGTTGAGTGATCCAAAGCGGGCTTGGACACGCGCCGATCTGGGAGCCGCATCACATCTCGACAAAGGATTCGTTAGCAAAATTCTTACGGAGCTAATCGCCCAGGAGTACGTGATCCAAGAATCTGTTGGCCGGCGGGTGCAGACGATCCGCGTCCGCAATCCGATGGTCCTTCTTGATGCGTGGGCTGAGCGCTATCGGCAAAAGCAACCATCGCGATGGAGTTTACTAGCAGTCCACGACGGATTCGATGCTGCTGCAACGGTCTGCCGCATCCTAGAGCGCGAGCGCATCGCCTACGCCCTGACGGGGTTGCCCGCAGCCGCGGAATACACCAACTTCGGTACCTTCCGACGCGTCGATGTCTACGTTGCGGAGCCGCTGGGAGAATCGGCCGAGCGCGATCTGCCGATGGACGCAGATAGTCGCGGACGCAACGTATTCATCATGGTCGACAGGGTCGCAGCTAACTTTGGTGTACAAAACCATCAATGCCGACGCTACGCAAGTCCGGCTCTCGTCTATCTTGACCTTGCCAAGCTTCCGGAGCGATCTGCCGAAGCGCGCGACGAAATGCGTAACTATTTGCAAGCCATATGGGCGTAAACGGGAACTCCGCTCACGAGTATCCGTCCGATGCGGTCGTGCGCGTCAAGGCAACTTGCCTGCAATTGCGCAAGTCCTCGGTGATGAACTGTTGCGCGACACGGTAATCGTCGGTGGCCTCGTTCCCACTCTTCTTTATTCGGACCTCACGCCGGCGCCTGAAACCGGCGCCCACGTTGGTACATTCGACGTCGACCTCGCGCTCGATCTGGTGATCCTCAACGAGGAACGCTATGCAGACATCGTCGAGCGCCTCGAACGAGCACGATTTGTACCAGACGCGAACGCCGCGGGCAATACGACCCGACAGCGCTGGCGATCACCGACCGGCGTCTCCATCGATTTTCTCATGCCGCCGGTTCCACCCGATAAGCGGGGTGGCCGATTACAAGGCTTGACTAGCGACTTCGCTGCGCAGACAATGCGCGGCTTGGACCTCGCATTCAAGCACCCACTCGCGATCACGCTAAGAGGCGTGGATCTTGACGGCCGTAACGTTACGCGAACGTTGCCCGTTTGCGCACCGGACATCTTCGTCATGCTCAAGGCCTTAGCAATCGCGAACCGCGACAGGCGCAAGGACGCCTATGACCTGTACTACGTCCTAAAACATGATGTACAAGGTCCCCAAGCACTCGGCCGCGACTTGGCAGGCTTTGGCGCGCACGCAGCCGTCCCCGATGCCGTCGCAGTCCTCGAGCGAGAGTTTCGCACTCTTGACGGACGCGGGCCAACGGACGTGTGTCGATTTATGGATCAGGTCGGGAACGACGACCTCGCCGCCGACGTTCTCGCATTCAGCCGAGCCTTTCTCGGCGGTTACGGCGAGATGAACGAAGCGACACGCCCAAGTTAGCGAGGTCCGAATCTCGCCTAAACTGCAGCATCGAACGCGACTGATTGCAGATTTCTCGCATCCGACCCGCTAACCTGACTTAGTGGGACGCTTGTTCGTCAGAACGGTCATAACGCTAGAACGGCTAGAACGGAATTTCTTCGTTATCTTCCTCGAAGGCGTCTGCCGGAGATGACGTCGTCGATCGCGGCGCCGCGCTCCCGCCGGAGTAGGAACCGCCGGCTTCGCCATTCGAGCGGCCCTTCGTATCGAGCATTTGCATGTCGCTCGCGACGACCTCGACGGCGGTGCGCTTGTTGCCGTCCTTGTCGTCGTATTTGCGAATCGCGAGACGCCCCTCGACGAGCGCGGACATGCCCTTCTTAAGATACTGATTGCAAATCTCGCCGAGGCGGTCCCAGGCTACGACGTCGACGAACATCGTGTCGTCGCCGGCCTTCGTCTTGCGATTGATCGCGAGCGCGAATTTCGTGACGGCTTTGCCGCCGCCGTCGACGTAGCGGATCTCCGGATCGCGCGTGAGGTTTCCAACTAGGGTAATGCGATTGTAGCTGCCGGCCATATCCCGCCTCCGATTACTCTGCGCTGAGGTTGATAACGAGCTGCCGCATCACGTTCTCGTTGAGACGGAGCTGACGCTCGAGTTCCTTGGCTTGGGCGGCTTCGCTCTTGAACTTCATCACCACGTAGTAGCCTTCGCGCACGTCGTCGATCTCGTAGGCCAGACGGCGCTTGCCCATCTTCTCGATCTCGCCGACCTCGCCGCCGTTGGAGCGCAGGCCTTCGGCGATCTGCTCGACGCGCTGATCGACGTCGGCCTCCTCGAGGTTGGGACGGACGATGTACGTGACTTCGTAAGCGGTGGTCAAAGTAGCGATCCCTCTTCGGACGCCGCCCGGCGGGCGAACGGCTCCTGGCGGAGCAGTGGGACACGTGCGCGGAGCCCCCGCACGAGCCGCCGGCGCGGCCGAAACGGCTCGCCGGAAAACTCGCCTACTGTATCACGCAAAGCCGGCGAGCGGCAAGGCCGGAGGCCCCGCTCGGGGTGACGCGTTCCCAAGAAACCCGCAGGTTCCTGAGAGACAATGAACGGGTTCCCGAGGAAAGGATCGAGCCAGTTGTCCATCGCCGACTTCGCCGTTACCCGCCGCGTCACGGTCGCGATGCTGGCGGCCGCCATCATCGTGCTCGGCGTTTTTGCGATTCCTCGGCTACCGGTCGACTTGCTGCCGTCGTTTCAGCCCCCGGTCGTTTCCGTCAGCGTCAGCTACGGCAACGTTTCGCCCGAGACGATGGAATCGACCGTGACGCGGCCGCTCGAAAATGCGGTGGCACGCGTCTCCGGCATCGACTACCTGCAGTCGGACTCATATCAAGGGCAGTCGGTCGTCCGCGCGCAGTTCAAGTACGGCACCGACATCAACGTCGCGACCAACGACATCGAGCAGCAGGTCTCACGCGTCCGCTCGCAGTTACCGAACGATCCAAATCTGCAAGAGCCGCAAGTGCAGAAGGCCGATCCCAACGCCGCACCGGTCGCGCGCCTCTACGTGACGGATCCGACCCGGACGCACCGCGACCTCAACGATCTCTTCATCAACGTGCTCGGCGACGAGTTCTCGGCCGTGCCGGGCGTCGGCAGCGCGACCGTCTCCGGCGGCCAAACGCGCGCGGTGATGGTCGAGCCCGATCAACGCTTGCTCGCGGGCTACCAACTATCCAATAACGACGTCATCCGCAAGATCGCGAACGAAAACGTCGACGATCCAGCCGGCATTATCGCGATCGGTCCGAACGAATACGGCATACGCACGAGCGCGCTGTACAAGTCGGCTGCCGAGATAGCCGGCACGGTCGTCGCCATCAAGAACGGCGCGCCCGTTTATGTCCGCGACGTCGCAACGGTGCGAGACGCGATCCAAGACCAGCGCGTCTTTTCGCGGCTCAACGGCGCGAGCGGAATCAACCTCGTGGTCCAAGCGCAACCGGACGCGAACATCGTCTCCGTCGCGCAAGGCACCTTTGCGAAAATCGACGAGCTCAAGCGTCGCTATCCGTCGATGACGTTCGGGGTCGTGTTCGACCAAAGCGGATTCGTTCTCGACGCCATCAACGCGCTCGAACATACGGCGCTCCTGGGCGCCGTGCTCGCGGTGTTGATCATCCTGCTATTCCTGCACTCGTGGCGCTCTACGCTCATCGTCGCGGTATCGCTGCCCATCTCGGTCCTCGGCACGCTCTTCGCCGCTTACATCACGCATCAAACGCTGAACACGATGACGCTCGGCGGTCTCGCGCTCGCGATCGGCCTGATCGTGGACGACGCCGTAGTGGTCATCGAGAACATCTTTCGTCATCTCGACGACGGCGAGGCGCCGGAAAGCGCCGCGCGTAACGGCACGGCGCAGATCTTTTCGGCCGTCCTCTCGTCGACGATTACCGTCGTAACGGTTTTCGTTCCGCTGCTGCTCATACCGGGATTGCAAGGCTTAATTTTTGGCCCCTTCGCGCTCACCGTCATGACGGGCGTGGCGATTTCCCTGTTCGTCGCAGTAACGACGGTACCGATGCTCGCAAGCTCGATGCTGCGCGTTCAAGACGCGCATGCGAACGGCCGCTTCGCGCGCGCCTTCGACCGCCGTTATGCCCGGGTAGAAGGCACGTACGCGCGCACGCTCGCGTTCGTGCTCGGTCGCCCGCTAACGACGATCGCGGTAAGTTTTCTCCTGCTCGCGCTAACGCTTGCCGGCGTTCCCTTCGGGCTCGTGAAGACCGAGGTCTTTCCGGCATCCGACTCGCGCTATGCACGCTTCGATCTCCGTGCGCCCAACGGTACGTCGCTGGCGGTAACGAACGAACTGTCGCGCAAGGTCGAGGCGGCGATCCGGCTCGACCCGCGCGTCGTCAACGTCGGCGCCAGCGTCGGATCGTCGTTCGGCGGCGCCGGGCGTCAAATTTCGAATCAATCGTCGCTCGCGGTGACGCTTCGGCCCGACGTCTCCGGTGCGGTCGCGACGGCGTTCGTCAACGAATGGCAACAGCGCTTGGGCGGCACCCGGCGCCCCAGAGGCGCGCCGGGCGGTGCTGCAGCTGGTCCGGGCGCTTCGCCGCCGCCCGGCGCAATCCGCATTTCGCCCGAGTTGAGGGCGAAGTACCGCGCGCTCCGCCGCGCGCTCGTCGGCACGACCGTACGCGGCCGCACGATCGACATCTTGCAGCAGCAGATCGCGCAAGGGTCGGACGCGTTACAGATTCAGATCTATGGACCCGATAACCGCAAGCTCTACGACCTTGCGCAACAAGCGATTCCCATACTCGCGACGATCCCGGGCGTCGTGCGACCCGATACGAACGTAACGCCGACGCAGCCGGAGGTCGACGTGCGCATCGACCGTCGCAAGGCAGCGCAGTACGGTTTTTCGACGGGCGATATCGCTGCCGAAATCTCAACCGTGACCAGCGGAACAATCGCATCGTATTTCCAGGTCAACGGCATCGAGTATCCGATCGTCGTAGAAGCGCCGCCCTTGCAGCGTAAATCGTTTGGGGCGATCGAGTCGCTCTCGCTAACGCCGCCGACGGCCGGCGGCTCGACGACGGGTGCCGCGAATGCCTCGCTTTCGACCGGTCAGGCCGCCGTCGGTGTGGTCGCGACCTCGGGAACGCCCGTGTCGGCGACGTCGAGCGTGCGCTCGTCCCAGTCGTTGACGAGCATCCCGCTGTCGTCGCTCGCGACCATCGTCGTCGGCGCCGGACCGTCGCAGATCAGCCGGCAAAACAAACAGCGCCGCATCGATCTCAACGCGCCCGTGATCGGGCGGCCGCTCGGCGATGTGGTGCAGAGCGCGCAAGCGATCATGAATCGCTTCCAATTGCCTGCCGGTTATCGCTGGCAATTCGGTCCCGCTATTACGCAGAACAACGATACGTTCGGCGCGCTCGGTCTCGTGGTGTTCCTCGCGATCGCGCTCATCTACATGCTGCTGGCTTCGCAATTCGAGTCGTTCCTGGATCCGCTCGTGATCATGGTGTCGGTGCCGCTCGCGGCGATCGGCATCGTCGCGTCGCTCGTCGTAACGAACCGTGCCTTCGGCCTCACGGCATTCATCGGCTCGCTCATGCTCGTGGGCATCGCCGTCAAGAACGCGATTCTCGTCATCGAATTTACGAAGCAACTGCGACGCGAGGGCATGACGCCGCGCGAGGCCCTCATGCACGCCGGACCGCGCCGCCTGCGTCCCGTGCTCATGACGACGATCGCGACCATTGGCGGCATGCTTCCGCTCGCGCTCGGCCTCGAAGTGGGGAGTTCGACGCAGGCGCCGCTCGGTACGGTCGTCATCGGCGGACTCATCACCTCGACGCTGCTGTCACTGCTCGCCGTTCCCGCCTTGTACTTGCTCGTGGCCACGCACGTCGAGCCGCGCTTTGGCATCCGCCCGCCGCGCCGCGCTCAGGCCGGCGACGATCAGCCGCTCGCGCGCGCCTCGCGTTTAGTTACGCGGTAGACGTCGCGAACGTCGCGCAGCTGCCGGAGCTTCGAGAGCACGCGATGAAGATGATCCAGGTCGTTGATCTGTAACGTCAGGCTAATGAGCGCGTAGTCGCGCTTGACGCGCGCCGTAACCGACGACGCCGACGTTTTGTACTCCGAACACACGCCCATGACGTCTTGCAGCAGTCCGGCGCGATCGGTCGCTTCGAGTTCGATGTCGACGGCGTGGGTCGTCTCGCGCGAGTCGGCCCACGAGGCCTGCAAGATGCGCTCCGGCGTCGCGGACATGTAGCCGACGTTGGGGCAGTCCGCCCGGTGCACCGACACGCCTTTGCCGATCGTTACGTATCCCATGATCGGATCGCCCGGCACGGGGCTGCAGCATTTCGAAAGGCGCACCAGCACGTCGTCCACGCCCGCGATGCGAATGCCGGTGGAGTTGCGCGCTAAGCGTCGCGGCGCGATCGCCGGGCGCTGCAGCGACGCCAGGTCGATAAGATTGGAATTCTTCGCTTCTTCCTTCAGTTTGCCGACCGCCGACGGAGCCGACGCATCGCCGAATCCGATCGCGGCGAAGAGATCCGTCGCCGTAGCGTAGTTCATCTTCTTCGCGATCTTCTCGAGCAACTCGGGACGCGCAAGCTCAGGACGCAGATGCTCGCGCGTCACTTCGCGTTCGAACGCCTCTTGTCCGAGCAGCACGTTCTCGTCCTTACGATCGCGACGGAACCACTGCTTGATCTTGTGCTTGGCACCCGACGTACGTACGAGTGAAAGCCAGTCGAGCGACGGGCGCGCGCTTTTATTGACGAGCACTTCACAAATGTCGCCGTTTTTTAGCTGGTAATCGAGCGGCACGATGCGGCCGTTGATCTTGGCGCCGACGCAATGATGGCCGACGTCGGTATGCACCTGATAGGCGAAGTCGAGCGGCGTCGCGGCGGCCGGCAGCGAGTACACGTCGCCCTTGGGCGAAAAGATGAAGACTTGATTTGCAAAGAAGTCGAGCTTGAGGCTTTCCATGAACGCACGCGAATCGCGCATGTCGCTCTGCCATTCGAGTAACGAGCGCAGCCACGTGAGCTTGTGCTCGCTCGCGTCTTGCTTGCCGCCTTCTTTGTAGCGCCAATGCGCCGCAATACCGAACTCGCTCGTGCGGTGCATCTCGAGCGTGCGAATCTGAATCTCGAGCGGATCGCCCCCCGGGCCTACGACCGTCGTGTGCAGCGACTGGTACATATTGGGTTTGGGCATCGCGATATAGTCTTTGAAGCGTCCGGGAATCGGCTTCCAAATCGAATGCACGACGCCGAGCGTTCCATAACAGTCCTTGACCGTGTCGACGATAACGCGCACCGCAGTCAGATCGTAGATGGTCGAAAAGTCACGGCCCTTTTTCATTTTCGAATAGATCGAATAGAAGTGCTTGGGGCGGCCCGTGACGTCGGCTTCGATCGCGACGTTGGCAAACTGCGCTTGCAGTAACGAGACGACGCCGGCGACGGCTTCTTCGCGCTGAGTGCGCTTCTTCGCGACGCGCTCGGCGATATCGCGATAGGCCTCCGGGTCGAGATACCGCAGACAGAGATCTTCCAGATCCCACTTGATCTTCCAGATCCCGAGACGGTGGGCGATCGGCGCGTAGATTTCGATCGTCTCGCGTGCGATCGTCTCTTGCTTCGCCGCCGGCAGACTGCCGAGCGTGCGCATATTATGCAAGCGGTCGGCAAGCTTGACGATGATGACGCGGATATCTTGCGCCATCGCCATGAACATCTTACGCAGGTTCTCGACCTGCGCGTCTTCTTTGGACTGGTACGGAATGCGCGTTAGCTTCGTGACGCCGTCGACCAATTGCGCGATCTCGGGCCCGAAGCGCTCGCTAACTTCATCGCTCGTAACGACGGTGTCTTCCACGACGTCGTGGAGCAGCGCCGCAGCGATCGTCGCGCGATCCATTTCCATGTCGGCGAGCACTTTGGCCACGGCGACCGGATGCTCGATGTAGCTCTCACCCGAGGCGCGCCGCTGTCCGTTATGCGCCGCATCGGCCAGTTCGTACACGCCGCGCAGCCAAGCCGGGTCCAGCGTCGGATCGTACGACTGAACTCTAGCGACGAGCTCGTGAAAGTGCGCGGTCGGCATCGTATCTCACTATAGTGCCATAGAGACGAGTAAGTGTAAACGGCCGGCGCGCCGCCAGCCGCCGGCCTAGTAGGTAATAAACGCCGTAACGTCGCGTCCGGCGAGCGCGTTGCGGCCCTCGAGCGCCGCAAGCTCGATCAAGAAGGCGAAGCCGACGATCTCCGCGCCGACTTTATCGAGCAGGCGGCCCGTCGCGGCGGCCGTTCCGCCCGTGGCCAGCAGATCGTCGACAACGAGCACGCGCGAGCCCGCAGCGAGCGCGTCGTCGTGGATTTCGAGAGAGTTCGTGCCGTATTCGAGCGCGTAGGATTCGGTGTATTTAGTTCCCGGCAACTTGCCGGGTTTGCGGACCGGAACGAATCCCGCGCCTAGCGCATACGCGAGCGGCGCTCCGAGAATATATCCTCGCGCCTCAATCGCCACGACCGTCTCGATCCGCGCGTCGCGGTAGCGGCGCACGAATAAATCGATCGCTTCCCGATATCCGGTACGATCTTGCAGCAGCGGCGTTATATCGCGAAACAAGATTCCAGGAATTGGAAAATCGGGGATCGTTCGTATGAGCGATTCGATCTGCACGCGATGCGGTTCTCGTAAGGCACGGAGCGCCCTGCGGCGGATGGAGCGAAAGAAACGCCGTCTCCGGACCGAACGTTAATGTTGACATGCCGTTTCGTACGGCGCGGGCGCGATTCACGGTCGCGGTCGCCATCGCCCTCGCACTGCACGCGCTCGCCCTCGGCCTGTTCCCGCGGCAAACCGCGCCGCCCAAAGAAGAGCGCGTCGTCACTCAAACGATTGCGATCGTACGGCGTACGCCGCCGCCGACGCCCCCGCCAACGCCGCCACCCAAGCTTCCAACGCCGCGCATTACGCCACCGCCACATGCCACGCTCGCACCGCGCGTCGTCGTACGCGCGCCCGCGCCCAAAGCCGTCGCTCCGCCAAAAACGCATGCCGGGGGCGCTGCGGCGCGGCGCCGCGTGACGGTCGTGCCGCCGAAGGTTCGCAGCGCCAAGCCGCCGCCGTCGCTCGCCGACGGCACGAAACGTGGCTTACAAAACGGCGGAACCGGCACCGGTGCCGGCCCGGGCGCCGGCGACGGCGGTCAAGGCGGCACGGGAACCGGTACCGGCGGGAACGGTAATGGCAACGGCGGCACGGCCAATACGGCCTGTGGCGACGTCTTCTTAGTACCGGCCGACGTACAATTTAAGCCGGACGGGACCGTCGTGCAGTACGTCTTAGCGAAACTCGTGACCAAAGACGGGAACGTCTCGATAGAAAAGTTTCCGTATCCGTTCACCTATCCCGCAGAGCGAGAGAATCCGTTCGTACACACGAACGCGGCCGACGCCACCGGCGGAATCCCGGTGCAACAGCCCCCCGCCGACGCCGACATCGCGACGTTTCCCGCGCTCATCCAGCAGGTGCTCAAACATACGGATCCGGCGACCGGGCGAACGACGCTCGTTCGCTGCACGTAACCGCTCCGCCACCTATTACTTTATTGCGAGCGGCTTGAAACGCAGCCGATGCGGCCGCGCCGCTTCTTCACCGAGCCGGTCGCGCTTATTGGTTTCGTACTCCTGATAGTTTCCTTCGAAGAAGCGCACTTGCGAGTCGCCCTCGAACGCGATGATGTGCGTCGCGATCCGGTCGAGAAACCAGCGGTCGTGACTTACGACGAGAATCGTTCCGGCAAACTCGCCGAGCGCGTCCTCGAGCGCGCGTAGCGTCTCGACGTCGAGATCGTTGGAAGGCTCGTCGAGCAGCAGGACGTTCGCGCCGCCCATCAGCGTCTTGGCCAGATGTAGCCGGCCGCGTTCGCCGCCCGATAGGTCGCCGACCCGCTTCTGCTGGTCGCCGCCCTTGAAGTTGAAGCGACCGAGATATGCGCGTGAGGGCATCTCGAATTTGCCGATCTGCAGAAGGTCGAGCCCGCCGCTCACCGCTTGGAAGACCGTCTTGTCGTTCTCGAGATCTTCGCGCGTCTGGTCGACGACGGCGAGCTTGACGCTCGGGCCGATCGCGATGTCGCCGGCGTCGGGCTCTTCTTTTCCGGCGATCATGCGGAAGAGCGTCGACTTGCCGGCGCCGTTGGGACCGATGATGCCGACGATCGCACCGGCCGGAATGCGAAAGTTGACATCGTCCATGAGCAGCCGGTCGCCGTAGCTCTTGCGTACGCCGGTAAAGTCGATCACCCGGTCGCCCAGCCGCTCGGCTACCGGGATGAAAATTTCTTGCGTCTCGTTACGCTTCTGGTATTCGTAGCTCGAGAGTTCCTCGAAGCGCGCGATGCGGCTCTTGTTTTTCGATTGCTGGGCCTTCGTGCCCGAGCGAACCCATTCGAGTTCTTTCTTGAGCGCCTTTTGTCGGGCCGATTCGGCCGCTTCTTCCTGCGCGAGACGCTGCTGCTTTTGATCGAGCCAGGAGCTGTAATTGCCCTTCCAAGGTATGCCGCGGCCGCGATCGAGTTCGAGAATCCATTCGGCGGCGTTATCGAGAAAGTACCGATCGTGCGTCACCGCGACGACGGTGCCCGGAAAGCGCTGCAAGAACTGCTCGAGCCATTCTACGCTTTCGGCATCGAGATGATTGGTCGGCTCGTCGAGCAGTAGCATGTCGGGCTTGGAAAGCAGCAGCCGGCACAGCGCCACGCGCCGTTTTTCGCCGCCCGAGAGCGGACCGATTGTTGCATCCCACGGCGGCAGACGTAGTGCGTCGGCCGCGATTTCGAGTTGCTGCTCGGTGTTGTCGCCGTCTTGTGAGAAAAGCACCGCTTCCAACCGCGCCTGTTCGTTCGCGAGCTTGTCGAAGTCGGCGTCCGGATCGCCGTACGCCGCGTAGATTTCGTCGAGCCGTTTGCGCGCCGCAAGCACGTCGCCCAGACCTTCTTCGACCGTTTCGCGCACGGTTTTGCCGGGATCGAGTTTCGGCTCTTGCTCGAGGTAACCGATCTGAAGATTCGGCATCGGCTTCGCTTCGCCGTCGATGTCGGTATCGACGCCGGCCATGATGCGCAAGACCGTCGACTTCCCGGCGCCGTTGAGGCCGAGTATGCCGATCTTCGCACCGGGAAAGAAACTAAGCGAAATGTCTTTGAGGATCTGACGCTTCGGGGGAACGGTCTTGCTGACCCGATGCATCGAGTAAACGTACTGCGACACGACCGCACTGCTTATCGAAGACGCAGCACCGCGCCTTCCGTCAGGCAGCGCCCGGTTTCGCGGGCGTGGCGCTTCGCCCCAGCGTTAGCAATGCAGTCAACGCGGCTAGCACGCAGAGTACCGTCGAACCGAGCATCACGACGCGGAAACCCGACACGTATGCGTCGCGCTGCGTCGACTGCACGCGCGAGCGATCGGCGGCGGCCAGCGCTTGCGGCGCTTTGCCCGTAGCGAGCGTCCCGCGTTCGCGCGTCACCGTCGCCATCGCGGCGGGTGACAGCCCGAGCTTGGCGACGCGCCGGTCGAACGACGCGTAGAACGTCGCGACGAGCGCGATGCCCAGTGCGGCGATGGCAAGTAATCCGGCGACGCGCGAAACGGCGTTATTGACGCCCGACGCCGTACCGGCGAGCGCCGGATCGAGCGCGTCCATCACGGTCGTCGTTAGCGGCGCAACGAAGAACGCTCCGCCGATGCCGAGCAACACCGCCGCGGGGAAAAACGTCGTCCAGTACGAGCCGCCGACGCCGATCCGCGCATAGGCGAGAAATGCGAGCGCCGCAAACGACGCGCCGACGACGAGCGGCACCCGCGGTCCTACCCGCGCGACGAGCCCCCCCGACCAACGTGACGCGAGCGCCATGACGAGGATGAACGGCAGACCCGCGGCGCCGGCCGCGGTCGGCGAATAGCCCTGTACGTTCTGTAGATCGAAGGGTACGAAGTACATGCTGCCGCCGAGCGCCGCGTAGAGCAGTAACGTGTACAGGTTCGAACCGGCGAAGGTGCGATTGCGAAAGATATCGAGGGGCACCATCGGAGCAGCGGCGTGCGTCTCGCGAAACGCGAACGCTGCGAACAGCACGATCCCCGCCACGATCGACGTCACGCCGGTCGACGCGCCGTGCGTGCCTTGCAAATCGATCAAGCCGAACGTAAGCGCGCCGAGCGCCGCGGTCGCAAGCGCCGCTCCGAGCCAATCGACGCTCGATGCGAGATCTTCGTCACGGCTTTCCGACACGCGTACGATCGCCGCCACGATGACGAAGATCCCAAGCGGCACGTTGATCAGAAACACATCGCGCCAGGAAGCGGTTTGCGCGAGCCATCCGCCGAGCACGGGTCCGATCGCACCGGCGATCACGCCGAAGCCCGACCACGTGCCGATCGCGCGCCCGCGCGCTTCGCCCTTAAAGGCGGCGCCGATCAGCGCGAGGCTTCCCGGCGTCGCGAGCGCCGCGCCGACGCCTTGCACGACGCGCGCAACGTTGAGCACCACGAGCGACGGCGCGAGCGCGCAGCCCAGCGACGCAAACGTGAAGATCGTCATGCCGATCGTAAAGACGAGCCGGCGGCCGAACCGGTCGCCGAGCGCGCCGCCGATCAAGACGAGCGCGGACAGCGTCAGCGAGAAGCCTTCGATCACCCATTGCAGTCCTGCCGCGTCGCCGCCGAGTTCGCGTCCGATCGTCGGCAGCGCGACGTTGACCGCGGTTCCGTCGATAAAATTCATTCCCGAGCCGACGATCGCAACGATCAACACCCACACGCCGCGACTGCCGCCGAGCGTAGGTGGAGCGCTCTTCGATTCCGGAACGGCGCCGGTTGCGTCCGCGATCGACGCATTGAGACGGTGGGAGTCGATGGGATGCATCCTGGCTCGCCCTTAACGTACGGGACAGGTCGCGCCGCGCACGGTGACGCTCTTGAACGCAGGCCGGTCGGCAAGCGGAAACGGCTGCGTCGCACCTGTCGCTCGCACGCAATTGTAGGCGAGCAAAAACGCGATGACGGCCGCATACTGATTGGGCTTTAGCGAGCCGGGCGAACTGAGCGGCATCTGCTGCGTTACGATCGTACGCAGCTGGGAGACGTTCAGGTTCGCGTGTCCCAATCCCGTGCCCGTGAGCGCGGGTGCCGAGACGCCTTGCAGATTCGCACCGTGACACGACGAGCATTGCTGCGCATACGTGGTCTTGCCGCTGGCTACTTGCGCCGTCGTATACGGAACGCTGCCGGCTTGGCTTGCGGCAGGCGGTCCGCTTTCGGTGCGCTGCGCGGTCTTTGCGAAGGGCGTCGGCTGCCCCGACGCATCATGAGCGCGAGCTTTTCGACGCCGAGACGATAGGCGACCACGCGAGCGCCGCGCGTCTTGGGCAGGTTCGGCGTCTGCTGATTGCCGGCTTCGCCCGCGACGAGCACCAGGTATTCGTTGCCGGCGTTGCGGTAGGCCGAAATTGGCGCGACGACCGACGAACCGATGTCGTCGTGCCATAGTTCTTTGCCGCTTGCCGCGTCGTAAGCGTAGAGACGGCCGCGTAGATCGGTCGTAAATGCGAGGCCGCTCTTGGTGATCAGCACGCCGCCTTGCGCCGCATACGGCAGCGCGCGACGCCAGCGCACGTGACCGTCGTTCATGTCGATGGACGTTAGCGCGCCCGTCGCGGCGCGCCGCTTTGGCAGCGGTCCGGCCGAATACGGCTGGCCCGGAACGTATACTACGGGACCTGTGGTCGCGAGTTTCCACGTAGCGCACTCTCGCGTGCTCGGAATGATGAATGCGTTGGAGGCCGGATCGTAGGAACCGCCGTTCCACTCGACGCCGCCGCCGTGATTCGGGCACGCGTGCGTGCCCCGTACCGTCGGCACCGTCGTCGCGATGCCGGTCTGATCGCTAACGGCCTTGCGATATACGAGGCGTCCGTTCGCGCGGTCGAGCACGATGAAGTTACCCGCCTTATCGGCCGTGGCGAGCAGCGCTCGCGACGCACCGCGCACCTTGCCGTCGAAGAGCACGGGCGGCATTGCCGGGTCGGCGTCGTGCGTATCGTCCGAGATGATCTGGTAATACCAGCGCATACGCGGCTTGGCACCCGACACGTCGACCGCGACGACCGTATCGGAATATAGATCGCGGCCTTTACGGCCGGCGAGGGTCAGGTTCGGTCCGGCATTGCCGGGCGTTACGTATAATGTGTCGGTCTTCGCGTCGAGCGCGAGGCCTGCCCATACGGCGGCGCCACCGTGCTTCCACGACGTTCCGGGCCAGGTTTCGTGATTCGGTTCGCCTGGTTGCGGTACGGTATTGAAGTCCCACACGTGCTTGCCGTCACGCGCGTCGAAAGCGCGGACGCTCCCCATGCTGCCGAGATCGCCGCCGGACGTACCGACGACGACCTTGTCCTTGTAGAGATACGCCGCGGTCGAATACCAGGTGTTCGACGTGTCTTTACACGCCGGAACGTCGAATGCTCGCTTACCGGTTTGCGCATCGAGTGCGACGATCCGGCAGTCTTCGGTCGCGACGTACACGCGCCCGTTTGCGATGCCGACGCCGCGGTTGACCGCGTACTGTAATTCATACGACGGGTTGTACGGCGCCGCCCAGCGTAGCTTGCCGGTAGCAGAATCCAACGACAGCACTTCGTCGTGCGCGGTCGAAACGTACACGCTATCGCCGTAAACGATCGGCGAGGCCTCTTCTTCGCCGTCGTCGCTGATCGGCGTCTCCCAGGCGCGCCGCAAACCTGCGACGTTCGCTTTGGTAATTTGCGTGAGGCCGGAGAAGCGATTGCCGGCGTACGTTTTTCCCCAGACGAGCCAGTTCGCGTCGTTACTGGAATCCGCCAGATCGCTTGCCGCCGGGCCTGCGGTATTCGCATCGCCGCTCGAGGCGGTCTCGGCGACGAAGGCAGGCCTCGCACAGGCGACGAGACTTGCAAGCAAGGCAGCGACGACGATCGGTTGCAGCTTCAAGGAACTCACTTTCGTTTCCGGGGCCGACGCGCATCGCTTCCCGCGCGTCCGGTGTTCTCCGCATCGATGGTACGCCGCAGTGAGAACGGCCTTTCGTGCAAATAGGGGTCGATAGCTTTGCCATGGCCCCGCTCGACGCTTCGGGCGGTGCCGTGCTCGAACCGGCCGTCCGCATGCGGGAGCTGATCGAGCAGATCGAGCATGCCGACCGGTCCGGTCTAGACGTCTTCGGAATCGGGGAACATCATCGCCGCGAATTCCTCGACGCGGCGCCGACTGTTATTCTGGGCGCGGCCGCGGCGCGCACCGATCGGATTCGGCTAACGAGCGCGGTGACGGTGCTGAGCGCCGCCGATCCCGTTCGCGTCTTCCAAGACTTCGCTACGCTCGACCTCATCTCGAACGGCCGCGCGGAGATGGTCGTCGGCCGCGGCTCGTTCACGGAAGCGTTTCCGCTGTTCGGTCTGCGGCTGGAAGACTACGACGATGTGTTTTCCGAAAAGCTCGAGTTGCTGCTGACGATTCGCGAACGCGAGACGGTCACGTGGTCGGGCGGCTTTCGCGCGCCGCTAATCCAGCAAGGTATCTTTCCCCGGCCGCTCCAGCATCCGTTTCCCATCTGGCTCGGCGTCGGCGGCACGCCCGAGTCGTTCGCACGCGCGGGCGCTCTCGGCTTGCCGCTCATAATCGCGATCATCGGCGGCGAGACGCGCCGGTTCCGGCCGCTCGTGAACCTATACCGTGAGTTCGGACGCCGCGCGGGACACGCGCCGGAGAGCCTAACGGTCGGCGTACATGCGATCGGTTACGTCGCCGAGACGACGCAACGCGCGACCCAGGAGTTCTTTCCCGGCTACCAAGCGATGTTTACGCGAACGGGAAAGGAGCGCGGGTGGCCGCCCGTTACCCGCGCGCACTTCGACGCGCTGCAAGCTCCCGACGGTGCGTTACTCGTCGGTAGTCCGACGTACGTTGCGGACAAGATTTTACGCCATAGTGATGCGCTCGGCGGCCTCTCGCGGATCAATCTGCAGATGAGCGTCGCCGTCGCCGAAGTACCGCACGCCGATCTCATACGCGCGATCGGCTTGCTCGGCTCGCACGTCGCGCCGCGCGTCCGCGAAGCAACCGCGCTCCGCTAACGCTTGCCGGCGAGGCTCTCCGTCGTGATTGGTCGCGGACACCTTTCACGATAGGAGCCTTTGATGATCGAATCGGTTTCCGCCGGCCACGCACGCGCGCTCGAATTCGGCCTGTACCGCGACGGCGATAACAATCTCGACGACGTGCAGGCGGCCACGATCTCCCAGGCACTGGATACGAGTAAGGGCGACCGGTCGATCGAGTTTACCGTCGAGGACACGACGGCGCGCCGCGGCTTCGAGCCGGCGCACATGTTGCGCACGGAGTCGTACGGCATCGCCGACGGCAAGATCGAACGCAACGTGCACGTCTCCCCGCCGCGCGACTTATCGGCGCGCGCCGAGCTGACGTCGTTCGTCGCGCACACGCTCGATAACGCCGAGACGGCGCACGCAAAACAGACGTGGATCGACCTCATCGATCACGGCGGCGGCGACGGCGGCGGCCTGCAGTCCGATCACGGCACGCCGAAGATCATGCGAGAAGACGATATCGCGGGCGCGATCGCCGATGGCGTCGCGTTGCACGCGAAGGAACACCCCGAAGACGCCGGCCGGGGCGTCGACGGCGTTGTCGCCAATCAGTGGCAGACGGGCGCACTAAGCACCGGTTAATCAGGAAGATGAGGTCGAATGTTCCCTTCCGTGCAGACCGGGGCGATAAGACACGATGAAGCCGACAATCTGGTAGCAATCAATGCCCGGAACGGTTCCCTGTACGTTCGAGGTGATGGGCAAGGACGCCTCACGATCGGTGGTGCGAACATTTCGTTTGGACGCGACGTTGGGCGCTACGTATTGCGGCGGCTCTATCTGCAGCAATGGTCAAAAGGGCCCGGCGCAGTGCGGGCCCTAGCTGCTGAGATCGAGCGCTGTCGATTGTGCCATCGTTTCGATTGCGGAATACCGATTCCGGCGCTTCGTCAACAGCAAGCGTTCGAACGTGACCATCCCGCCAAGTGGTGCAGCATCCGTTGTCAGCGGACCGAAGCGACGCGCCGCTATCGCCAGAGGCACAGTCGATGAGCAGCTTACGATCCCCGACTCAGAAGCTCACGGCGTGGGTATTCACGGCCGTTTCGTCTGGCCAACAAGCCGAGACCCTTCCTTTCCAAAAAGCCTGGGCGGCGGAGACGGCGATCCAGCACGGCTGGAAAATCACGGATGCCTACAATGGCGTTTCAAGTGGGCGGGATGGAACGCGCCCGTTACTCGATGAAGTCCTCGAAAAGCTCGAGAAAACGCCACGCTCCGAACGCCCCGAGCGCGTATTGATGGTCCGACTTGACCGTATGGGTCGAGGGCTCGGGCTCGAGGCGCTGGCGGCGTTGGCAAAGATTACACAGCTCGGCGTTACGATCCACACGCGGCAGGACGGCGACTATAGGATCACGCGCGCGTCCGATTCGATTCTCCCCCTGATGCGGATCGTGACCGGCGGCATTGAAAATGAGGCGCGCCGCGACAAGGCCGTGGCGACCTACAAGCGTCGACGCGAGAAGGGGCAGGTCATAAGCAATAAGAGACCTTACGGCCTTAAAGTCGTCGCGAGTTGCGATGTGCCAGCCGAGCCCGCCGCCGGGGCCGTTCGTATGGCGTTTGAGCTCGCGGCAAATGGCTTTGGCTATGCCGCAATTGGAACGCGCCTACGCGCGATCGCACCGCCGAAAACATACAGCAACGGCCGGTCGCATGAGACCGAGTGGACCAACGATCGGGTTCGAAAGCTTCTTCGCAATCAAGCCTACCGCGGGGTGGTCGTCGATGAACGACGTTGGGAACGGGTTCGTGAACTCCTTGACGGAGCACCGGACGTGCGAACACGCACACATGGGTGGCCGCTCTCCGGCGCGCTACGGTGTACGTGTGGACGCAATCTTATTGGATCGCTCCGTGGGTCGCCGGCGCGCCGAGTCTACCGGTGCAGTGCAGTTAGCACGCATAAAGGGCACCGGACGTACCCGGCATCAAGCGTCGAAGGCCAGTTCGTCGACCTCTTCAACAACCTGACGGCGTCGCCAAAACTCATCCGCGCCTATGCGGCACAGAGCTCAAAACATGCCGACCTTGACCAAGCCGTTCTAAGCAAGAAGCGATCGGAAGCGAGCAAGAACCTGGCCGCGATGGAGGCCGAGGATAAGCGGATTTGGGAGCTCAATCGTAATGGGCTACTCCCCGACGTTCATCTCGCAAAACAGCTTGCGAAAATTGAGCAGAAGGCCGCCGCGTTCCGAGCCATTCTCGACGAACTCGACATTGAAGATCGTCGCGTCGCGCTCGCGAAGGAAGATCTCGACTTCGCTCAATCTTTGGTTAAAGAAGCTGCAACGCTGTGGGAGGGCGCAGAAACAAGCGACAAGGCGTGCGCTGCGCGCGCGCTTTCGCGGGCGCTTAGCGGGTTATGCGTGCTCGAAGACGGTTCTCTTCGCGTCGGGCCGCCTACGGAGTGGTCTCGCTTCTTTAAGCAGCCGGAAAGCCAGGGACCGTGCACGCGAGAATCCGGTTGACGACACCCAAGTCGCGACGCCGATACGTTCTCATGTCGGCCGCGATCAAGGAGCGTCGGCGACGGGCTGCGTTCGAGCGGTTTGACACTTACCTACCACCCATCGAGCGCCTTCGCGATACGCCACGCGCCGCTTCAGATCGCCCGAGTTCTCACCGAGAGCGGTTTCAAGCCAGCTCGTCGAGATCGGTGGACTTCGCGTCGCGTTTCGTAGCTACTGTTTCGAGTAAGGCGCTTTCGCGCTAGCACACTTAGATGTCACGGCCTTTCGGCGAGTTCGCTCGACGGGCGCGACCTTCACTGAGTCAAGGCCTTGCGGCGAGCGTTGCCATCATTCCGGCTCCGCAGATTGGCAGCAGGTATCCTTTCGACTTCTCGAGCTTCCATATGAAGCTCGGCCCGTTAAAGCGATGTAACATTGCTTGCCGCTAGTTTGCCATCCACATCTTTCGAAAAAGCCATCGACCCGCGAAGTGTCGTCGGTGCGGACGCCAGGCCCGCATGGATCAGTGCTCGCCCCGTTATGGATGGCTCGAAGTGAGCTTCGTACGGGGCCAAGGTCAACCCCATTTGCTGTTGGTCGGGTCCGAGTTTATCGAGGATGATGCGCCCAATGCTGATCAATCCGGTGCCATCAAGAGGTCCCGGCTCAACGGGCAGCGCCGCGTCCCAGGTTACCTTCCTGCAGGATACAGGATTGCGGAGAGTCGTTCCCATTACACCCTTGCGAACTTCGTCTCGATGCACCCGACCGCCAACGTGTGCACCAGCGATGCCAATAAATCGCGCCGGGTCCGTCTCACGCACGGATTCTAGGTACATCGGCTTGCAAACATCTCCGAGAGCGATGTTAGCGCGCGGAGGTTGACGATCAAGTTCGCTTTGCACGGCCTTCGCCCGCTCATCGCGCTTGCCGTCCGAACCGCCGGATGCACATGCCGAAGCAAGAATCGCCAATACGAAGAAACCTGTTTTTCTCAACATTAAGCCACCTCGCTCTTAATCGCGACGACGCGATAAGCTCGCCGCTGTTGAAGTCGCTGGGGGTCCTTCGCTTTCGCGGAAGCACTTCGACGGTCTATGTGAACTCGGAAGCGAAGCCCCATCTGTCAACATGATCTGAGGCCACCGACTGCAAGCCGGTAAGCTCGAAGCGGGGCAACGGAGAACAGACCATGATGACCAGCACCAATGGCAAGTCGCCGGTGTCGTCGGAGACCGTGCT
>JAABUQ010001132.1_pt1 | contig 59476 bp, 15 predicted proteins | sample 5560001 | NCBI WGS metagenome assembly JAABUQ01 (sample SAMN10711888, study PRJNA513371) | rock metagenome | isolation source: Antarctica rocks | place: Antarctica: Victoria Land, Finger Mt nord | collected 2015-12-18
GGGGGGGGGGGGGGGCCCCCGCCCCCGGGGGGGGGGTGGGGGGGGGGGTTGGTTGGGGGGGGGGGCGGGGGGTTTGGGGGGGGGGTGGGGGTTGGTGGCGCTAGTGGGTTGGGTGGGGGTGAGTTGGAGGTTCGCGACGGTGGCGAGGAGGCGCGCTGAGGTGGTGGCGGTGGGGGACATGGTTGCGGAGGTGGCTTCGGCGTCGGTGCTGCTGGACATGCTGAAGGATTGGGGGTTGGAGGGTGTGGGTTGCTGGTTTGAGGGTTGAGGAGGGTGGTTTCGCTTTAGGGAGAAGAGGCGGGGGAGGTGGGGCATGGGGATGGATGTAGAGGGGGCGCGTTGGGGTGGTGGTGAGATGGAGTTTGAAGCGCGCTGTGGAGTGTGCGGAGAAGATTGAGGCGCGCTGTGGAGGACGTGAAGGCTGGTGCAACAAGATGGGGGTGGACGTCTGGTTGTGGAGTGAATGAGGTGGAAGATGCGTGAGCTCTATGCAAGTGGCATGATCAGATAAGAGGATGGGTTTCTGAGCATGGGATCTGAGGAGATGGATAGGGGTGGTGCTGAGTGATATGGATTGTGAATCAGTCTATGTGTTGAGTGGTGCTAGCTGTGTTGGGCCTATTTGAGGCTCACGTAAAAGGACATCACGGAAGATACAGAGCCATGACTCAAGTGCGAAATCCTGAAGAGAATAAAGATTGTGAATTGTGTTTGTGAGGGATATGAGCTGTGATATGAGCAGAAATCCTGGACACTTTCGAATTCTTTCGACACAAGAGATCTAACACGCACGATACAAAGAGGTAGCGAGAATTGAAGTAAAACCTGTTTATGAACTCTGGGCTTGTTTTAGACATCTGGTAGCGTAATGCCATTTGCGACGGCAATAAGATTTCTTGTTTCCAGCCGATAGTATTGTGATTAGTGTTTTGTCAGTCAATTTAGCTGTGTGGTTAGGCCTTTGCCGTACTGTACCAACAGCGAGGTTCAGCATTTAGATATCTAAGGCAGCTCAACTTTTCCTAGAATATATGATGCATTGCAAAGGATAAGGGAACTGGTGAACCGGGCAACTAAGTACTAGAGCCCCAGCACGCAGTAGTCGGTGCTCAAGATCTCGCAAAGTGCACTTTCAAGAGGTCAGTCTCCCCCTTCGATTGATCTCCTGTTCTCCGCAGCCCTAAAATCGACACTCCTCGGTAGATTGGGATTCGGGCCCAAAGGCGCCGATGACAGCTATCGAGATGTTATGCAAGTAGCTAAGTTGAAGGAAGGTGGTTGTCGGCAATGGTCAATGCCGACATGTCGATCTCCATGATCAGGCCGTGGCGCGGTGACGATTTGGTAGGTGGACGAAGAGACCAGCACCAGTAATAATCAACGCCTCTGACGATGACAAAGTGATCGTTCCCAGTCATGGGATTGAACTTTTTGTGACAAGCCCAGCTTTTCGAATCCGCAATATTTCGAAGAAAGGGTTCGAATTTCTGACCTGCTTCAAAAAATTCATCGGTGAGGTTGATCTGGATCTCTTCAGAGATTTTCAACTGCGAAATTGCTTTGGAGACACTAGTGTCGTACGAGAACCTTGTATAACACGGGCTGTCAAGGGTATCGTCGCTCTGAGAGTCATCGCTCTCAGAATCATCGCTCTGTGGTTCGTAGTCCTGTGGGAGATCAAGAAGACTCAGAAGACTCAATTTCCGCAAGGGATCTGGTTTCAGTTCGAAATCGAGAACCAGCCGCTTCAATGAGCAATTTGCGGCGGAATAGTAATTCAACAACCCGACAACAGCTCGCGGATTCTGTGCGGGGCTGTATCGTTTGATACACAAATGAAGAGTCCGTATCATGTCAAGCTTGTCGGGAGAAAACTCGACGGCCGTAGAAGGGGTTTTCCCTGGATAAGCTGTCCAAGGGTCATAGGTGAAACAAGTCTTCTGGTAGAGAATGGTCACTGCCTCGTGGTGAATCTGGTGGCAAGTGCGGAGTATCAAGGTATTGAATGGTGGTCGGAGGTCTGTGTACTTTCTGAGAATCATTGTGCTCTTGTCGACTGTGTGTGTGACCATCGACGGTTTACGAAGGAGTCTTCCTGTTTGCTTGGAATTATCGCTGTGTTCAGGTTCCTGGATGAGATCGAATCGACCATCGATGTCGCGGAACAGATAGCCATATATCTTGATCTGTATTTCTAAAGGTAGTAATAAGAAGGGTGATGCCATGATTGACATTACGCGTTAGCGGACGAGTCGGAAGATAGTAGAGAGCTGGTACGTTGGAAAAATGGAACAAGATACAGTACTAAATAAAGATCTACAAGTGAGCTATACGACGCGAACAAAGCATTGACGGCTTTCGCGACAACAAGACGCGCCATAACGCTAAGATGTGGGACTTGTGATGCATTACATCAAGTGCCCAGTTAGCTAAGCAATTGGAAGTCAACATCGTAACTCGATGCATATAATCGATAGCTCTGTTACCACAGCTAGAATGTTTTGGACCATACTTCTGCGTCAGCTTTCTTGCTGCCACTTAAAGGACTGGTTTTGGATCAAGATCAACCATGGCAATCCGCTGACCCACATCCTCGTCGCTATCTTCCTCTTCTGATTCCGGTGTGACTGATTGTGCAAGCTTGAACGGACTTTCGACATAATCAGTCATTGCGTTGTCGGATGGTTTGATCTCCTGATGGATCGATAAATGACGTTCAGGTTCTTGCTTCATCTCTTTATCTCTATTGTCGGGCAGCTCTGATTCTTCCAGCAGATCTTCTGTATGTACCAATTGTCCCACTGCCGGCTCTCTTTCAAGCTTCCCTCTGGCTATCCTCTGCTTTTCTATTACAGCTAGGTCAATGTCTTCCACCCCAACTTGCTGCAAAATCTGACCGGCGATATATCTGTAGCTTGCATGACCCTTGCCACCCATCAATGCCGTTGCATCATAGTTCTCTATTCGCTCCACATCTTCTAATGCCTGCAAACCAGCGACACCGTACTGAAGGCTGCTCGTCCGGTAGAGGAAGCCCAAGATATAATCCTCTTGGGTATAAACATTGACCACTCTCCCTGCCACAACCACTCTGATTCGGCGCCAATCTCGATCTTCGCATGGTGTCGGCGCTCCAATCAGAAAGACCGATTCGACAAGTCCGAAAGCTTTCTGTTCCGCTAATGCCAGTAAAGCTTGGTAGATGACCCGGGCACCAAGGGAGTACCCAACCAGTGTCACGGGTCTTTCACCCTGTACTTTCTGCATCAGGGCCTGAGCAAGGACTCGTCGTGCCTTGTCGCTTCGAGCTTTAGCTACACTGTATGGGTTGTCCAGTACGCGTGCGATTCTCAGGAGACCCAGTGGCCAGAGTCCAGCAAAGAGCAACTCGAGCTTTGCGGCGGACCAGACGTAACTCTAAATAGATTTTAATTATATTGACAATCTACTATATGTAACAAATTTATTTGTAAGAATAACAAGAAGAGTGTTTTTAATAAAATATTTGCTTTTTTATTAAATTCGATTGTCAATAGTAGTAATAATCAACTATATAGTAATAGAATACAAATTTTTTGCAAAGTTTTTAAGCAAATCTATTTGTATTTACTCTATATTTTAGAGACTAATTTGCAATTCTTTTTCGATTCTTTGTTAAATTAAATCTTTATAATCTTTTGTATTATCTTTCTAAAATAGTTTCTAATTATAGTATATTCTTTTTAGTTCCAATCGCTTTTGTTGCGTTGTTATATATAATAATATCTTTTAATTTCTTGAAAAATCTCTTTGCATTCTTCTGTAAAGTTTATTTTAAATTTTGAACAAATTCTAACAAACAATATAAATCTATTAAAAATTGCTCTAATTACTCTTGCAAGATTGTTTACTTATATATTTAATTTATTCTTAAATATTACAAGTCGTATACTAATAAGTACTATCTATTGTATATTACTTTTTACAAGATAATTAGAAAGAGAAAATCTATTAACAAAATTAAAATAATTAAGAAGACTTAACTCTTAAATATCTTGAATTCGAAGTTAAGATAATTAAGATAATTAAAATCTTAAACATCTTAAACATCTTAAATCTTAAATAATAAAAAGATATATAACTTTCGAATGCAACTCTTTTATAGATTATATTTAATTTATCTTAAGTTTTAACTTATTATTATAATTACTAAGTTGCAATTTCTTGTTATTAAATAATTGCTAGTATTATTTAAAGACGTCTACAAATCTCTTCGATAATATAATTCTCTCTAATGTTCTTAACAAAAGTACTAATATAATACTTTGAATACTTTAAGAATATTTGTATTAGATTAACGCATTTTTATTTTAAGTACTAGCTTATCAATATTACGTCGATCAATATTTAATAAAGATAACAAGATAAGAATTAATAAGTTTGACGTCTATTATAGAGATCGTATCGATCTAAAGAATTAACTTATATAAATAGATATTTATTTTATTTTATCTTCTATTCTATTCTAGCAAATTAGAAGACAATTTTTGCATTAATATATTTTAAAAAAAGAGCTTAATACTAACTTAAGTTAAATTTACACAAATATCTAAAGAATCATAACAAAAACTCTTGTGCAATATCTACGAACTTCAACAACTTCAAGAAAGAGCTTCGAAGAATCTTCGAAATATTTAACAAAAAATAAATTGCGAAAAGAATAATTTAATATTTAATTTAAATTTTTTTTGCAATAGATTACGCAACAAAATTTTAGAAGTATATTAATTTTATCGAGTAAATTAATATTGTACTTATAATAATGTTTCGACAAAATCTTAAGAACAATCTTAAGAACAAAATTATACGCAATAATAGAATTATTAACAATATATTCGATCTTATTAAAGTAGCTAATAATTTCGACAACAAGTTATATAAAAGAGTTATAGAAAAGCAATACAATTAATTTTACGAAAGAACGAGAATCTTCTTTAAGTTAACAATTAAATATTAACAAAAAGAATCTTGTTCTAATTAGAAATATAGTAATTTATATTGTTGTATATTTGTATTTATAGAATTAAATTTTATTTAACAATATAAAGAGAAGAATTCTAGAGAAAAGCAAAATAACAAATTTCAAAAAATATGCTACTTATATAGCAAATCGAATTACTTTACAAGAGATTGTCAATTACAAAACTTAATAGATTGTCGACAAATCAATATTATATTAAAAGAAATAATTAATAGTTAAAACAATATTAGAGAGCAAATTAATACAACATTGACAATTTGGGAAAGCAACTTTTGTAACACAATGACTTCATTGAGTCGACATCAACTCGAGAGAGTCTCGTGACACCTCGTTCTAATCTATTAGAGTAATTTAAATTGTTTGTTAAAATTTGGATTGTTTTGTAATTTACTTGAAAAGTTTAGCCTAATTGGATTAGTATTACGTACAGAATTAATATTTGAAAACGAAAAAGATTCTAAAAAAAATTGTTCTCAAATATTAATTCTATACGTAATACTAATTCGATTAAACTAAAAATTTCAAATTAATTACAAAACAATCCAAGTTATAAAAAACTTTTTAAATTATTTCAATAGACTAGCGCTAGATGTCACGAGACTCTCTTGGGTCGATGTCGACTTAATAAAGTTATTATGTTACAAAAGTCGCTTTTCCAAATTATCAATAAAAGACAAATATTTTTAAAACTAAATCGAACAACAATTACTATCTAGTAGAGAATTCAAATTAATTATAGAAAGCTCTAGATAAAATACTATTAGACAAGACATCTATATTTATGCAAAAAGTTAATTAAGTATTTTAGAAGACTATTAAATCTTATAGTTTAATTATCGACTTAAACAAAGAATATAGTTAAAGAGACTTTTATAAATATATAGAAAATATTATAGATTATCTCGAGACTTTAGCTAGTTTATTAAAGATTATAAATAAATATAAGAAGAAACTAGAAAGAAATGCTACTACAAAAAAGAATATATTCGATATTATTGTAAAATAACTAAATTTTATTAAAATATATATGCAACAACTTATTACAAACAAGAAATTTAAAATGCTAGTATTTAAGTATAAAAATACTATTATCGAGAGAATATACAACTTATATATAGATCTTAATTAAACTATATATTATAATAATATATATTAGACTTATCTAGAAGACAAGCAAGAAGCTAATTGATTTTTAAAGAAGTTAAAATTAGGAATCTAGTAATAGAAAAAAACTTAGTGTAAATAAACGCTTAAAGCAAAAATTACAATACAAGAATAAAGAAAAGTTTAAATTTCTTAATAAAAGGTATATTAAAGAAATACAATATATTAGCTTAACAACAACAACTAAACTTAACAATATATATATAATATTTTATTATATTAATTAAAATTAACAATTGTTGATTTACAACAATAATCGATTTTAATACAACAAGTAATTTTATATTTAAAGTTCTTGTAAAGAGAAAAGAGTATTCTACTTAGAAAAAGTCTAATACTTACAATCTAGTAATTGTAGATAAAAACTTGTTATTCGCAAAAAATAAAAAAGTAAATAGAAAAACAAAATTACTATCGATAGCTATCTAACAATATTACAAGAAACTAATTTTTAATATAGTAGAAATAGCTATTTATAATATTGTTTTAAAAATGTCTTAATTAAAGCAATATAATTTAAAAATTAACTAAAATATATAAGTACTTAGATTTGCGCAATATAATTACGCAATTTATATCTAATTTACGTATCGATAGCATTCGATAATAGATAAAAGACTAAGTTAAAATTCGATCGCAAGTAATAAGTATATATTTTTTGCAAAAGAATAATTTAATAGAGTTTAACTCGATATATATTAACAAGAGTTAATTAAATTACAAAGTTAAAATAAGCAAAAAAAATTGCAAATCTTTTAAGAATTCTAGACTATCTAATATAGTAAGAGAATTGCTATAATATATATTACAAATATATAACAATTAAAAGTATCTATTTTAGAAAAAAAAAACAATCTAGACTTTATTTAAATATTAATTGTAAAATTATAGAATTAAACTTAAATTAGACAAGAAATTTACGTTTAAATCTATATATACTTTATTCAAAAAGAAGTTAAAAATACTTCGCGAATATCTAACAAAAAACAAAAAAAAAAGAATTTATTAAATTTTTTTAATTATAGATAGAATATCTAATTCTCTTTATATCTAAAAAGAACAAAATCTTTTATCTATATATTAATTATTAAAAGCTAAACAATATTATAATAAAAAATTAATATTTATTATTTAATATTAGCAAGCTTTAAAATTGATTGTTCGAAGCAAAATATTTTATTAAACTAGATTTGCAAGAAGCGTACAATTAAATTAGAATAAAGATAGAAAAGAAATAAAAAATAGCTTTTTATACACAATATAGATTATACAAATATACGATAATATTGTTCGAACTTACAAATATCTTAATAATATATTAAGAGATAATTAATAATATACTATAACAATATTTAGATCGATTTGTTATAATATAATTAAACAATATTATAATTTACTTAAATATTTTAAATAAATATATAAACTATATTTTCAAAGTACTAGAATATTTAAATAGAAAAAATCTATATTTTAAACTAGAGAAATGCAAGTTTTATCGAAAAGAAGTTAATTTTCTTGAATTTGTTATTAAACAATATAAAATATATATATAGATTTCAAAAAGCTACAACTAAAGTCATTAAAGAATAAAAACTATCTATTAATATTAAAAAAGTTTAATTCTTTCTAAATTTTATAAACTACAACAAGAAATTTATTAAGAATTACTTTGTTAATACAATAATATTAACAAATTTTACAAAGAAGAAGATGCTATAGATATAAAAATTAACAAAAAAGAAATTATTTTAGAAATTTAAACTAGAATGCTTAAAAAAGTTAATACTAAAAATATATAATTTACAATTGTTAAGCAAAATTGAAATCGATATATTAGATCTAGTTATCGATGCATACTTTAGTTAAGAGCATAAAAATATATAGTATTTAATAGTTTATTTTTCGAGAAAATTCTTATTAATTAAACAAAATTATAATATTTACAACAAGAAGCTATTTGCTATTGTAGTTTCTCTAGAATTATAAAAAGTATATATCGAAAAATTACTAGAACTTACAATTTTTATAGATTACAAGAATTTTTTGTATTCTATTACTATTAAATAGCTTAACAAAAAACAAGTGCAATAATAGAGCAACTCGAACAATACAAGTTCAAAATATAATATATATTAAATAAAGATAATAGCAAAGCAAACGCACTTATCAAAAAAAGTAATTATATAAAAACAAAGAAATTGTTTAATTACAATATACTAAAGATTAACAAAAACAAATTACTATTAATAAATAAATATAAACTAAATACTATCTTACAAATATTTAGAAACAATAAAGAAGAGTTTTTAATAAAGAAAGAAGAGTTTTTAATAAAGAAAGAAAAACTTTAGATATCTATTAACAAAATTAACAAATATATAAAGAAATATTATAATAAATTATTGCAAGAATATTCGAGAGTAGTTAAAACTCTTTAGCTTTTATACTAATATTATTAGTTTTCTTAAATAAAACAAGTTGTCAAGATATATATTAAACAATATCTTAGCTATTAGCAAAACAAATATAATATATATACGAGCTATAGCAAACCTTAATATTACAAATTATTTAAATTATTATAAAATAAAGTTACAATAAACTTTATTATTAAGTTATCTAAGTCGACAAATTTAGCAATTAGAGTTAAATATAATTTAATACTAATAATAATTGACAAACTTATTAAGTATTTATATATTATTGTATACAAAGAGAAGTTTATAGCAAAACAACTAAAATATGTTGTATTAAATTAACTTATACAATATTATAATATATTTAAAGAATTAACTAGTAACAAAGAAAAACTCTTTATATTTAACTATTAAAAGATACTTCTATTAATATTAGAAACAAGACTTAGAATATCTATTGTCTATTACTTAATTACAAATAGTTAAATAGAGCAAACAAATTAGAGTTTAAAATAATATTTAAGATATTATATTAACAATACTTATAACAATTAAATATTACTTTTATTTATAGCGCAACTAACACTTAATGCAAAGATTTCGAATATTATTAAAATAACTTTATTTTCTATCAATTATAGCAAGAAATTTAATTTCTTCGAAGAAAAACAAAAGTATCTATTAGCTTAGTTAGCGTAATCGTCGAGTCGAATTTCAACTCGATCGAATTGACTCGCCCAACTTTGATTTTAGAATCAAGCAAATTTTCTAGCTCAACAAGGTGAAACGAACAAAGAATGCGCATCGAATGTTTAACTCGACTCACTCGATACGTGACGTCACGTGACGCGTTAATCATATGCGATTAGCGTGAACTTTGCGCTAGCTCAATTGAATTAGCGCTAAGATAAGATAAGATAAGATAAGCGAATGCTAACGCGACGAAGTTAGCTTGAGTTCTTGGCATTGATTCAACAAAACTCGATCTTAAAATCGAGTTCGCGCCTTAATTTTGGCCCAATTCTACGAGACTCAAGAGAGTGAGTCGAGTTGAGAAAAAAGTGTTCGACTCGACTCAACGATCACACTAAGCTTAGTTAATTATTAAGAAAGTAATAATATTAAAAAAGATAAATAAAAATATTTCAAAGATACAAAAAAAGTCGATCAAATATTAAAACAAAAAAAAAACAATATCTTAATTAAAAAAAAGAAATAAGATATATTTTTTTACAAAAAATTTTAAAACAAGAAAGTTAAGCAAGAAATTAAATTATATTAAAGTCGAATTGTTTTTTGTCAAAAAGATAGAAAAATTTAATTAATTACAAACTTTACTTATTTAAGAATGTTAAAATATTTCTAGTATTTAATATTTTATTGTTGAAATCAACAAATTTAACTATATTTTTACAAAATATATTTTATTTTTATTTACAAAAAAAGAAACAATATAAAATTGAGAAAATTCTACAACAAAAATATCAAAAATATCTTATTAAGTAATTTTTTTTTTTATCTTCGAAAATATATAGAAGTTACTCAAGAATCTAAAGAAATATTCTAACAAATTGTAACAATTTTGTTAACAACAAAATTACTTATAAGAGTTAACAAAATATAAAAAAACAAAAAAACAAACAATAAAGGATTGATAATAGTATTAAATAAAGCTTCGAATATTTCTTTAACATACTTAATCTCTCTTTTGTTCTTCTTAATCTTTAAAATATTTTTCGATTTTGTATTACTTATATTTTTTAAACAACAAAGTTAATATTTTCTTTATTTTATTTTTTGCGCAATTCTTAGACGCAATTCTATTATTCTATTATTTAGCTTTTTAATCTTCTAAATAGCTTTATCTATTTTCTAATAATTAAGAGTTAAATTACATTTTCGATTCTTTTAATAATACTTTTTATACTTGAGATATTTCTTATTTATCTAACAAGATACGTCAAATAAGACGCAAACTTAACAAGAACGTATTGTGAAAATAACGTGCTTATAACAACAATTAACAGCAAAATTGCAATATTACTTAATAGACAACTTGATTAATATAATAAGTAAAAGTAAATAGTTTTAAAACAAAAACTCTTAAAGAGAGAAGATAATATTATAAGTCGCATACTAATAAGTATTATTTATTCCGCATTACTCTTTATAGAATAATTAGAAAGAGAAGATTTGTTAACAAAATCAAAATAATTAAGAAGAATTAACTCTTAAATATCTTGAATTCGAAGTTAAGATAATTAAGATAATTAAGATCTTAAATATCTTAAATACCTTAAATCTCAAATAATAGAAAGATATATAGTTTTCGAACGCAACTCTCTTATAGATTGTATTCAACTTATCTTAAATCTTAATTTACTATTACAACTACTAAGTTGCAATTTCTTGTTATTAAATAATTGCTAGTATTGTCTAAAGACGTTTACAAATCTTTTTAATAATATAACTCTCTCTAATACTTCTAATAGAAGTACTAGCGTAATGTTAAAGTTGTTAGAAATATTGTTAAATAATATAAATATTAGCTTCTTAATAAATTTTTTGTTTAGAATCTTAAATAGAGTTTCTATATTAATTTTGTTTTAATTTCTTCTTTTTATAGACTTTGCAATTATTGTGTGTAAGTTAAATATTATATATATAAAGTAGTAATCTAAGTAATTGTCTATATCTTTTGCAAAATTGTATTCGATAAAACTCTTTTATAGAAATTAAGTAATAAAAATAAGATTAATAATACTTTGTTTGCTTTTTTGTTTTTAAATAATTATATCTTTTAATAATATTTTTTTTAGTTTAAACTCTTTTGTTATAATTATTAGCTTATATATATTTGCATCGACTCTTACTTTATTATTGTTCTATTTAAAATAATAAAGATTGAAGTTTCTTATTATTATATATTTGTTATTGACTTTTTTTATTTATGTTGCGCGTAGAAGTAATATATTGCTTTTATTTGTGTTATCATTATACAAGTTGTAAATATTATATATACTAATTATATTTCTTTCTACTAATCTTAAAGTAAGAGAGCAAAAAATTCTTAGATTTGTGTATTATTGTATACGAGACAAACGCTATATGTTTGTTAACAAAGAAGTATCCTTTAATATTCTTATTATTTATATAATATAGTTTGAAGTACTAGTTTAATCTATTGTTTGTAATAATTTAATAAATTTTTTTTTATAACTTTTGAATAACTAATATATCAAAGTTTGTAATATCTTTACTTTTAAATAGTAATATTATAATCTTTAATTTAGGTTTATTAATATTGTACTATAATATTAATAGAGTACAATTCTCTAATACACATCGGCAATTCGGGGAAGCGACCCCTGTGGCACAATGGTTCCACTGAGTCGACATCGGCCCGAGAGAGTCTCGTGACATCTAACGCTAGCCTATTAGAGTAATTTAGAATATTTCCTAGAATTTAGATTGTTTTGTATTTAGTTTGAAAATTTTAGCCTTATCGGGTTAGTATTACGTATAGAATTAATATTTGAAAACAATTTTTTTTAGGATCTTTTTTGTTTTCAAATATTAATTCTATACGTAATAATAACCCGATTAGGCTAAAAATTTCAAATAAATTACAAACAATCTAAATTTTAGGAAATATTTTAAATTACTCTAATAGGCTAGCGCTAGATGTCACGAGACTCTCTCGGGCCGATGTTGACTCAGTGGAGCCATTGTATTACAGGGGTCGCTTCCCCGAATTGCCGATGCAATTATTAACTAGAGCAAGTTATCGTATTAGTATTTCTTAATACTAGCAATATTAATAGAATAAATAAAAGATAGTTTATTTCTATAAAGAGAAGTCTTTCTAAATATATAGCAATAATTTGCATCTTTGGTCTAGATAGATTAGCAATTCTACTTCGATAAACAATTGTCTACTAAGACTATAACAATATGCTATCGAAACAGAAAAAAAATCAACGTTCTCGCTAATATATCTAGCATAAGCAATTTCTGCTACTAGAGAGCGATTTCTGCTCTCAAAGTTATTCTATTAGAATCGACAAGATATAAGCACTATAAATTGACGTAAAATAGTTGAAGAAAATTCTTAATTACGCAATAATAGTACAATTACTATAGAATTGCGTAAGTTTCTTATAATAGAAATTGATTCTTAAGAAGATAACTTAGATTAACAAGAAGATAATATCTATTCTAATATTAAGAGTTCTGCAACAATAGCAGATTTTCTTAATTATAATTCTTTTCGCAATCTTAATTAACAATAATTAAATATTTTCGTAATCTTAATCTTGTAGTTCTCTATCAAATCTATGCAATTATCTAGTTTAATAATACTTTGTTATTTGTTGTATTTAAAACTATAACTTTTTTATTATAATAAATATTATATTATTTGTTTGCTATTATAAGTGTATATATACTTGTCAATAATATATTTTATTTTGTAAGACTTTTATTATACTATATTGTTTTCAATTTCGATCAAGTCTAAATAGTCTAATCTAGAATATTTATAGAAATTCGAAACAAAAGAAAAAGATTTTAATTAAGTTACAAATACAATCGAGTAAATTCTTTATATAGACAATAGTTTTAGTAGATATACGAGACAATTAATTCTCTTCTTAACTAAAAAAGAATTGCAGCTTTAAGATAAAACTTTCTTGCTTAAATTTTTAAGTAAATAATATCTATAATTGAAGCGCAAATAAATCTTGTTATTTAAATTGAGTAGCAAGAGCTAATATCTAATATTATAGTAAATCTTTGTTTTTGCGTTAACAAAGACAATTGCATTAACAATCTTAACGCAAAATTCTAGATATTTCTTAGATGTATCTGTAATTAAACAACTATTATAGAGTAAAAAAAGTATTTTTTTAATCTTGAATCTATATATTATTTTGTTAGAAACAAGATCAATAGCAATATTTAAACTGTTGTTTAGCTATAACATAAAATAGATAAAGTTCGCTATTACTTAACGTCAGAATAAACAATAATAAGATAATAAATAGCAATTTTTACAATTTAATTAGATTGCTTTGATTAATTGTTTGTCTATAAATAATAGACTATATTAATTAAGAAGAATATATCTAGTTAAAGAAAGATTTTCTGTTAGAACTTAGAGATAAATTTTGAATCGTAATCGAAAATAATTGTCTAAAATATAATTTAATTTGTTGTCTACAAACAATCTATAATTTGTTGTATTCAAACAACTGCAAAGTTGATAATATAATTGAAAATTAGCTATAGACGTCGACTAAGTTTATTAATATTAGTAAGTAAACAATTGTATTTATCGAGTAGTTTAATTACGTAATTTATAGCTATAATATAGAAGAGATAAGATTTCGTAAAGATTAATATTAGTTTACTATAGAAACAATAATATTTAGTCTAATTAATCTAATAAACAAAGCAATACTTTATATAGATGCAAATCTTCTTAAGCAACTAAAAAATAAAAAGAATCTCGAAAATCTAGATAAAGTAGCAATAATAATCGAAGTAATAATTATTGTTATAGATTGTTCTAAAGATATTCTCTTTTATCGATCTAAATATATATATAGTTGTAGATAAGTATTATTTTTGTCGAAGTAATATATTAGATTATTGCGAAACTCGAAATCGATTTCGATACAAAATCTCTTAAGAACAAACTTTTTAAGAGTTTTGTCGAATTATTATAGTTATTAAGAATCTAGTTGCTATTATTAGATATCTACTTCAAAAATATTTATTTCTAAGAAATTTGTTTCTTTAAGCTTGTTAATATATCTATTAGATTTTGTTAAAATTTCTTTTTAGCATATTTGTCAAGCAAACGTTGTTTAAAGTCTACTAATATAGAAATTATAATATCTTGATAAGTATATATCTAATTTAATATCTTCAAATTCTCGATTTTACTATAATAGATATCTATATTTAATACTTTTAAAGTATTAATATTTGTTTCTATAGTAGATGCAACAAGCAATCTAGAAAGTACGTCGAGAATAAAATATTATTTTTCAGAACAATATTTTATATTTTATTAAAATTAACTAAAACAAATAGACGTATATATTAAGCGTAGATTAAGTTTATTTGTATTGCTTAAACTAAGCGTAATCTAACAAACTATAGAAGAATTGATAAAATAATTAGTAAAAACAATTGTAATAGCAAAAGCTATCTCGATTATATATAAAATATACTTTACTATTTATATTAAGACTACTATCTTTAGCTCGATAGATTAATATTGCGTTTTCGCGAAATTGAGTAATTAACTAAGAAACAAAATAGATTTTATATTAATTCTTCGTAATTTTTTCAAATTAATATCTTTCTTAAGATAGTAAATTATAGTATCGAAGCTAAGTTGCTTGAAAATATTTATATCAATATAGAAATTTTAATTGCAATTAAAGTAAACAAGAAATTTAACACATTAGAAAGACTTCTAAAATTATTAATAGAAATTTAGTTCTTTTGCAATAGATAATTTCAATACAATCTTTTAACTATAGATTTTTCTTATACAACTTTTGTTTAACAAAAACAATTTAAGCAATACTATTTTGCAATATTAAAGAGTTTCTATCTTCTAAATATAGTATGCAACGTATTTTTGTAACTATTCGATTAAATTAAGATACAATTTTAAATTAAATAGCTTGTATAAGAAATCTAAACTCTTAATAGTCGCAATTTTACTAACTAAGACAATAAAATTAAAGATATATATCTTCTATTTCAATAAAATAATAAACAAATAACTCAAAAATAATTTTTTAGAAAATAAGATAACTTTCTTGAAATTTAATAGATAAAAGATTGTATATAAATAATCGACGTGCTCTTTCAAAGTCTTGAAGAATATTACTATATTATCTATATAGACTCTAATATACTAGCGATAAAATTAAAGAAGATTATCGATTTATTATTGCATATAAGATATTAAATTTTTAAATTCTATTGTCGCTATATTAAACTACTCTTAATTGCAATAAAAAATTATTGTTAGCTTGCTTTGATCTTCTATACGAACAAGCTATTAATAAAAGAAATCTTCAATATCTATTACAACTATAAAGCTATATTTAGCTATTTATAAAATAATGTCTGATTGAAGTAATAAGAGATAACTATTAGTAATAGTAATTTTGTTTAGATTGCAAATATCTATTACAATTCTACTTTTGCAAAGCTGTTTTTCTATTTGTTCTATAATTCTTTATATTACAAATATAAATTAATTAAATATAATAGATTGTATAGAAAATTGTATACAATTTTAATTGTGCAACTTATTGAATTTCTAGTCAAAAAATTTCCTATTTGCAGAATTAAGTTGATAAATCTTTGCAATATCGATTTTGATCTTCGATTTCAAGATAACTAATATCTATTTCGATTTAGATAGATCGATTGTGCAATTAATATTTTGCTATAGTAATAAAAAAGTTTTCGCGATTGTAATAAGTTATTTCCGAATAACTTCGATTGCATTGTAAAAGATAATATTATCGAAATTAATATACTCTATAAATACTTGATTTATTAAGCTAGATAATATTTCGATAGTATTAAAAACGAAATTTATTACAATAAATTCTACTCGCATAGCAAAAGAAGTATTTATAATCGCAAAAAATATTGTTGTAAACAATATAAATGCTTCGATAGTTAATCTAGATTTAATAAATACAAAAGCAAAAAATATTAAAGTATTTATATCTAGTTCGAAGACTTTCTTTATTTATAATTCTATAATAATGCTAAAGTCGACAGCTAGATAAGAGTATTTCGAGACTACTATATAACAATTATCTTCTTTGTACTTTTGCAAACTATCTAGACAGAAATTCTTGTCTATCTTAATAGACTAATCAAGAGTATTGTTTATCTACACTATAGAGAAATTGACGTCGATAATATAAAAAAGAATTTTATCTTCTAAATCAAATCGATTTGATATTTGCTAATAAGATAGAAATATAAAATTACAATCTTAAGATAGTTGCGTACTATTGTGCAAACGCATTAAAATTATAACAATATACTTAGATTAAATTGTAATTACTATAAAAGTTTTTATTACTCGATTTATCTTATTCTTGACAAAAGTTATTGTTATTAATACTAATATTTTTTTGCAACTATTTATAATAAGTTGTTTGTACTTGTAATCTAGATATATCTTTTAAGAATCTAAAATATTAGATTTGATTAATATATTAATCTTTAGATTGTTTACAATATTTATCTATCTTTAAAGCTTGTTACAAACTTAAGAACTTTTAAGATTATTATTTAATAATAGTTTTAAAGTAGTATATTCTAACAATAAGAGATAGATATTTTCGATATCTCGAACTCTAATTAACTAAGACGTATACTTAATAATTAGAATAATTAATTGCTTATATTAGAATTTGCAATCAATTATTAATATCGTATATCTAAAATTCGAAGTAATATTATTATTGTCTATTTTGTCTAGAATAGTATTGTTGTTCTAAACAATAATAATAAAGATCTTAATAATAATATAATATTACAATTGGAAATCTAGATCTTGTGCTTTGTTAAAAGATATTTCTAAGTAGACAATCTTTAGAATATTATAATAAGTTATCGAGATATTAATTTTATTGTAATTAATTTTTGTTAAAGCAAGTACAAATTTCTTTGTCGATTTAATTTTGCAATTGCAAAGATATTAATAGAGCTTATTTCTAGAAGAGAATTCTATACTATATTGTTTGTATTTTGTATTTCTTAATTATAACTTAGAGATCTAAAGAAAGAAGATTTTGATATTGTAATTTTGCTTTTTTGCAATATTGTTCTCAATATAGTATTCTTTATCTTTCTAATAGTTATATTTCTTATAATTAGAATTATTTTTCTAATTAAGATTTTTGTTCTCGTCTATTTTACTATAATATGCGCGAGCTTGCTATTGCTACTGCGAATACTAAGGATATTAAGACTAAATCTAATTATTGTAGTTCTAAAAAGAACATTAAAGAGACTACTGCAAAGAGAACGCGTTTGTCGCAAGATTTAATAATATAGATCAATCAATATTTCCGAATAGCTAATCTTGATTAGTTAAAATACTCTAAGTCTAATTCTAAGATCTGCTTTAATAATTATCGAATTACTAAAATAGTTATCTTTGCTAATATTGTTGTAATTAATAAGCACAATTCTAATAAAATAACACTTGAAACTATAATTTAAAGAATCGAAATTAATAGAATATAGAAAATTGATTGCGTAATAGAGATTGCGAGCTAAAATAAGCAAATTGTGTTTTATTAATATTGTTGTTTATTCTTGTAAAGCTATTATTGTTTCTATAACTATCTTAGTAGTACTATTTTTCATTGTAAGATCGAACTGCGTTATTAAAGTAATTGTTAAAGTTATCTAAATTGCGGTAATTTTTAGTATATATTATATAGATAATATTTTCGCAATATCTAGTATCTAATATTTATTAGATTTTCTTCTTAATCTCTATCTTATCGAAAAAGAAATTTATGTCGATTGCTTTTATAAATAAACTTAGATTTTAACAAAATTTTAGATTAAGATTGTTGTATATTTAGTAAATTTAATTGTAGATCGACATATTTGGAAATCTAGTTGCTCTTATAATAATTTAAGTATATTCTATAAACTTACAATGTTATTGTGCGTTATCTATAATATGTTGCTTACAAATAATTGTAACTAATTAGTGTGATCGTTGGATCGGGTCGGACACTTTTTTTTTTGTCCAACCCGAGGATTCGAACAGACTGCTTCGTTCAACCCGAAGTTATATTAATTAATTGCGCTACGTAGACTAGTCCAAATCAAGTAACTCTTTTTTTGCTTGAAAGCACGCTAAATTTTCTACAAAACGAGATAATTTTTATAAAATAAGTATAAAATACAAGAAAGTTATGAATTTTTTAAAATTTAAGGTTTTTTAAAGTTAAGCTTCCCGAGCCCGATTTCTCAGCGATTCCCCCGCGAAATCGAGCCCGACGGTCAGGCTATAACTAATATTGTAAAAAAAAATTCTTTTTATTTCTTAGTTAAAGCTTTCGCTTAGTAAGCAATATTATTTTTGTGCTTAACAAAGAATTTCTGCTTTCTAAATAATATAGAGATATATTATTTAAGAGCAATATTACGAAGACAAATATAGAGATTATTTCTAATTATTTCAGAATTCTTGATAGCAGCTATATTCTTACAACGTTCTATAAAAACGTATATATTGCGAAAATAAATATCTTTTTCGATATATTCTACTATTAAGACAGTAACAACAATCTTATTGTTATAATAAGAATTAAAGAATTCGATCTTTGCAACTTTTTATCTATTAGAATTACTATCTTTTATAATTTTTGCGAGACTCTAAGAATTAATTAGTTCGACAAGATCTAAAGTAGTACAAATTCTATCTATAAGATTTTGCAAAGCATTCTATTACTGTTTAGAGAAATTAATATTCTGTCAAATAGTATTAGATATAGTAGTAAACAATAATATTAACATAGATTTGCTTCGAGAATTCTAACTTGTAAAAGAATTGCTAATAGAGAAATTTTCTTTTGCGATAGATTTTTCTATAGAAGATAGAACAAATTTACTAATAAACTAGAAATTTTTCGAATACTTGTGCTCGTAGAACTCTTTTTCTAAAGCAAAAGATATATAGATTGATATAATATCTATAAAATAATTCTTTCTAAATAGTGCTATTGTATTTGATTTTCTACTATTAACGTCAACTTTAGCTTTTCAAATATTATATTTCGAAATAAAGCTCTTAATATTTGCGATAAACTAATCTCGATCGATAGTTTATTTAGCAAAATACAATTGCAATTCGAAGAATTGTGCTCTTTGTATAATTTAACTAGTAGATTTTCTTACTACAATAGAGCAAAGACGTTTGTTAATAATACTAGTAACAATAGATTTTGCTTTAGTAGAAGAATAGAATAAACTTGTTGTTTTCAGATAGTTGTAGATTTAGAAAGCACAAATAAGCAAATCTAAAAGAAATGCTATTAAGATAACTATAATACTATTGTAGTTAAGAAGATTGTTTAAATAGAAATTGCAATGCTTTCGTAAAAGTATCGATAAAAATTATTGCAACAATAAAGAAATTTTTGACAATAAAGTAGATAAGACAAAAGAAACAAGATTCTTGATAATCTAGATATTATATTATTAAGATACGTAAGTTATCGAGATTGCAAAGCTAATACAAAAGATTGTAACTCTATTGCTAACAATAGTATATCTAGAAGAACTCAAGATATATAATAGATAAATAGACAATAAAATATTGTACTACAAATTAGATAATTAATGTTATTAAATTAATAAAATAAATTGTATTACTTTAATTTGTACTCTTTTTAGCTATTAATTTATTTTATCTCGCAATCTTTGTTGCTATATCTTTGACAACTCTCTAAATCTTTTGTTTCTACTTGCAATTCTTGTTGTTACAATTTTAGTTGTTTTAATAATATCTTATTTTTGTTTTGTAATCTTTATTGTTATATTTTTTGTTATCTTGTTAGCTTGTCTAATATTAAGATTCTTTTAATTATTGTTGTATAGCAAATTGTATATTTTTTAATTGCAAAAATTATTAATATAGAAACTCTTATTTGTTTTGTTTGTCGAAACAATATAAGTATTGTATTTAATAATTAACAATATTTATAATTAACGCAAGTTTAGATTCTATTAATTTAATTAATATTTTTGACTAAAACAATTTGCTTTAATTATTCTATAAATATTATAAAAAAAATTATTGCGTTATTGCAAAGCATCTGTTAGAGTCTCTTAATAATATATTGCTTTCTCTTTACAATTATATTGTTTGTTGTTAGAATCTTAAAATGTTATTACAATTAGTAATTGTTTTATCAATTTTTTTTTAATATAGTTTAAAATTTTTGGTTTTATTCTTTTGTTATCTATCTATTTTTCTGCATTAAATATATAGTTCTAAATTTATATTTAGTCTTGTCGACTCAAGTTATTCTTATTGTCTTAAACATAGAAGCAACGAACTATTTTGCGAGTCTATTTATTGATATCTGTTGTTTTGAGAATACATTTTTAGTAGATAATAGAGAGATAAATACAAACAAAACAGTTATTCATTTATAAAAAATTATTCTTCTTGCAATAAAAGAAAATATTCTTGTTTTAAAGAACTGTTTTTCTTTTCTTTTATATTTAGTCTCTTACAATCTATTAATAACAAATAAACAAATTAAGAGCTTTAAGAAAACCAAGAATTTAATAATATTTAATAATATTAATAGCGCATTTTTAATATCTAAGACTTATATTAACTATCTTGAGTTTTCTCTTTATATTTAAATTAATTGCTTAGTAAGACAACTTTAACTTCTATAGTTGTAAAATGTTTGTAATCTTAATTTTTTTATTTGTATTAATTTAATTAATTATAATATTATTCTAATTAAGTATTATATTAATTTAATTCAACGCTCTGGAACTATTATATAGTAATAGATTGTTTATTGTTTGTATCTTAATTTTTCGAGTATTATAATACAAGATTTGTTTTTGATAGTTTAAGTATTTATTAATTCGACTATATTGCAACTTAACTTCTTTGTATATTGTTTTTTCTATCAAATTGTTATATTTAATCGAAGTTTTATATTTCTTTATATACAAAATCCAATAACTTAATATATAGTACTTAAAAAAGTCAAAATAATCTATTAAATTTCTCTTTTCTTTTCGAAATTTGCAAAAAATCTTCTTTAGTTTATTAATACAATACAAGATATAATCTATATAGTGCAATATTTTATTATCTTAAATTCGATAGTATACTAGTATAACAAAATCTAGAAACGTTCGAATATATAATATTGCATATAGTAAAATTAAAGTAAGTAGCAAAACTATTATAGAAATTAGTTAATATAGAATTGACTTCTACTTATTGTTTGTCTATTGTTTAACTTTACTAAAATAGTTAAAGTATTTTAGTCTTATATATATTATTATAAGTTAAAGATGTTGCTCAAGCTAATCTATTGTATTTTCTCTTAAGAAAATAAAGCTATTTTGATTTTTCTTAAATTGTAAAATATAATAGTCGATAAGTTTGCAAACTTACTTAAGCAAATAATCTATAATACTATTGCTATAAAATTAATACAAAATATCTACTATTATTATATTGTAAATATTTATAAATCAATACTTTTAAGCAAAGTTCTCTATCAAATATATTTAGTCTAAATATCTATTTAAAATATCATTTTCAATCTAATAAAGAATTTGTATTTAAGTGCTTTTGTAAGTACAATTAAATTAATTAATATATATATTTTTGCGCTAAATAAATAAGACTATATATATATTGCAATATTAATTGCTTTTAACGTCAATAATTAAAATTTATTTCTTATAATTAATATTTATATCGATTAATATAGAATAGTTATATCGAGTATATTTGTTAGCACAAAGAATAGATATTTCTTTAATAGCAAGAATCTCGACAATTGCAAACAATCGATTAGAATAAAAAATTTGTAAAAAATTTCTTGCTTTTATGTTTAAAAATTATTTTTATTGCTCAATAATATATATTAATCTTAATATCTATATTCTTTGATTTAATAATTGTGAGAAAATTTAGCTAAACAAAGTTTAAACAAATTTAATTTCTTTTTGTTTTGTTATCGAGATTCTCGATTATTATATATATTGAATATATTTGTTTATTGTTGTGCATTCTAGTTAATATAATCTTGTCAATAAACAATATTATAGATATTATAGTTACTTTATTCGAAAGACTTAATTAAGTTCTCTATTATTAGTTTCTTGTATAAAACTTATTATATATTTGAATTTTTCTTACTATATTTTATTGACAAACTAACTAATATACTAGATTGTTCGCAAATATCGAATAATTAATAAGAAATTCGATTGTCTCTATTATCTCTTAATATTAAACTATATAAAATCGATTTTGCAACGCGCAAGTTATTTTACTTAATTTAAACTAAATATATGTTCAAACGTTATTGCAATTTCTATAGAAATATAATATAAATTGTTTTGCTATTTGTTTGAGCTTCTAAAGCTTAAGAGATTGTATAGTAGTTTAAGATCGATATTGTTAAAAAAAATCTATTTATATTGTTAGCTATGTATTTAGATAGCAATAATTAGTAAGCTATAATATAGTTAGTCTAATTATTAAACAATTAGTATATTTTTTTATCTATTAAATTAAGAGAAGACTACAATAGTCTAAATATATTAACAATCGAATATTTTGCTAAATATTTAATTATCTTTTTATAGATATTAATTTGTATAGATGTTTTTGCTATTGTAGATTTTATCTCTAATTGTTTTTTTAAGCTCTTAATTTTAGTTTTTTTTTGTCTATTTAAATATTATTTTTCTCTAATTCTTTAAAATTGTTATTGTTATTTTTTTTTAATAGTAAGTTTAAGATTTTTTTGAAATTAACAAAAGTTGCGTTTCAACAATAAGATTGTTGTATTAGAAAGTTGTATTAAAAATATAATATTGTTTGTCTCTAATCTAATTTAAAGAGTTAGGAATATTCGAATTGTAAGCTTTAAATAGTTGTTCTCTATATTTTTTAAGAGCATATAAAATTAATTAACTAATTCTATTATTTCGAGTTAATCTATTATTGTCTATTCTATTTCTATAGGAGATTCTAAATTTGTATTGTTATTTTTTGAGTTAATTTAACTCAATATTTCTTCTAAAAAAATTCGATAAAATTGTTTGCTTAATAGTATAGAGTATACTCTTAAGTATTGTTGTATACAAGCAAGAATTATAACTCTTTACAAATAGAACAAATATCTGCGTTTATATATTTTTTTTTAATTGTTTTTGTATTTGTTTGCAAAAAGACTTTCGATAATTGTAAAAAAAAATGTTAAAATATCTAAGTTTAGTAGCAAGATATATTATTTTAATTGTATTAAAAGACAATAAATTATTAGGGATAAATTTTTTTTAAATTTAAGATAAGTCGAAATTAAACAAGATTAATCTAATTAACAATATTATTCTAATTGCAAAAACTATATATTTAATTTTGCTTTTGTCGTTTCTTTGCTTACAAAACAATTAGCAAGTCGACAAAATAAATATATTAAATTCGAAAGATATAAATTATTTAATAAAAATTGTCTTTTTGTTAAATAAATGTTAAGTTACAATTACTCTAATAATTTTATAGCTTCTACAAATCAATTATCTTAAAATACTTTTTGCTTATATTTTTTTGCTTATAATTTTTACGTACTTACTTATATTCTATATATATAATTTATAGATTTACTGAACTTTCTTTATATATTCGATATATTATATAGTATTTCTTTATATATATAGATAAATTACAAGTTACAATCTTGTTCTTTGTTATAATTGTATACTTATACAGAATTTCGATTTTAATAATAGAAAATAGAACAATATTTAATAATAAAGTTCTAACTTCTATTGTTTTCTCTATTATAATTTATTTTTTAAATTTGTATTTAAGAATATACTTAATATATTTGATATCGATTGTAACTTTAACAAAAAGAAGACAAAAAATCTAAAAAAAGAAAAAAAGAGTATAAATTAGAAAGATATAGTAGAAAAGAACGTCTAAAAGATTGTAACTTCGATAATATTTTCGAAAAAAAAAATAGATTGTAAAACAATATTAAAACGCAATTAAACTAAGTTAGAATATTATACTTTTATTCTTGCGAGTTATTTCTTTGTTACAATTGTATATCTATACAAGACTTTGATTGTATTAATAGAAAATAGAGAAATAGTTAACAACAATACTCTAGGTTTCTATTGTTTTATTTATCTTGATTTATTTCTCGAAAACAAATTCGACAATATATTTAGTATATTCGATATTAATTGTAACTTTAACAAGAAGAAAGCAAGAAATCTAAGAGAAAAAGTTAAATAAGTTAAAAAAATATAATAGAAGAGAACGTTTAAAAAATTGTAATTTCGACAAAGTTTTTAAAAAAAGAAAGAGATCGATAGATTGTGCTCGAATATTGTCAAACTATATTAGAATATTACATTTATATTCTCTCGAATCTTGTTTAAGTCTTGCTATAATTGCATAGTTATATAAAATTTTAATATTAATAATAAATAAGAATATCTAAGAGATTGTAAATTAATAAAGTCTTCAAAAAGTTCAATTATTCTAGCTTATATTTATTTATTAATAGAAAGAGATTGTTAGATTATATTAGATTATGTCGAATTATATTAGATTTTCTCTTTTTTCTATCTTGTTCTCTTTCTTTTAAATTAATAGATTTACTAAAGTTTTGTTTATAAGACTATTTAATAACAACTAATATATTGTTCTTGTTTTTTTATTCTATTCTTCCATATAGTTAAACTACAAGCGCGCACTTTATATTAAAAACTTATTAAGTAAAAACAATAATAGCAAAGATAATAATAATAAGATTGCTATATTCTTATTTAAATATAATTAATATTGTATCTAATTAGTTGTTGTAAAGCATTTTAAGTTATTTTTGCTTAATATTAGTTATTTTATTAGCAATTAATAGAGCTTTTTCTTGTTTTGTTCTTTGAAATCTAATATAACAATTAAGATACTAATAAAGTTAAGCTTTAAATAATAAAGTATTAGACTAACTTTAATTATTAGTTTGTTTAGCAAATTGTTTATCAAAAGCAATTGTTGTAACAAGATTAGATATATTAAGTATTATATATATTGTTCGAATATATTGTTTTCTTGTTCTATAAGAAAATAAATACAATATTATTGCTAATAAGAATTGCAATATTTGCAAACAATTTTAAGCACACTAGCACAATCTTTGCTAGTTTATTGCTTAATAATTGAATATATTTTATAGAATAAAATAGTAAACTCGATTTTTAATCTAATATATAGTAGAGAGAATAGCAAAAAGATATTAACAATAAATATAAAGCAAAACAAATTGCGCTAAGTATTAGTTATAAAATCGAAAATGCTAGACAATCTATTTTTGCAATTGTTGTTAGATTAGTTAGTTTTGTTAAACTAACAAAAGTTGTTAGTCTAAAAAAATTGTCAAATTAATAAGACAATAGAGAGAAGAAAAACAAGTTTTATTTTTTCGATTGTAAAATTGCAGCAATTATATTAAATATATAACAAAAAAATATATTTTAGAAATATATTTATATCTAAATTAGTTAATAAGAATACAAAGACTTTTTTATTAAGATAAGAAAAATATATAAATTTTTTAATATTATTTTGTTGTAGATTTAAAAAAGAGGTTATTTGTTATATATTTTTTTATTAAAATTCTATTTTCGAACAAGCTAGTAATATTTTTTTAAAACTTTTTGTTAAAGTGTTTTTAACAAAATAATATATCTTTCTTTAAGATAATATTGTTAAATAAGTTTTTTTGTATATATATTGAGATTGTGTTAAAACAAATCTATAGAGAGAATTAACATATAGATTATACTAACTATGTATAAATTTTGTTGCATATCGAAATATTTGGAATTAACAACAAGATAAAGTTTGTTTTAATTGTTCTTTTAATTATATAATTAGATTCAAGATTTTATTGTATTTGTATAGAGTTTATATACAATTAATATATTAATTGCAACAATAATATCAAGCTTACGCGTTAAAGTTCTATATATTTTATTTTTCTTAAAATTTATACTAATTTTTTGTATTTAATATATTTTTAATATAATTAAAACAAAGTTTACGCGCAAAAAGAAGACGCTATTTTTACTTAGAACAATTTTCGATTATAACAATACTTAATTAAAATATCGATTATTCTAATTGTTAATACAAAAGACAAGAGATTAAAACAAATTAAGTCGAGTTTCTAAAAGATACGACTTAATTAATTAAAGAAATCAATTCAAATATATTTATTAATTTAGCAATATTTATAAGAATAGATATTTTCTTTTGCTTATCTTAGAAGAAATAAAAGTTAAAACTTTATTATTAGAAGATTTAGATCTTAACTAACAACTTGATTTGATTTTGTCTCTTAATAGATAATAGTAAAAACTACGTATATAGTAGATTGCAAATATATTTGCAAATTTGACAATTAAATATATATTAACTATCTAATAATATATATGCTAGATATTCGAAAATTTTAGATTTTTAAACATTTCGATTAAAAGTTGAATTAATAGTTGCGTTAGCTAATTATTAATATATAGCAAAAAAGACTTAACTAATCTACAAATCCAACAAAGAACAAGAAAAAAAATTAGACAATTGTATTGCTCGCTCAGTTAATTTAGATTAGACTAATATTTAATATTTAACAAATTATCGATAAACAATAAGAGTATAATCTTAAGTAAAGTTTTTGTATATATAACAAACTTTGTAAAATATTACAATTCTAGCAATAATTATTGAATTGCAAAGTTACCTTCTTTATTTATAACTCGAATGCAAGAGATTTAAGATTTTTGTTAACTTCTATTTATTTTTGCGCGTTAATAATTCTTCTTATATTTTTTTATTTTTGCAATTCTTTTTTAGTATCTATTTCTTTTTAATAGACAACTTCTTTTTCTTGTTTTTAAATTGCCTATATATCTTTTTTGTTAATATTATTTCTTTATTATCTAACTCAATTATAATTATGCGTCTCTTTATCTTTTTTGCGCTCTTAAATTTCTTCTTGCTTTTATTAGATCTAAGATATATAAATTCTTTATTAATAATTACTATTATTTTCTGCTAATAGATTGTCGAATATAGTTTAACTTTAAAAGCTATTAATATATTTCTATTATTACTAAAAATAATTACTAGAGATTTGCTCTATTATATATTTGAAAAAAGATTTCTATTCTTAATCGAGTTATATCTTGCTATTAATATTAATAGCAATTATTGATAATATTTAACGCAAGAAATCTATATATAGAAAGAGCTAGAACTTGTTTTAACTATAATAGATATTAACAAAAATCTAGAATCGATAAAGTAAAAGATATTTCTTTGTTGTAATAATTAATATAATTAATATATTACTAAAATATATTGTCGAACAATTATCTTTTCTTGTATAATAAATATGTTGTATATATTAATACTTAAAAAAGTGCAATTGTTTGCAACAAATATAAATAGAATTTGTTTTTTGTCAATATATTTTCTTAGTTTTGCTTTGACAAAATCGAAGCTTTCTTGTTATAGATAGAATTAACAAGCTTTAATTTCTAAATTTGATATAATTAGAGAATATAAATAATCTTGAAAATAATAATTATGATATATAGATCTATTTAAATATTTTAGTTTTTTTGCAATTTTTGTTTAAAAAAATCTTTATCTAATTAGTATTTTTGTCGAATTGAGTTAATCTATCTATGATGTTCTAATAAAATTAGAAGAAATTAATCTAATACAGTATTCTTGTTAGAGTAATCGAAATCTCAAATATATAATATTTATATATTTAATTATTGCGTTCTTATTCTAGTTGCAAAGAATTATTTACTTCGACTTTGCAATACTTTGTATCTTGCTTAAGCTTATATATATCAAGATTTCTTAAATTGTTTTTATTATTTAAGTTTCTAATTATTATATAGAATCTTATATCTATTTAATATTTTTTTAGATATTTATTCTATCAATTTATTATAAAACTAATGCCCAATCTCTATTGTAATTGCTAATATTATTTTGAATTTAATATTTTTGTTAGTTAATAATTGTTGTATTACTTTTGCAAAAAGTTTCAATTCTATAAATTTGCAATTATTAATAATTCGAATATTAAAACTCATTATTATATTTTAACAATTTCGAGCAACTTAATTAAAATATCTTCTTTTCTTTAATTTGTTATTGTATTAATCTTCAAATAATACAAAAATAATAATATAGAACTACAAATATTAAAACAAACAACAAGTAAAGAAGAAGAAGTTGTTAATAATTGCTAAAAGTCGAAATCGATTTTAAAGTTTTATAATAGCTTAATTACTTTTCTAAAAAAATAATATTGCAAAAACAATTCTTAAAATTAATTCGATAATAAATAATATTATAATTTGTTTTTTCGCAATAAATATATTTTAGTTTAAATAAAAAGAAATTTATATTAATAATTTAAAGTCAATCTACTATAGCTATAATCTATTTCGAATATTTGTTAAATAAAATATATTAATCTTTCGAGTCTTAAAGCAATAAAACAAACAAACTTCTATAAGAAACAACAAATAATAATATATGCAACTTGGATTGCTATAGACTTAAGCAAAAACTAATAATTAAAAAAGTAAAAAAGTAAAAATTAATATTGCTTAATATTTTCTTATAATAATAGATATATTAATAACTATTAAAATTATAGAGCAAATTAAGTTGCCAACGCAAGAAGTTTTACTTTCGATAGATATCTTAAGTAATAAAAAGAATAATTCGAGCAACAATAATTACAAATCTACTTTTATATTATTGCTCTCTTTTACTTTGTTTTCTAAATCTATTTCTATATTGTTATTCTCTTTTACTTTGTTTCTTAAATTTACTTTTACAATATTGTTTTTTTCTATTTTAATTTCTAAGTTTATATTTACTTTATTGCGTTTTTTTATTTCTTTTTTCAAATTTATATTTATATTATCTTAATTCTTTTTGTTATTAATAATACTAAATTTACTTTAAGATATTGCAAACAAAGTTAAAAACAAAATTAATAATTTGTTACAAAATACAATACGCGAAATTGCAAACAAAATATACAATAATATATTTAAAAATAATAACAATATTATAACAAGTTTGTAACTTAACGTTACTATTATTACAAAAAAATATATAAATATATTTAAATTAATATTAGTATAAATACAAAAAATTTAGAAGACAAACTTTATATCTTGCAATTAAGATATTAGTCTATACTATTATTAGAGTTTAGTTATTTACATCTATTGCTATATTTAATTATATTAATAAGAAAAAATAGCAAAATAGTTAAGATATACTAAAATATCTTTATTAGTGTAACTATTAAATTGAATCGAACACTTTTTCTCAATTCCATCTATTCTCTTGAGTCTCGTAGAAATAAATTAGAATTAAGGCGCGAATTCGATCTTAGAATCGAGTTTCGTCAAATTAATGTAAGAACTTAAGCTAACTTCGTCGCGTTAGCATTCGCTTATCTTATCTTATCTTATCTACGCGCTAATCCGATTGGACTAGCGTAAGAATTTACGCTAATCCAATCGAATTAGCGCGTCAAGTGACGTTATGTAATCGAATAGATCGAATTGAGCGTTCGACTCGTCCCATGCGTCTAATTTACCCGATTGGACTAGAACTTTTGCTTGGCCTTAGGATTAGAATTGAACGAGTCAATTCGTTCGAATTGAAATTTAACTCGTCGGTTACGCTAATCTTTATATTAATTCGAAGAATATTAAAACTTGTTAGCAAATTCTACTAAAGGATTTATTTATAAAAATCGAGTATTTTAACAATATATTTTAAATTAAAAGTAAATAAACAAAAAATAACTCGAATAAAATCTTTTTTTTACTAATATAGATTCGAAAATATATATTATTTCTTTATAAATTAATTAATATTAAAATATATTAAACTAATGCAAATAAATCGAAATAATGATAAGTCGAATATTTCTTAGTGTAATCGATAGATTGAATCGAACACTTTTTTTTCAACTCGACTTATTCTCTTAAATCTCGTAGGATTAAATTAGAATTAAGACGCAAATTCGATCTTAAAGTTGAATTTTGTCAAGTCAATATTAAGAACTCGAGCTAACTTCGTTGCGTTAGCATTTGTTTATCTTATCTTATCTTATATATGCGTTAATTCGATTGAGCTAGCGTAGAATTTACGCTAATTGTATATAATTAACGCGTTATGTAACGTTACGTAATCGAGCGAGTTAAATTAAGCGTTCGACACGTTCTATGCGTTCGACTTATTTGATTAAACTAGAACTTTTGCTCGATTCTAGAATTAAAGTTGAGCGAGTTAACTTGTTCGAGTTAAAACTTAACTTGTCGATTAGACTAATATTTCTTAAGCAATAAACAAATATTGCTCTCGATTAATAAAATATTAAAATAAATAACTTTGCAAGTTATTTGTATTTGTTTGCAAAAAAATAAGTATATAATCTAGCAATTTGTTGTTTTTGTAGAATAAGATTAATATTACTTGCTTCTATATAGAGAAAAACTTAGTAAAAATATACGAAAATTAGTATAAGATTTTGCTTATCGATACTATTTGATAACTATAAAGATATTAGCAAATAAAAATTAAGAAATAAAACAATTTAATATTCAAAGATATACTCGATCTTAATAAATAACTTTATTATAAAAATAATTAAAGAAATAGACTATCGAATTAAGTATTACTATTTGATTTTACAATATTTAATAATACTCTATTTTATTTAGAACTTAAGCAAAACTTAATTATTAACAAAACTATTTAGACAATAAAAGAGTAATTGTTAATTAAATAAAATTTAATAGAACAAATAAAGAGACTTTAAATTATAAATAAATAATTTAGATACTATTAAAAGAAAGAAAAATAATATCGATATTTTATTAATTTTCTAGATAAAAAGTTTTAGAAAACTTATAATTTATATTTTTCGAAAAACTAATTTTTTTATTTTGCGTTATTCGAAATTTTTAAATAAACTATATTTACTTATTTGCTCTTAGTTTTTATAATAATAATTATAACAAATCTGAACAAGCAATATAGTATTTTTTGCAAAAATTATATTAAAACAATAATAGAGAAGATTTAAAAACTTGTTTAGAAAATATTTACAACTATTAATTTGTATTTGTTTTAAATATTTAATGCAAGTTATTTTCGAAACAAAAGATTAAAAATAATATTGTTACTAAAAAAGCTTATTTAGATAATAATCATTTTAAAATATATAAAACAAATATTAAAATATTTCGAGTTGCAATTTAAAATAAACCTCGAATATAATACTTTAATATCGAAATAATAGAATTAACAAGAAATATCTATATTTCTACGCTATATTATTTTTATTTGTATTATATTTTTCTAATATTAACAAAGATTAGTCTAGTTAATAATTTGCAATTAATCGAAAAGTAATTATAAATTAAGAATTAAGTAAATATTAAAACAAAGAATAAGATATACAAATATATATTTGTTGTTATTGTAATTACAAGAGTTAAGCTTAAAATAATAACAAGAATACTTTATAGAAAACAAAAAAGAAGATATTATATCTTTAATCTATACTTTTTTGTAATTGTTATATATATAATTAGCAAAATATATTTGCTATTGCAATTTTAAATAACAATAATCTTAATTTAAAACTAATATCTTTGTAATAGTTAAGCAATAAACTATATATACAAGGCAATCTGCTCTAATCAAATATATCTACAAGAAAGAGAAAATTGTTAATTGTATATTTTTAAATTGTTTAGTTTCGAAGTCGAAGTTAACTTTAAATCGAATATTTCTTTTGTACTCGAAGAAATAAAATATTGTTAACAAAGAATAGAAACTGAACTAATATAACAAGCTATATATTATAATATAAATTTAAAGTTTATTTTTCAAATTACAAACTATTAAAAAAGAATTACAATTCTAGTCTAAATACTATTACAATATTTAATAGTTCGAGAATTTCTTTTTGTTAGACAAAAAAAATAACTTAAAATACAATATTATAATTTTAAGAAAATTCTTTATAGATTCGATTTTAAATCTTTAACAAAAAAGAATATTTCTAATAAAATATGTTTAAAGACTATATATATTGAGTAACTAATCGAGAATTATAGTATTAACAACAGAATTATATTAAAACAATCTAGATAAACTAAAATATTTATAAAAGATTCTATATACAAACTATTAAGATAATTGCAATAATTCGAAATATATAATAATATTTTTAAATTTAATATAACGCAATTAAGTTTTATAGACTACGATTAGTTTAATACAAATTAATATAGTTTGAAAATTGCAACAATATTAAAAAATACTTTAATATGTTTTTTTTAAATAGCACTTTTCTCTAATTTAATACTTTAATTACTAGATATTCGAATAATTAAAATTTATTTATTTTGTATAAAATATAATTTTAAAGTTAGACGCAATTAGAGTTTCTTTATATTTGTTAATTTAATATAGATTTAAAATTAGATATATTTAGAACTTCTTTATAATTCTTAGTCTAATATAGTTTAACTTAAGCTAATAATTGTATTGTTAATAAGTATTTTATAATCAAAATTTATTATTGCTATTATTTAGAGATTAATAGTTATTTAAGATATTTCAACTAGTTAAAAATACTATTAATAGCATAAATTCTTTTTAAGATTTAGAAATAAAATAGTTTTTGTATAATAAATAGACTAAAATTGTTATTTAGTAAAACTCGAAATAGAAATTTAATATATAAACAAAAGAAACAAATTGCATAATCTTGCTTTCTATAAATTTAATATCTACTATAAAGATTTGCTTTAAAGATATCTTGTATATTCTTTTGTATACTAACTTTAGCTTGTTTAATAATTTTTCAAGTTACTAGTTAAAGTACTTTTAAAAATTAACAACTTCAATTAAATAATACTATTTTACGCTAGCTTATATTAGATAATTGCGAAAACTAAACTTATCTTAAATCTTGTCTTAATCTCTCTACTTCTTTAATTTTCTCTTTAGTATTCTAATAAGTTCTAATTGTATTTGCGTATTTATTAGCAATTAGTATATTTCTTTAGAATAACAATTGCATTTAACTTTAGCTTAATCTTTCTCTTATAATTTTAATCGAGAATCTATATTAAAATTAAATTTTAGACAATTAATCTTATAATTAATAATAAATATAAAAGAATTATTAATACTTTAATTGCTAAGCTTAAAAAGCAAAATCTTATAAATAAATTATTAATAATAAAAGACAACAAACAAAAGTTTTAAAATACAATTTAAAAATTCTAAGCAATATAATTAAGATTGCTTTTTTCTTTTAATCTAAGTTTAATATAATCTTAAAAGACGCTCAATTACATAATATAGAATATTTGTTACTATAGCAAGCAACAAGTAAAGAAGAAGAAATTGTTAGTAATTACTAAAAGTTGTAAATAATTTTAAACTATTGTAATAACTTAGTCTCTTTTTTAAAAGAGCAATATTACAAATACAATCTTCGAGATCTATTCTATAATAGACAATATTAATATAGTTTGCTTCTCTATTATAGATATTCTTAAAAAGTAGTATTAAGAAGCTATTTTTAATAGACTAAAGTCTATTTATTTCGATTTTAATTTCTTTTAAAGTTTTGTCGAGTAAAATATATTAGCAATTCGAGTTCTTTAATTATAGAACAAACTTACTTATATAAAGAACGAAAAATACTAATATACGTAACTAAGATTGCAATAAAAACAACAAATTATTTGTTTTTAAATAGACAAAAAAATAAAGAGTAAGTAATTTTTGATACTAATACAAATTAATAAATATACTAACAAGTAATATAGTTACAAAGAAGATATAGTTGCTTACGCAAGAAACTTAAGATCTAATAAAAATTTCAAATAATAAAGAGAGAAATTCGAACAAATTTAAGTACAAATCTACTTTTATATTGTTGCATTTCTATACTCTATTTTATAGATCTACTCTTTTATTATTGCAATTTTTTATTCTATTTTATAGCTCTACTATTCTATTGTTGCGCTCTAATATTTTATCTTTTAGATTTATATTTATTTAATTACGCTCTTATATCTTATTTTTCAAACTTATATTTACGCAATCTCGATTCTTTTTATTATTAATATTGTTTAATCTATCTTAAGATATTGTAAATTAAATCGAAAACAAGATTAATTGTTTGTTAGAAAATATAGTACAAGAGATTGCAAATAATATATATATTAATAGATTTAAAAATAGTATTAATATCAAGTTAAATTTATAACTTAAAATTATATTTAATACAATACAAAATATTAAAAATTTCGAGAAAAAATTAGATTTATCTATAATAAATACCACAATATTATAAGTTAAATTTTATATCTTAAAGTTAAGATACAAATTTATCTAATTGTTAGACTTAAATAACTAAAGTAGACGACAATATTTGCTAGTATAAATAAGATTAAAAAATTCGAATATTGTAACTTTATTAAATATTTATAGCTTTTTTACAAGAAGATGCAAGAGAAATTTTAGCAAATTAAATTTAAAGATATAGCAATAGTTTCTCACAATTTTTAGTTATATACTATATTTTAAGTATAAAGATCTAAACAAAAATGTTGCAACAATTTTTTCTATAATAATATAGAATTGAACAAGATATAATATTTCTTTATGCATAAATTAATATTAAAATATATTAGACTAATATTTTAGACTGCAATAATAATCGATTTAATTATTTTTGCAAAATAGATAAATATTGCTTTAAATTAATAAAAAATAGAGAAAAGCAATTTTACAAAATACTTGCAATCTTTAACAAAGAAGAGATTACAAAATTTAGACAATCTTTGTTCTATTTAGAAGAAGATCGAAATAACTTGTTTGTATATTAAGAAAAATTTATTGTGTCAATTTAAAGTTAAATACAATTTAATATTAATTATAGTTTTAAAAGATATTTAATTGCATTAATTTAATAAGTTTAATAAATAAATAAATTCTATCTTTGCAAATATCTTAAATCTTAATAAATAAATTTAATATAAGAATATTTATAGCAGTTATAAATTGAATAAGACAACGTTAACAAGAATACTAATTTTAGAAGACAATATTTTGCAATTAAAAACTAATCGATACTTTATAATTACAATAAGCAATTTATATTACTTATAGATTGCAAATTAGTCTATTATAAAGAAGTTTTTGCAATTTGACAAGAATAATAAATTACTTTTTGTAGAGATTACGTTCTATAATATTATATAAGCAAAAGTTATTAAAAACAAGTTTTACCTAAAAAATATCTCGATTTATTTACTTTTAAGATTTTTAGAAAACTAAATAGCTAACAAGAATATTTTAACAACAAGAAAGTAGTTATTGCTCGAGCAAAAATTAATAAAATTAATAAGAAAACTTCAAATTATAAGATAGCAAAACAATTATTACTAACAAAAAAAATAGCTATATCGATTGCTTATCGATCTAGCAAATAAGATACTTTAAAAATATTATAATTAATATTACTTAATTAGCTTTAGTTTTATCTTGTGTTATTCGAAATCTTTAAATAGAAAAAAAGTATTTGTTTGTTTTAAGAATCTATATCTAAGATTATATCGAATCTCGACAAGTATTTTAAGATTTTTTGAAAGAAAAATTTTAAAATTACAATCGAAAAGATTTAGAAGTTTGCAAAAATAATTTTAGTAATTATTAGTTTATATATATTGTGCAAATCGAATATTAGTTGCTTTAAAAATAAAAAATTTAAGAAAATATTTTTACTAAATAAGCTAAGTTTAAAAATAATAATATTAAAAATATTTAAAACAAATATCGATATTTTGCAAACTATAATATTAAATAGACTTTAAACATATTATAAGAATACAAAAATTATAAGAGTAGCAAACAATATATATAGATTAACATTATATTTTTTTCGAGTATATTTTATATTTTTGATATTAACAAAGATAACTCTAAACAATAATCTAAAGCTAATTAAAAAGAAGTTTTAAAATAATAAGTAGTTAAATTTAAGTACAAAGAACAGTCTATATTAATTGAATTTTAATATAATTGTAAACTTAAGCTCTAAACTAAAACTTATATAGAATAATATTAGAAAAAGAATAAGATTTATAATAAAGTTTCTTGTTTTTATAGATTTCTTAATTGTTGTCTATTTTGTAAATAGAATATATTTGCTATATTAAAAATAAAGAATAGAAATCTTAATTTAAGACTAATCTTTTTGCAATAACTAAATATAAAGTTGTATATTTAATTTAAGCTATTCGAGTTTAATTTATTTACAAAAAAGAGAATAGTTTTAATTGATATTTTTTAAGAGATAATAAATTTCGAAAGCAAGAAACTAATTGACAGAAACAATTTGCGCATACTAGTAAAAATATATATTTGACTAAAAAATAGAATCTAGAAAAAAACAACTAAATCTATATTATAAAGTTAAATTATAAAGCAAATCGAAAGTTGCAAGTCGAACAAAAAAAAATAGCAATTTGTGCAAAAAATAAAATATTTTAACACAAAATTATTAATTTCGATTTTTTAGAAAAAAAAAACAATTATAAATTAGATAGCAATAGATTTAAGTATAATTAATTATACAATACAATTTGCGTTAAAAATAATAATAATTTGTAATTGTTAAAAATAAGATAATCTTATTAAGTAATAAGACAATTGTATAACTAAACAATAAAAATAAAAAACTTAAGAGAAAAGAAGTCTAAAATTAGATAATACTTAAATATAAAATTACAAAAAATATAAGCAGTTTCTTTTGCAAACTTTTTGTTTTAATAGAATATTATTATAAGTATTTTAAATAAATTAATTTGCTATATTGTACTTAAAAACTATCTAAGCAATATTCTTTCTATATTTGCAATACTATATAATTAATACTATAAAAATAGATTAGATGATATTTTTAAAGCAAAAATAGTTAATCTAATTAATTAAAATTAGACTAATATAACTTTAATATACTAGCAACTATTGTTATTAATAGAAGAGATTTAATTAAACTATTTATAGTAAGTTGAACTAAGTTAATTTAATCTTAAATTAATTTTGCGATTCAGTACTTTATTGCTTTTACTTTCTTATAACTATTCTACTTAGCAATTCTTTTATATTCCGCTCTTTGTTTTATTATTACTATCTATTTATTCTTTTTTAGACGCACAAAATATAATCGCTATTAGAATTATTACAACAAAAAAGTAGACTTTAATAAAGAAGTCTACAGTTTAAGAATTATTCTCTAAGAAGAAGTCAAAAACTTTTCAAAAATTATCTACTAAAAAGTTATTTTTTAGCAAACTTAAACAAATTGGAAAAGTAATATTTAGAATATTATTTATTGTTTTATTTAAGATTGCAACTATATATATATTTGCTATTAAATTATTGTCGAAGTAAATTGGTTTAATTGCAAACAATAGCAATATAAAATTACTAAACAAAACTTTTAAATCTTTACTAGTTATTGCTATAATTGTATCGAAAGTAAACTTTTATATATCGAGAGCAATTTGTCAAATTTACTAATTTATACAAAACAAGATCTCGATCTTAATATTAAGATTAACTACTATAAATATTGATAAGAAATATATAGTTAAATAATATAAAACAATTAATTTTATATTGCAAATTTTATCAAATAATTTAAAATCTATTATATCTATTATATCGAACGTATTGCAAACTTTATTAATTTACTTTTAATTTCTAATCTTTTCAATACAAAAGCGCATTAATATTAACGTTAATATCTTTTTTGACAATTTTAATAAATATAAACTAAAGACTATATTTTTATTAGAAATCTATTTAAAAGTAATATTAGATTCAAGATATTATAAGTAAGCAACAATTATTGCACAAATATTAAATAGAATCTTTTTTGCAAAAAGTTTGCAATAAATTTTAAAATTTATTTATTTTGCTATTATACAATTGCTTTTCTACAATAAGTAATATATCTTTTTACAAATCTATATTAGATAATACTAACAATTTTAGGACAATAATTATAAAGCGAACTTAAAATAGAATAATTAAGCAAAAAAATTCTATAATTAAGAAACAAAATACAATAATTTTTAGATTTTCGATATATTATAATATATTTTTAAGACAATATAATTCTCGAAAATACAAAATTTTAACTTTTTCGACTAAATTATTTTTAAAGCGCAAATTCTAATTTTTGTTTTCAAATTTGCAAAATGATAATTTATAATATTTAGAATATATTGATAGTAATACAAAGAAGTTTCTATTTAACAATATTAAAATTACTTATTTTTAATTCGAAGTATCAAAATAATCTAAAGACAACTTTACTTAAAAGTATCGAAAAATTATAAAATTAATTAATTTATTGCTTAAAATTATAATAATATCTAATTACAAAATTAATTTAGAAAATCTATAATTAAACAAAAAGTTTCTTAAGTTCGATTAACTTGTAAGAATAATATAGACAAATATTATTAAAAGACTCGACAATAGTTAATTTTCTTCAAATATAAATTCTATATTAACGTCGAATAAGACTAAACAAATAAATATCTATAATACTTCGATAATATTTTTAACAACTAATATTATTTTAGCTACTAAATTATATTAATTATTGTCGAGCTTATATAATAGAAAAAATACAAAATATAATTTGCAATTAGTATATTTTTACAAATATTAATAAAACAAAATTAAGAGTTAAAATATTGCTAAATTCTAATACTTTTTTAAATAAAGAAAAGAGTTAAAGTTAATACTATATTAGCACGTATTACGTTGCTAATAAGAGCAGAAATCTAATTAATCTTTTTTAATCTTTATTATAGTTAAAGTTATATTGCAAGTCTTCTTCGACAATAGCAATAATAATATAGAAAGATATTTAAATTATAGATAGATATTTTAGTCTCTATTATTAATTGTTATTATATTAATATATATATTAATATATTAAACTATCAAAAACTAAGAAAAAATAAAAAATAAAAAATAAAATTAACAAGATTTGCTTAATTATAATTATTAGTAATATTTCTATATTTTGTTTGCAAAATATAGGCTAATTTGTAAAATACAAAATATTATAATAGATTTATAAGAATGTAAACAATTATATTTTGTTGTTGTACAAGTTAGTCTCGAAAATTGTTTAAGAGAGAAGACGTTTTATTTAAGTAAATAGAACAAGAACAATAATATACTAAATAGTTAGAAGTCTATACTAAATACTTCGATAATTCGCGTAAAAGATATAGAAGATAGTAAAAAGAAAAATATATAATTGTAAAATATAAAAAAAGATAAATAATACCTCTCTTTAATTGCATGTACTAAATTAAATAAAAGAAAGATATATATACTAATTATCTATTAAATTAATTGTTAAACTAATTTCAAACTATTAAATTCGAGAAATGAGATTTTTCGACAAAATAAAGAATAAAATTTTGTATTTAAACAAAAGAAATTCGACTAATAGTTGTTTTCTACAAAATAAACTCGAAAAAGATATTTATATACTATTAAGAAAAGAAATAGATAACAAAAGCAATAGAGAGAATAAGTTAAATAAGAATTTGAATAATATTAATGCTGCAAAATCTACTATTGTAAGTAATAGTTACTTAATAATTTAAATAAATAATTAACTAATTTGCATAATATAAGATAAATATTGTCGAGATCGCAATTTCAAGACAATAATATTGCAAAAAATAAAGAAAACTATATAAATATTGTAATCTAATATCGAGAAATGGTATTAATATTAATAGATTTATTTGTTAGATAGAAGAGCAAACTAATATTAATAATATAGATACTTAGAAAAGTTAAAATATAAAGAATATAAATAACAGCTATTTAATCTTTTGTTATAAAAAAGATATCTTTATTATGATATTTGCGATCTCTTTGTTTGTAAACTTTCGATCTATTGTTGTTTGCAAGAAGAAGAATTATCTATACTATATAAATAGTTTGATCGTCGAGCTCGATTTCGCGGGGGAATCGCTAAGTAATCGGGCTCGGGAAGCTTAACTTTAAAAAACCTTAAATTTTAAAAAATTCACAACTTTCTTGTTTTTTATACGTATTTTATAAAAATTACCTCGTTTAATAGAGAATTTAGTATGCTTTCAAGCAAAAAAAGAGTTACTTGATTTGGACTAGTCTACGTAGTGCAATTAGCTAATATAACTTCGGGTTGAACGAAGAAGTCTGTCCGAATCCTCGGGTTGAACAAAAAAAAAAGTGTCCGACCCGGTCCAACGATCACACTATATACAATTGACAAATTCGAGAATATTAAATCGATTAATTATTTAAAGAAATATAAAAGATATTTAGCAATAATTAAGAATTATAATTCGAATTAAGAGATTAATATATAGATAAACAATGTTTAATCAAAAGTGTTATGCCGTTGGGCTCGCCCCCCGGGCGCGCAATTTTTTGTTAACTCGAAATAGCAAACTATTTTGTCAAGTAATTGTTTTATAATAAATATAGATATAATTTTCTTCTTTTGAACACAAACAAGCAAATCTTTAATATTAATATACAAAATAATATTGTATTTGTAAATATCTTCGAGAGAATGTTAATTTATTAAAGATTAATTGTCTCTTTTTATTATAATTATTAGATACTAGTCGATGCGTTATAGTTAGACAATTCGAATAACGCGTCGTTGCGTTAATAAGTTATTTCCAAAAATGTAATTTGAGCGTGTAGGGAAGTTTTTCTGGTCTCCATCCTAGCGAGCGCAAACGAAGAGACGTTTATTATTCTACTAAATTCTACCTAAGCCCTGAAGCCCACTTACAGCCTTCCATTCCATTCAGAACGAATAGTCGAGCAGTTCCACCAGCAGCGTCAAATATTGCTAGGAACTTTTGGTTCTATGATATCTACAGCGTGGCCTATCATCCATCCTCACGCTTGACTTGGCTCCTAGCTCTACGCTTACTGACTGCAGTACCTTCACCGGCGCTGTTATTACAATAGGTCTAAGTTTCATCTCGCATTGTTAGTAGACACGAGGAGCTTCGGCCCGGATGTGGCTGTCTCCACAGAATATGGCTTTCGAAGCAAACGGTTCGTTGTCACTGTCTTGCGCTGCTCAAGATGTCGATTCCAAGGGTTTCATGCCTTACCACCGCCGCTCAGCGAAGCTACAGATGTTTTTCCGGACATTTCCGTGATGTCTTCCTTGCTATCTCAAGTTAAGACTCATGTGGCAGATAGAATCCGTCGGGGCTTCATAAGTGATTTATGGAAGTGGTCAATCACTCATTCATTCCGCATTTGCGGACAAGAGGGTATGATTGGATCGACTTGCTGTCATTGATATGGTTTGATCAGTAAAGCAGCTCGCTGGTCTATAGACTGCTTGCAACAAAAGGTGCAGCAGTCGCCGTACTAAGATATGTTCACTAGAAATGTAGACATTCTACTAATACTTCATCATATGCCAACTGAGGGGCAGCGCCAGGAGCTTCGTTATGTGCTCAGCCGACCCGAGAGAAAAGCATGTGGCTTGAGGGGTTTTCTTAATTCCCACCCACCGTCTGAACTCGACGAAGCATTCGGGATAATAAGCGAGTTTAAGCGATAAGTCAAAGCAAAGCGCTCCAATATTTTAGGGGTCGGATTCTTTTTACTATATAAATCCTGGATCTCGCCATGTTGCAAATCTTGGGTCATCACTCGACTACCGCAGCATAACAAGTACATACAGAGCATCATCTTGACAGCCTCTACTCTCGTTCACCACGCTTCTTACAAAGGCATCTCATATGGTTCCTTCTTCCACTCCTCAGCCTCATCAGGCCCATCAATCTCCGCTTCTTGTACAGAAGCCATCACCCCAGTCGGGCAACATGGATCATAAAATCTCACCATCCCGATCACCGTCGCCTTCTCCACCTTACCATTCCGAATCATCCTCTGTCGAAATCATACTGTCTCCACCTCATACATCGGATCCATCGACTCTTTCAGCTGAAATACATTATAGTACTTCACCGTCCCCATCATCGGGCTGTGTTTCTCCGTCCTCCTTCTCCGATATTGCTTATATCCAGACTCTTCTTTCGGCATCCCCTTCCGTCGATGCAGTATCTGTACCTTCCGGATCGCTGGCAAATATCTCTGAAATACAGCGCAAGACAATTTTGGTGCTACTGGACCAAGTCCGGGAGGAACCCGCTGCTGAACAGAGGGCGAAACGGCTCAAGAGAAGATTAGCTCGCCGGGCGGCTCGCTATACTCCAGCTGAACTAGCTGCTGAAAATGAGGCCAAGTCGTGACGGCAAAAATTAGGGCTTCCGCTGACGCTCTCCTTAAAGCTGAATGCATGAACCGCGAGATCAGAAGGGCAAAGAGAACGGTAATCTTCCCGCAAGCGTTCCAGACCGTCAACATCCACGAGATAGCCAATATCCACGAAAGCACCAGGGAGGTAGAAGATGAGTCTGAGCCCGTAATCTATAAGCAACATGATGGAATGGAGGTCCATCTTGATATCTCCAGTACTACTAGAGTCTTTGCTGGCCAGATCACGATTCAAGATCATATCAGCGCTATGCATCAGGCTCTTTCCGAGCATACCCAGAATGGTGTCCTACGAACTACGCCAGGTCGACACTCATATCATGTCGATGCGGCTGTGTCTTGCGGAAATGGCCTGACCGGCTTGGCAGTGGTGAACAAAACCTCTCGAAAGGAAGGCTCGCCCTGGACTGCTAGAGGCTACCGCATCATGGAAGCAATGGATCAGGATGACGCTGAAGCATGGGCGATTTGGCAAGCATTGCAAGTTGTCAAAGAAAAGGTGCAAGACGACCGGACGAACTCCAGAAAGGACTCTTGCTCTGTCGCAGTTATATACTCCGATTCTCAGGCAGCAATCCAAAGAGTCGCAGGACGTGCTTGTGGTGGTGAAAAGGTGGCGCAAAGGATCATCGACTGTTCGATTGAACTCCAGGAGCTAGATATAGAAGTACATCTTCACTGGGTTCCAGGGCACAAGAACGTCCCCGGCAATGAGTTAGCAGATCTTGTGTCTAAGAAGGCTCGGCTGCCTTCAGAGAGGTTCCGCAGCTCTCGCGGTGAGCCTGCGAACAGGCCACCCGACGGACCTTGTAAGACGGCTCCGCAACAGACTGTCAACTCCAAAGATCCTTGTTCGGACAAGTAGCGTTCATTATACTTATTCACCGGGTTCTACATTGTATTTGCAATAGGAAAAGCTCTGCCATGGAATTCACAGAGTGGCCGGCAAGCTTGCTCAGTCAAGCAATGACCTCACCTGCAGTGGGTTCTGCGGCGCAAGAAAGTACCTGGGAGTGGATTGCCAAGCGTCGGTGCCGTCAAGACTTGGTGGTTCAGTAAGCGGTATCGTGGTCAAATGCTCCAGACTCTTACCTACCTCTGGGAAAATCACAAACGCGGAGTCATACAATACGGGAGCAAAGAGTAACAAGACGTGTTACACTTTCAATTCCTATCTACACAGGCTGCATTACCGCCTAGAGACTCCTGGACCGCCTCAACTGCCCACAGGCTCCATCGCAGCGACGTACAAGCATTCGATGACTCCCCTGGTCCACGATGAGTATGATTTTGGGAAAGTTACCTAGCCAGGATTAGCTTCACTTTCGACGTCCTTGGGCTCTCGAACTATTATTACCTTGAGAGATAAGAAAGGCACATGGAGGACAGGCTCCTGCAGACTGACTCGGTATGGAGATCACCGTGCTTGCCGCTGTCGATCGATTATGCGCGAAAAGGCATTGAGACGACGGGGGTGCAGAGAACGAGGTCCATAAACAAAATAGGGTCAGCTTTTAGCGCTTTCACAACGGTTGTCGCCTCTTGGCCTTATTTTTAGATCCCCAACTTCTGGCAAAATGCTTTTGATCAACTTTCGCATTTCTTGATTTATCACTATCAAATCTCAAGTTTGATAGAGTAATCTTTGCGCTTTCAATAACATATCTTTGATAGAGTTTAAATCAACATTGGGAAAGTTATTTGATTGCAAAGTTTTTGTATTCTAGAGCATGTCTCAAAAACAAAGATCGACTTGAACTTCTTATATGTTAACGAACTTTGCAGTTTCTATAGCTCTAGCAATTTGTAATCAAAACTTATAAATAAAGCAATTTTAGAAAGCGCATAGTGTCTAGAATAATAATTAATTAATTTTATATGTTTTAATAGCGAAATACGAAAGTTGACCAAAATTATCTTGCCAGAAGTTGGGGTCGGGGATCTAAAAATAAGGCCAAGGGGCGACAACCGTTGTGAAAGCGCTAATTGCCAAGACTGAGTAGAAGGATTCACCAACGGGTTGCCCCGCCAGTTCCTCCAAGACAGGCCCTTCTTTTCCGCCTTGCATGGGAATCGAATCCCAATATCCAACACCAGCACGAGTGGACTCTGCCAGACTCCAGTTTCAAGAAGGAATACAGCCACCCTACCTTGGTGCCTGAATCCATCCAACGCTGACAGACTCTATGGGAAATGATTGACATGATGAGGCCGGACACGAAACTAACGTCGACTAGTCAGGGTGTGATCAACAAGTGTTGTGCGAGAGACATACCGTTGAAGTAAGCTCCACAGCCGGAAGCCACATGTACCACGAGTTCATCTCGCTTGGCCTTAGGTGAGGCAAGGTTTCGGCCTGGGGGGATTTATATCAGGAATAAGTCGTGGGGCTACGGGCCAGCTGGAGTGTGTGTGCCTTGCGCTGTAGGTTTGCTGGAAGAGATGAAGTCTGGTGGAGGAAGGAAATAAAAGTAGGTGTGTAGCGAAACGGTACCGTTGTGTCAGCCGTGTGGTAAGGCCTGAATACCGTTAGCTGCTGCAAGCAGAATGTGACAGATCATACTGACCAGGAGATGTACTGGTAGCCTGGCAAAGGGCAGCAGAGTGACGATAAGGTTGAAAATAGAAGGGCAAAATGTAGACGAAGCAGGGAGACCCGGAGGCTTGAGGAACAAGAGCTTGGATTTGCCGGAGATGTTGGTACCAATGCCGGATACACGAGTGCAGCGAAGGGTAGCACAGCAGTTGAGGTGGTCGAGGCTTGCATGGAAGCTGGACTATTCAAAGAAGATGTGCAAGGAGTATGGACTGGACAAGAACAATCGGGGTGATCGGAGTACACCGAAGCTGGCCTGGGAAAATATGGAAGAAGGAAGAAAAGTTCTGGGGGAGGGCGAGGTATTTGTAGCCTCCGGGTGCAGGCCATCCTGGCTGTTTACGTGGACCGAGAGGGAAGGAGCACCTTCCCAGGCAAATCACCATGGCAAGTGGGAAAGCAGAGGCAACAGCACCACTTGCTTCTGCATCGAGGTAAGCTCGGCCCGCAAGAAGTCGCGCACAGACTCAACCGGCCTTGAGGAGGAACAAAGCAACCACTGTCTATGACTATACCCAGAAGTTTCGCTGCCTAGGTTACAAAGTCCTCTTCGTCCAACCACACAGACCTCAGAGCGCTACCTCAAATTTGCTATGCGCTGCCGATTACTACCCACCATCTTTTGACCATCGATAGCAACAGCAGCCCTGAAAGACACCCCGAAAGGGAAATCTGCGATATTGGTTTCATTAGCTCCTACCCACCATCCCACCTGGGCCTCGAAGGTTCTGTCTGCTGCCGCCTGGCCCATGGCCTATTGTCCGATGCTGTAGCATGCCCCTAGCAGTTCCGTACAGTTGGAGTAACGAGTGCTCGTACGCACACTAGTAGCCCAAATGGGAATTTCGAAAGCTCGGAGTATTTCTCCACCCAAGACAAGCTTGGGTTTGTCGATAACCACTGATCGTGATTCCAGCTATTGCCACTCGTGGTGCACGCCTTTGCAATACTACAACACTAGGAACCTTTTCTCAAAGAAATGTCATCGACCGACTGTGTCATTTGCAGCATGGGTTTGCCATAACTACCTAGAATTACACTAACAGTTCAGTATCGCTATGCATATATCTTTGTTCTCCCATCTGGCACCCAATCCAAACATCTCCTACATCCAAGCTCACCGCCTCCCCTAGTATTCTTTGCGTCTCTACATCAATATCCCTCTTCCTAATAGTGTCCGTGATCAGCCTTCCGATAAGTGTCCTGCCCCTCCCGTGTCCACCTCACCCTCGCCAGCATGCCTGACTCCCCCTGCGCGACTTTGTTTTCAGAGCAAGGCTCTTTGCCCGCGCGCCACGATGGGCTTCTGGATTTTCACAAGCGTTAGTTTTATGCCTTAGTAAGTACAACATCAACCGCCTCGTTGCCTAACTCGGGTGCCAAAGCAACTTCAACTAATATATCGACTGCTCGACACATTTCTTTGTAGTCCTCAATAATATGTTTGCTCAATTGCTTCTTGAAGAGATAACTTTTTATCAATAGTGCTTTTTAAATTTATAGATTTTCTGCATTTGTTATAAGTCGTACTTCTGCTAATTCAATAATAATATCTAGTTTAATTACTAAAGATTTTTTTAATAGTCGAAATTCTTTACTAGACATTTCAATCTTACAAATATGTTTTAATAATCTCTTGCGAGATTTTGCTCTATAAGTTATATAGTTTAAGTTACTTAATCAAAGTCTAGTTATATTGTTAGCGCTTTATATAGATAGAAAAGTTATGCAAGTCTTGAGTTGTAATAAGACAAACAAATCGAGAAATCTTCTACTTTATTGTGTCGAGCAGATTTCTATATCGCAATCAAGAAGACGTCAATCTTTTGATAGCTCTATTACACAAATAATAGTTTTTCGCGCAATTAAATTAAAATCTCTTCTATCTATTTAATTAATTTGCAATTGTAAAGTTTTTAGTAAATTTGTATAAACAATATATCTATCTATCTTTGTTTTGCTATTAATAGTCTCTCTAGTTCTCCTAACTCTCTCTTGTTGTTATTGCTATAAGCAAATCTATTAGAATTAAGAAGCTCTTTAAAAAGATTGTTGTTATTATCTTTAATAATCTTTTATAATTTGCAAAATCTAAAGCTACTAAGTTAAAGCTTGAAATTAAAAAAATATTAACAACAAGTTTCTTTGCTTTTGCAAAGAAATTCGCAAGCAAAACTCTCTTATTTATTGTTATATTCTTCGATTCTAATATAGACTCTACTATCAATAATAGTAAATTCTTCGATAGTAATATAGATAACAAGACGTCTATTAATATAGCAACTATAACAAAGATCTCTTTAAATAAAAAGAATAAATTTATTATCGATAAAATTGCAAATTATTGCAAATATTGTTTATCAAACAAAAGATTCGAAACTATATAGAAAAAGAAACAAATTAGAGAGAAGAAAAAGAATAAGTTGCTTGTTCTAAAAAATTATATATTAGTCTATATTGTTGTTTTCGACAATAAAACTCTCTTTAAAAGCTTGTTAATATTTGTAATATTAAAAGTAAAAACTATATAATAATTTAGAGTTGTGTTCGAGATAGAGCAATAATATATATTAAAACCAATATTATTTTATACTATTAATTAGAATTAAAGACAATAATTCTCTAAAAAGAGCAAAAATCTAATTAAAAACTAGTTACAAAACTTAGAAAAAAGATAGATTTTCTACTTAATATAATTTTGCATATTAAATAATACTTTCTTTTGCAATTTAAAAAATAGAAAATAATAGTTTGTATATCTTTTCTATATAGTAGAATCGAATTAGATATACTTCTATTGTATCTAAAGAATTTTTCTTTTTTAAAAAAAATTGCTTACTATATTTATACTTAAGATAAAGACTACAAAAAACAAAATAACTTGCAAAGCAAAGATTGCAAATTTACTTAAAAACAATAAGATTACAATAACAAAAAAAATTATAAATATATTTAAATATAAGAATTGTAAATATATAAAAAAAAGTAAAAAGAAATACTATTTAAATAGCAACAAGTATTATAAACTTAATTAAAAGAATACTAATAATTAATTTAAAAAGTATACAATTAATCAATATACTCTTACTAAGTCTTCTAAATTTATTAAATATTAATACAAGATAATCGATTTTAATAGCAATCTATATAATAGAAGAAATATATTAAAAGCAAGAAAATATATATTTTTTAAAACTTCTATTTCTATATTGATATCTACTTTAACAACTAGTTCTATTATTAATTCTATTAAAATAATGCTCGATCTATATCTTATAAATATAATAGAGAATTGCAAATATAAGCAAAAGACTAGAACTTGCAAATATAAATAAAAGTATTAAATAAAACTTAATCTAGAATAAAAATATATTAAGAATTGTGTTACGCTAGTACTTTCGTAAGAAATATTAGAGCGAGTTATGCTATTAAAGAGATTTGTAAACGTCTTTAGACAATGCAAGCAATTACTTGGTAACAAGAATTGCAACTATAGACAATCTTATGTTCAATAAATTTTCATAGATGATTCAATGAATTAGAGTAACAATAAGTAAAGACTTAAAATAAGTTAAACGCAATTCATAAAAAAATCGCATTCGAAAACTATATACTTTTTTATTATTTGAAATTCAAGATGTTTAAGATGTTTAAAATCTTAATTATCTTAATTATCTTAATTCGAAATTCAAAATGCTCAAGAATCAAGTCATCTTAATTATTTTAATTTTGTTAATAAATTTTTTCTTTCTAATTATCTTGTGAAGAGCGATGTGCGACAAATAATATCTATTAGCATGCAATTCGTAACACTATTTTCTCTCTTCAAGAATTTTTGTTTCGAAATTATTTATTCTTTTTTATTATGCTAATCAAGTTAATTATTGAACAACGTCGCAATTTCATTGTTAATCGTCGCTATAAGTACGTTTTTCTCACAATGCGTTCTTGTCGAATTTGTGTCGCGTTCGACGTATTTTGTCAAATAAATAAAGAATATCTTAAGTGTGAAAAGTGTTATCGAAAGAATCGAAAATGCGATTTGACTTCTAATTATTAAAAAATAAATAAAGCTATTTAAAAGACTAAAAAGCTAAATGATAAAATAATAGAATTACGTCTAAAAATTGCGCGAAAAACGAAACAAAAAAACATTAATTTTGTCGTTTAAAAAATATAAGTAATGCGAAGTCGAAAAATATCTTAAAAATTAAAAAGAATAAAAGAGAAATCAAATGTATTAAAAAGGCGTTCGAAACTCTATTCGATATTATTATCAATTCTTCATTGTTCGCTCTTTTCTCTCTTAATGCTTTGTCAACTTTTATAAGTGATTTTATCGTTAACAAAATTGTCGCAATTTGTTAGAGCACTTCTTTAAATTCTTAAGTAACTCTTATATATTCTTGAAGATAAAATATTCTTTTTACTTAATAAAATATTTTTAATATTTTTATTGTAGAATTTTCTTAATTTTATATTGTTTCTCTTTTTGTAAATAAAAATAAAATGTGTCTTATAAAAATGTGATTAAATTCGCTAATTTCAACAATAAAATATAAAATACTAGAAATACTTTAACGTCTTTAAGTAAGTCGAGTTCGTAATTAATTAGTCTCTTTGTTTTCTTAACGAGAAACGATTTAACTTTAATATGATTCAATTTTTTGCTTAACTTTCTTGTCTTAAGATTTTTCGTAAAAAGATATATTTTATTTCTTTTCTTTAGTTGAGATGTCGTTTTTCGCTTTTTGTTCTAATATTTGATCGATTTTTCTTGCATTTTCGAGATATTATCGTGTATCTTTTTTAGTGTCGCTACTCTCTTGATGACTAATTGAGCTAATAGATGCTTTCGCTTTTTTTTGAAGAGATTAAATTCTTTATTATAATTGGCGAAAAATAAAATTATTTTAGTAATATTCGAAATCTTTGCATTTAATGCTAATTAAATCATAAATAAAAGTAATATTCAATTGTTATAAATATTGTTAACGTTATCTCTTAATTTGCTTTAAACTCTAGTTTGTTCGTTTTATTTAATCATTCGTAATCGAATAATAAACAATGAACATTCTAAGTCTTGTTTTTAACATTAATAGAAATGTCTTCTAATAATTAGACGTAAAGAGTTTGTCTCTATTATTAATTAATTCTTTAAGTATATTATAATATTATATAAGTCGATTTAATACAATGTATTTTAGTTGTTTTGTTGTGAACTTTTTCTTACATGTAATAATATGTAAGTACTTAATAAATTTATCAATCATTATTAGTATTAAATTATATTTGTTTTTAATTGCTAAATTCGTCGACTTAAGCAACTTAATAATAAAGTTTATCATAACTTCATTTTATAACGATTCAAATAATTTCTAATATTAAATTTCGTTATAATTCGCATATGTATTATGTTTGTTTTGCTAATAGCTAAGACATCGTTTAATGTATGTCTTAACAACTTGTCTTATTTGAAAAAACTAATAATGTTAACGTAAAAATTAAAGAATTTTGATCACTTCTAAATGCTTTTGCAATGATTTATCATAATGTTTCTTTATACATTTGTTAATTTTGTCGATAAATATTTGAAGTTTTTCTTTTTTTATTAGAAACTCTTTCTTATTGTCTCTAAATATTTGTAAAATAGCATTTAGCTCGTATTTATTTGTTAATAGTAATTCGTTTTTATTAATTTTAAGTATATTGTAATTGAACAACTTTTTCGTTTTTATATAATTATTTCTTTTGTTAAGTGCGTTTGCTTTGTCATTATCTTTATTTAATGTATATTATATTTTAAACTTGTATTGTTCGAATCGCTCTAATTATCGCATTTGTCTTCTATTGAGTTATTTAATAATAATGAAGTGTAAAAGATTTTTGTGATCTATAAGAATCGTAAGTTTTAATAATTTTTCGATATATACTTTTTATAATTTTAGAAAAACTACAATAGCGAATAGCTTTTTGTTGTAAATATCATAATTTTGTTCAATTAACAAAAGTTTTCTTGAAAGATATATTATTAAATGTTACATATCTTTATGCTTTTAATTGAAACATATATTAATAATTAAATCTAATGCGTTGATTTTAATCTTGTTTAACAATCGTAAATTGTACATCTTTAATATTAATTTTTTTAAGCATTTTAATTTAAGATTCTAAAATATTTTTTTTTTTATTAATTTTCATATTTATAATGTCTTCTTTTTCGTAAAATTCGTTAATAATATTGCATTAACGAAGTAGTTTTTGATAAACTTCTTGTTACAATTTATGAAATCTAAAAAGAATTAAACTTTTTTAACATTAATAGATAGTTTTTATTTTTTAATTGTTCGTAGCTTTTCGAGATTTATGCGTATTTCATGTCGTTCAACGACAAATTTAAGAAAGTCAACTTTTTCTTAATGAAATTCGCATTTCTTTAATTTAAAATGTAATTTTTTTTTATTTAAATATTCTAGTACTTTGAAAACATAATTTACATGTTCTTTCAAAATATTTAAGTAAATTATAATGTCGTTCAAGTATGTTATGACAAATTGATTCAAATATTGTTGTAGTACATTATTAATTATTTCTTGATACGTTGTCGAAACGTTCGTAAATTCGAACGACATTATTGTGTATTTGTATAATTTATATCGTGTACAAAAAGTTATTTTTCACTTTTCTCTTGTCTTTATTCTAATTTAATTGTACGCTTTTCGTAAGTTCAATTTAATAAAATACTTTGTTTCGAACAATTAATTTTGAAGTTCGCTAATGTTAAATAATAAATATCGATTTTTTATCGTAATATTGTTTAACTTTCAATAATTAACATATAAATGAAGAATTTCGTACTTTTTAAATACAAAGAGAATCGACTATTTTGCTTGTAATTGAAATTTTTTAATAAATTCTTTTTTTTTCGTTTTTTGTCAAGTATTCGCGAAGAATTTCTAGCTTCTTCTTAAATAAAGCATATATAAGTTCAAACGTAAATTGTTTGTTTGATTTAAGTTTAATCTCGTAATCTTACGATTAATGTTTAAATAAAATCTTGATCGTTTTCTCTTTTTGAAATAAATGCTTTTAATTGTTGTATATTCGTAATCTATACTTTAGCGATTTTCTCGCTATATTAAATAGTTTAAAATTCTTAAAAGATTCGCAATTTTTTTCACTTATTTTAACTTCATAATTTAGTTAATCTTTGTCGATGTCTATCGAGTCGAACTTCATTAAATCGTTTTTTTGCAAAAATGCAAACTCGCTACTTGCGATCGAATTTCGACTTAATCTTTTATCTATTATTGAACGTTATTGATGCGTAAATTAAATGTGAATTGTGTGATCACATCGCGCAAATTTAAGTACTTGTATATTTTAGTCAACTTCTAGATTGTGCTACTTTAATCAAGACATTTCTAGAACGATATCGTAAATAATTATTTTCACTATATTAAAAATTAATTTCTTATAATGTTGTTAAATAACTATTAATAGTGATTTCGTTTCTTCATTTACTTTTTCATTTCTTGCGAGTAATAAGTTTTCATCTACAATTATTAGATTGTAAGCGTTAGACTTCTTTCGAATAAAGTACTTTTCTCTCTTTACAAGAACTCTAGTTATAAAATTATCTATCGCATCAAAATCGATTATTGCTATAAATTGACGATCGTTAATCTTAATTAATGTGATAAAACATTGTGCATACGCTATTGAGTTTAGTTGCTATTGTTGAGCTAACATATTACATTTCTTTGATATATTCTTTACTAAAGAATTTGAACTTTTCTTTGCTTTTGTGTTGTAACTTTTGCTTTAAACGTCTATTTGCGTTAAGCTTTCTTCTATTGTTAAATTATTAACTTCGACTTTCTAGAAAATCAATTAACTTCATTGTTTTCTTTTAGATGAGTTTAGCATAAATTGTTGTAACAAATTGTTCAATTAAGACTTGCGTATATTGTAGAATTTAATTGGTATATTATGTTGTCAAGTATATTCTTTTTTGTAGTAACATTGCTTTTTAATTTCTTCTTGTATTTGTTTATGATCTTCGATGAGCTAACTAAAGTCTTAAGATAATTTGTAATATCTTTTATGCATTCGTGAAAATTCTTTTAGTTATACTCTTCGTTCGAATCGATAATTAAATTATAAGATTTAATAATTTTTTAAAGTGCTTAATTGACTTTTTACGTAAATGCGAATGTCTTATTTAATAATGTTTTATCTAGAACTTTTTATAACTAATTTGAATTCTTTATCAAATAATAATTGTCGTTCGATTTAATTTTAAGAATGTTCGTCTTTGTGTCAATTTGCTTTTTAATGTCGTTTTAGCTATTAAGTATCTCTCTTAATATAACATTGATTTGTCAACGATTTATTAAGTTTCGTAATTAACAATCTCTTGCGAAGTAACTCAATTTATTATATAAATAGCACGTTTTCTAAAATTTGTTATTTTGCTTTTTTTTAAAGTTCTTTTTTTTGCATTGTTGAATAAAATTCAATTTCATAGATGCAAGCTTACAATAATCTAAATTATTGTATTTCTAATTAGAACGGTTTTTTTTTAATAATATTTAATCGTTGATTCAAAGAAAATTTTTGCTTTTTTATAAAATTGATTGTATCGCTTTTTTATAGCTCTTTTATACAATTTGTCGTCGAAATCAATAATTATTTTAATAAGATTAAATATGTCGCTAATAAATTTGTTATCGCACATAATTTCGTTCTTAAAGTTGTTCTTAAGATTTCGTCGAAACATTGTTATAAATGCGACATCGTTTTATTTGATAAAATTGACATACTTTTGAAATCTTGTTGCGTAATCTATTGCAAAGATTCGTTAAATTAAGTGTTAAATCATTTTTTTCGCAATTTGTTTTTCGTTAAATGTTTCGAAGATTTTTCGAAGCTCTTTTTTGAAATTATCGAAATTCGTAAACATCGTACAAGAATTTTCGTCATAATTTTTTAAATACTTGCGTAAATTTAATTTGAGTCAATGCTAGACTCTTTCTCTAAAAAATGTTAATGCGAAAATTGTCTTCTTGTTCGCTAAAACAAGATAAAAGATGAAATAAATATTTATTTGCATGAGTTAATTCTTTAGATCGATACAATCTTTATAATAGACGTTAAGCTTGTTAATTCTTATCTTATTATCTTTATTAATAAAGAATCGACTTAATGTTATTAAACTATTGTTCGAGATAAAAATGTGTTGATTTAATATAAACATTCTAAAAGTGTTCAAAGTGTTACGCTAGTACTTTCGTAAAAAATATTAGAGCGAATTATGTTATTAAAAAAAATTGTAGACGTCTTTAGACAATGCAAGCAATTATTTAATAACAAGAATTGCAACTATAAACAATCTTATGTTTAATAAATTTTCACAAGTGATTCAATAAATCAAAGTAACAATAAGTAAAGACTTAAAATAAGTTGAATACGATTCATAAAAGAGTTGCGTTCAAAAGCTATATACTTTTTTATCATTTAAAATTCAAGATGTTCAAAATGTTTAAAATCTTAATTATTTTAATTATCTTAATTTGAAATTTAAGATGCTTAAGAGTTAAGTCATCTTAATTATCTTAATTTTGTTAATAAATCTTCTTTTTCTAATTATCTTGTGAAGAGCGATGCGCAACGAATAATATTTATTAGTAGGCAATTCGTAACAAATTGTTGTTGCAAACAACAAGCAACTAGTAATATAAATAAAGAATATTCTTGCAATAAATTTAGAACTTATATTTACTTGTTTAATATTAATAACAGTTTTCTTGTTGCTCTATTAAGCAATTTTGTTAGAATATTCTTCGAGAAATATATTGTAATAGATTTTGTCGATTAAATTGTTTGCAAAAAAGATTTTGCTTCTAATAATATTTTTTTGCAATATCATACTAGAGACAAATAATATTCTAAACAAGTAGTTTTTTATATTGCAAATAGTTTAGAGTTAAGAAACAAATACTAAATAGTAGTTATTAATTAATATATTATTTGAAATCGATATTACTCTTGTATACAAGATAAATTCTACGAAAACTATTTAAGAACTAAACAATTTAATAGAGAGACAATTAATAAAAACTTTAATAAAATTGTATAAAAGATTAATAGTAAATTAAATTCTTTATTGTTTTATCTATATTATTGTCTATCTTTATAGAATATTTGCAATAATAAAAAATACTTCTATTAATTTTAGCGTTGTTTAAAGAAAGATTTTTGATAATTAAAATTTGCTAGCAATATTGAAAATCGACAAAGTTTAATTGTATAAAGTCTAGCATTGCAAGAACTAAATTTTAAATTAATATTAATATAATATTAGATAAAATTATATACAAATTTAAAATCTTATTCTTAAATATATATTCGCTAATTTATTATTATTGCTATTGCAGAATCTTAATTCTTGTCTATCTATTAGTCGATAAAGCTAGTACTATCTACAAACAATAGATTTATAAGATATAAAAAAAAATCGATTTGTTAAAACAATATTTTACTTATTATATTGCAATTGCTTTCGAAGAATCTTATAAACAAAATTTTAATAAAATTTTCTCTCTAAATATAATTAGAAACACAAATATAAATACAAATATTAACAATCTATCTACAATTATCTATTTTTCTATCGATCGACAAGAATAAAACTTAAGTTAAAATATTAAAATATAGAAACAAAAACAAGAACAAAAATTCAAACAACAATTTGTTAAACTACATAGAAGAGAAGAAATCGACGCAAAAGATATAAAAACAACTAGAAAATTACAAGTTACAAAGCTCTTATTTAGATAACTAGTTATGCATAAAGCAAGAAGAATTTATTATCTTAGAGTTAAACTTTCTAGTTACAACTCTATTTTTTGTGTTATTGTTAAAACTTTTTTCGAGCACAATAGTATCTTGTTAGACTCGATAATATTGTTGTTCTTTTTTGCAATATTAGATATATTAATTAGAATAAATTTGTTGTCTTCATTTAATAAAGAAATCGAGTAGTTAAGCAAATATCTTTAAGTTAGTATTTACTGTTTTTTCTTTAAAATTAATATTAGATATTGCTATATTCTGCTTACTTCTAACTTTCAAGTATTTAGATACAATATAAATAGTCTATTTCTAATATTCTAAAAAGCTTGTCTAAATTATATTTTTACTTTTGTGCTAGAACAATCTTCTACAAGAATTTCGCAAATTAATTGTAGTTTTTTGTATATTATCAATATTGTTTTATTTATTTTTTAAGTATTGCGAAGAAGATTTAAATAGAGTTAAAGTTGTAAAAATACAAAGAGAGAAACTTCAATATAACGTTTGCACTATTATATATTTTCTAAAGCTTCTTGCTTTTATAGATAAATATACTGTTTAAATAGAATACTAAATTAGAGTTTTTATCGATTGTTAATATAGTAAGTAAAAAAATATAATAGTAAACAAAGTTGTTAAAGATTGTTTATATAATTAAGTTATAATATATAATTTAGATAACATATTCTTTAATTGTAAATACAAGCAATATTAATTATCTTTTTAATTGTTTAAATATTATATATATTTCTACTTTGCAATCTTGTAGCAGTTATCTATATTTTCTATTGTTGATTCTTTTGTAAACAATGGATTTATTTAGAAATATCAATTAATATATCTTCTATTAATATAGACGTACTTGTTAGATATTATATTATGTCTAATCTCTTTGCAAAGCGCAATAAAAGATTTGCAAAATATCTATTAGTACACAATTACAAGAACGTTTATATATTGATTTTCTTATATATTTATTTTTCTCTTCGAAGTATTCTTGCAATTGTTTAGATACTAACAGTAATATCAAATTTGTTATACAAATAAAAATATATCTTGTCAAGATAGACAATAGAGCAAAAATTAATATATTCGAGAAAACTATTTTTTATTGTTTTGTTAATTAATTTGACAAAATCTCTTCGATATTAAGAGAAAACAACAAAGATATACAGATAAATATTATATCTTATCTTGCTTACTTGTTGTTTGAATATACTCTCTAAATACAATATATAAGTAGTATCTTTATTAATTTTAATGCAATCGATAATTGCAACTCTTTAATAGTTAACTAAAGCAAATAGTATTACAAGAAAAGAGTTATAAGATACGCAAATTATACAATTATATTAAAGACTTTAATTACTGTCTAATTAGTATACTAATTAAATAGATAGAAGAGATTTTAATTCAATTGCGCGAAAAATTATTATTTGTGCAATAGAAATATTAAAAGGTTAACGTCTTCTTAGCTGCAATATAGAAATCTATTCGACACAATACTTTCGAATGCTCGCGAACTCGATTTTGCTAGACTTTACTTTTGACTCTTCTTTTCTTCTCTCTGCTTTATTTCTGGTTCAAGCAGGCTTAATTCTAGATCTCTTACAACTACGTCAATTCTAGTTCCTTAGATTAGTATTCTGCTTCTTGCATCTTAATTTGTATCTAATCAAGCACTTCTAGATTCAACTATTTAGTAGCAATGTTTATATCTAGCTCTTTGAACAACAGAATCTCTATACTATTCTAGAAAAATTCTCTTCTAAGAGCTCGATTATTTAGTAGTAACGCAATATTTAAGAAAGCTAGAATTTAATATCTATTCTAGTTTCTAGAAGAAATCTTTTGAAAGAATCGAAAAACTATTTATTACAATTTTTGTCAGTACTTACGAGAATATTTTTAACGCTAAAAATGTTTTTGCAACTTCTAGAAGAGATATATATTGTATCTTTATTAATTATAACTGTTTTTAACTTAAGAGAATTTTTGTATTTTTATAAAATAGAATTTGATAATTAATCTTGTTGTATCTTAGATTTTACTCTAGATCTAGATTAATTAAATACTAAGCTATAGCTTTAAGATAACAAAATAAATAGTATTTAGTTTACAACTTGTGTTTGCAAGATATTTAAAACTTGCAAACAAAAAATTTATATCTTATAATATAGTTAATCGACAAAGAATTACAATCTAAGATCTATAATATCGATTTGCTACTTATTGTATATATATTTGTTTTGTATCTTTATAATATCAACGTTTCATTTTTTTACTTAATTTAATATAAGTTTTCTAGAGCACTCTAAGCTTCTTAAGCTTTCTAAGAAAGTCTAGAGTTAGAATTAAATTATATAATCAACTAAATTAATCTAAATATACAAAAACGAAAACGTCGGAAGTCTACGAAAATCGATATTATACTATTTTATTATATAAGAAGAGACGAGAGAGAAGATCTTATTAGCAATAACGCTTACGATTTATCTCGATTATTAGAATCAAATAAATGTAATCGACGCGACGTCGACAAGTAATCGAGACATACTTAATGCGTCTTAACGCGAATTAGTACAAATTGCGACAAATATAAAAACGAAAGTAATAAATATCAAGAAACTCTATAAATCTAAGAAGAAAAACGCGTTCGAAATAGTCTCGATAACAACGTTAACAAAATAATATCTTTTAATCGAGAAGTTGACGCGACGTCTTAGCGAAATCCTCGCAAAAAACAAGCAAATCGACTTGATTTTAATACTAAAAAAACTAAAAAGAGCAATCGATCGAATAAAAAGAGTCGAAAAGATAAGAAAAGATATGCAAATAGCAAATATATAAGCGACAATAACAAAAAAAATATTATCGACAAAGCAAATAAGTAGTTAAGAAAGCGTCGAATAGACATTCTTAATACAATAATCAATTAAAGAGATAAAGTTAATAGCGTAAATCAAAGAAAAACAAGAGATAAAAAGAGTTTATAAGATAAGCGTTGCAAAAATAGTAATATTAACGCGCGATTTCGATATTGTCGAGACACTAATAGCGCAAAAAAAATA
>JAABUQ010001133.1_pt1 | contig 59475 bp, 60 predicted proteins | sample 5560001 | NCBI WGS metagenome assembly JAABUQ01 (sample SAMN10711888, study PRJNA513371) | rock metagenome | isolation source: Antarctica rocks | place: Antarctica: Victoria Land, Finger Mt nord | collected 2015-12-18
GCAGGGGCGGAGAAGGGGAAGGGAGCGCAGAGCAGTCAGCATGTGTTGGGGGTGCAGAGGGCGGGGTATGGCGGTGGGGGGTCGGGCGGGGGGCAGGGGAGGGCGGTGCTGACGATGGAGGATCTGGGGTGTGCGGTGGGGGAGTATGGGGTTAATGTTAAGAGGGGGGAGTTTTATAGGTGATATCCTGGGTTGGTGGTGCGGGGAGGGGTTGTGGGGAGGGAGGGCGGGAGTGTACGTTATGGATTGTGAGTGCATGCCTCACGGCGTGGGCATAGCATGGCTTCTCATTATGATGGGAACAGATGGCGAAGAAGCACATCAAGTCTGGGACGGTGTTCATGACATAGAGCGGGGACTACAAGCTGCATGGCATGGCGTGCTTATGGAGTCGCATTGGGCGGTTAGATAAAGGCAATCGAAAGCTATAGTGACGGCGGTTATTAGATATGAACCATCTTTCTGATAGCTCGAGGACTTGATCTCTCCGGTTTCCCCGCCTTCTCCCACGCATCCACCATCTTCTGCGAGACGCTGATAAGGATACTATCCTCACATTCCCCATAATGGATCCAATGTGTAATATGCTTCGGTTCTCAGCCCGAATCCTATCACCGCCACGCAGATCGGCATAAGCGTGGAGAGTGCGAAGTTTCATGTGCCGGAACCACCTAGGCGATGAGATGAGTGAAGCATGACGTGGAGGGGATGGGGGTGGGAAAAGCAGCCTTACCCATACTAAATCCTCTCACGTGGAATCGATTGATGTCGATATGGAAGGATTGGATGATGTGATCGAGCAGCGCGGGGAGAAGGGTGTGGTTCCATCCGGACCTATCTTTCTTCGGAATTGCCTAAGACTATTTCCAATTCTTTGCTCAGAGCTTACCGTACTCTACGGTCCACATCGCTGGCTGTTTTTACCCGGTAGAATGCACGAAGGATTGAGTCACCTCAAATCCGTCCTTATGGAGTACTTGTAGCTCTTCTTGCCCATTTTCAGACTCGGCGTAATCATGATGAACTCAACGCTGCCGTTATGTTTCACATTCTCGGACTCATAAACGTTTCTGACGGAACAGCGCCTCCGTCTTTGCCTTTATTCGGGTCACGATCGCGGAATCTCGAACTTAGAGGGATTTCAATATGCGGCAGATTCGTCCCCAGCTTGTATTTATCGTAGCAGAGGATGAGCCTGGGAACACCGTGCTGGATGATGGCATAGATGTGCCACGCTGAGATTCGGTGGTGTTGTGCAGGATAAGGATCAGCGGCCATTTTCTGCAGATTTGTTCTACGGCAGAACCAGGGAAATGTAGTAACAATATTCAAGGGGCGCCGGCGAATAGGGCTGGTTGTAGTAGTTGAATGATATATGTGGTTTTGTGCGTCAGATCGAATAGGGTGTTGGGGATGTAACCGTTTTGCGATCACTCCAGGTTGTAGGCAGCATAATGGAACAATGTTGTGGCAGAGGATCTGACAGAAATGTATGAAAGATAGAAAGACGATAACGAAAATAAGGCAGTAACGAGGAACAGAAACGAGATCACGATGCCTTAGCATAAGAACGTAACTCTGGCAGAAGATTCATTGATGTCACATACCCCATATCTCATCCCATCTCTTGCTGTCGCCATTCAAAGGTCCGTGGAAACGCCCAAATCGTGCTGGCTTGCCTTCGTTAGCCTCAGGAAGGCAAATCCAATCCCTTACTACGCCCGGCACCTCCTCCTTGACATGGCTTACACATATCAACGCTTGGTCATCGGTCAGACCCTCCATGAATACGTCTCCGAGGGAATGAGGCTCTGTCGCTGTCAATTGCCTTTTTGCCAGCGGTACCTTGTCCTTTGCATAGTAACGATAGTATCGAGTGTGACCCCAGGTGAGAAATAATATGCATTTGTCTCTGATATATTCATCCATGCCGCTGAATGCTTCGTCGAGAACAATCAGATCAGGCTCTTTCACGATGGCGCGCAAGAAGAGCGCAACTCGTTGAGAGGTGAATGAAAGATCTCTGAATTGGAGACCATGTGCCCAGTCCAGCTCCTGCTCTGCATAAGATTTGGGCGTTCGGGGCGCTTCTCCTCTTAAGGTCACTCTGGTCATGGGATTGAGTTCGGGCTCAAACCAACGCAACACAGCTTCGACCATCATATCACGTTCATAGGTCAATTTGGGTGTCCCAAGAAAAGTCTCGGCCCAAGCATTCTCAATCGTGCGGCGTAAGGTCAGATTTTTCGGGAAAAACGCATGGATCTCGGGAGAGGACTGCCCGATACGCTCCTGTATATTGAAGATAGAAATACCTGGCAAGCCAACCTGGGCCAAGCGGCCACGGCCAAACATTTTGATGGGTAGAGAGTAAGCTTGAGGATGGTCGGAACAGATCAACGAGATGATAGTCGTTTTCCCCGACCCTAAACCACTGTCAGAGAATGCCTCGCAGAGCTATAGAACTCACCGTTCGGTCCGAATACACCCCAACGTTGACCTCGTCTCACCGTCCAGCAAAGACCCTGCCGAGGCTGGCCATTCACATCTTGAACCCATGCACCTAGAACTTGCTTATCTCCGTATACCACCTGAACGTTCTCCATTTCAACCAGGGGCTCTCGGTCGTCCGACAGGGCCCTGTCCTTCGCATCGAGGGGCTTAAGCGTTTGTGCTTGCTGCTCCGAATTTTCCTGTCGACTAATATACTGATCTTCGATAGCTCGAGCGGTAAGCTTCCGGCCGAATTCTGTGGAGATTTGTGTCACTTGTCTTGAACGGCTGCTGTTCGTTTCCCATTCCACGCGGTTCAGCACGTCATTTTTGCGACCCTGTTTAGCCACCCGCAGACTTGGACCTAGGTAAATTAAATGCGTAATCCAATCTGGTATAGGATCTTGAGAGCGTAAGGCAAATAGGATTTGCGGAGTATTCTTCTTTGCAAGACCATGCAGCAGAGGTGATAGCGTCATCAATGTAGGAGGATCAAGGCCCACTACGCAGACGCCGGTCAGCTAAGCCCTATCTCATAAAGACCCTGTGATACCCACTGAAGGGTTCGTCGAGCAGAAGTAAACGTGGTTTTCCCAGTAGAGCTTTGGCGATCCTTGCCCGTCTTGTCTGCCCGTTGCTAAGATTCCCAATTGGCATGTGGATCAAGCTCGCCAATCTAAGATCATCAATTACCTTATCGATGTCACCCTGCTCTACGCTCTCTTCGCCCAGCTTCTGCGATGGATTAAGCACTGCATTGCCTTTCAGATAGTCCAAGACCGAGAAGTCGGTCTCTTCTCTCCTGCTTTCATATCTTGCGCTCATGTAGGCCCCTCGGGTACTAGACAATCCCAGACTAGTTCCCTGCCCCTCGAAGCCCACATACTGGATAGCACGAGTACAGCTACGAAGCGGAATGTTATTGACTTCGACGTGCGGTGGAGACAGGAATGGGAAAGACCGCGCATTCGGTGGAATCGATATGTATCGGCCGAGCAGAACCTCGAGGAGAGTTGTTTTGCCAGTATTTGAAGGTCCCACCACAGCCCAGTGTTGCTGGGACGATTGGTTGGATGGTAGGGACCACTTCAACCCAGGGAACATGGGCGGGTTCTTGCATCCATCCTGCCCATCCAAGGACGGATATTGTCTGTAGAAGGTGGCATTGTCAATGTGAACGATAGCTGACGAAGTCGATGCGTTGGTACGGGTGCTGAATTGGCGCACGAATGTCTTGAACGACAGGGGAGAAGTAATTCGCATGTCCTATCCATGCCCAAGGTCTCAAGCCAGTAAAACTATTCCAAGTCCAAAGTTAGAGTTGGGCAGTTGCAGCCGAGGCCCGCATCCTATCCGAATTTGGCGGTTGCAAAACGCTTGCGACTTTCGGGAAAACTATTTCCCCCCACCACAACGCAACTTCGGAATGATGTTAGATTCAGTCGTCTATAACTTTATCAACAAGCTCTCGGATTTTGTTATTAAACTTGAGAACAATTCTTTTATCTCAAATTCTCAAATTTGTTAAAGATCTGTCAATTTGTATCTTAATAGCATAGATAGTAGACTTTTGTTCTAGTTGTATTTTCTCAGTATTTTATCTAGTACGCCAATCCTATTCTTAACCCTAGCTACATTTAAGTCGAAATCTCAAAATCTCAAATAACTCTATGTGCTCTCAATAGAATTGTTCAATTTTACATTATAGTACTCACGAAGACCAGATATATTACAAAAACTATAAATCTCTAGAAATTTATGCGGGATTGTCAAGTGCAATTTTTGATTCTAATTATGGTGGGGGGTATCGATTCTCCCGAAAGTCGCAAGCATTTTGCAACCGCCAAATGCCGAGCGGGACGGGATAAAAGCCCAAAGACTTCGTCCCTCAATGCCTCGCGATTATCGAATGAAGCAGCAAAAAGTTGGAACTACTGGTACCCTGGCACCCAGTGGTGCACTTTCCCTTGGCTCCTATCGTAAACTAAGGTCGACGCGGCGATGGTAGACTGCTGGACTAGTGGGAATACACACACCCACACGCAGGATTTTAGATACTTCTAAACCCGGGGACGGAAGAACAGGCGGGAGCACCTTGAGAACATACCGAGAGAAGCAACAAAATGACGAGCCCAACTCCCTCCAAGCACTCATGGGCAGCTGGCGAGTGCTTCTCGCAACATCCTCTCTAATAGGAAGCAGTGGCCGCTTATAGCATGTCTATCCTACCGTCCTAGCATCATGTTCATCCCCAAATTTAATTGAATTTGAAAAGGCTAAGGGACTGGAGCATAAGATCAGTCTCAGCAAGTCTTCTCAGCACTCCAGATATGGTGGTTCGGCCCATGACTTCGGTTATCATTGGCTGAATTCCTGGTCGCGTAAGGTTGCGCTATTCGCAAGCACGGCAAAGTACGCGCACGAGGCTTTCATGTTATCCGCTAGTTGAGAGCTCACAACCGTATAACTGAGCGCATAGCATACAACAAGTACGAAGCCAGAGCGCCCCGGTCTTGATAGACACCTCGCGACCGTTTTCGATACCATCACGTCCAAGCATGCCATATACCTACAGCTTCGTCCTTGTGTGCGCCTTACTCACTCTCCACTCGATATTAGACGTCTGTGCCTTTCCTGCCTCCAATGGTCATGAACTGTCATCAGGAGCCATTCGTGAGTCGAGTAATCACGAGTGGCTATCGTGTTTCAATCGAGAGACACACCCGGGTATCAGATCCGTCGATCTTACTGAATGCCGCGGTGCGCTGCGTAAACTCATTCTTGAACCGGACTTCACCAGGAATTTGCCCTTTAGTCGTCACGGGCGGGTCGCTATCAAAATACCCAAGGGGTGGAAACAGGGAGAGTGTACGATCTTCGTATCTTGTGGCAACGACTACGACACCGATACATTCACCTACGCCGATATAGCTCATATAGCTGCAAACATCATCAACACGTGCATCATAGACATGCCCGATACGGAATACGGAGGGCTTGCAGGAATTGGAAGGATTGGCACCTTCTATGTCGCTGTCGGTAAAACCGGATGGCAGCAGCAACTTCTGGGAATTGAGAACAGGAACCGCTCGGCGGCCGTAGCAGCCTAAAGACGATGAAAAACGAGAGAAGTGGAACGGTCAAAATGAAGGGAGTGAAACCAGTAAGAGGTATCGCTACCTTCTCGAAGACAGGAGAGAGAAAATAAGACACTGCTAGCAGCTGTTCGCTGGTAACGTACTTCAGGTTGGGGCCGGACATTGCTGATTGTAGCCGCAGGGGTCAGAAAATCCTTCCCAAACCTGATCATCACGTCTTGAGTTACGTCGTGTGCCCATGGATCGTTCGTTTCTTGTAGTTTAGTACAAATCTACAGCTTCCATGGATCTGTGAAACTCTCTCTGGTGCGCTTGTTCTGCAGAGATCTTCTATTGCCACGATAACACCATGATAGCTGCAGACTGATAGCGGTGCTATACATCTGGTAGAGTTCACAAGACGACTTGGTTGCATGCATAAGTTTCGAATCTCGTCGATTTCTCCATCCCATGGAACCATATGCTTACTGGATCGTCGTGGCAACCTCAAGGAGTGGTTTTGATGGATCGACTCACATCTACGTGGTAAAATCAACATCTGTCATATCTACTTCCTCTGAGGAGTTCTGCGGGGTCCCAGATTCGGCTTATGCAGCCATACACCACTCAAAGGACTGACCGAGCATTTCCTATCGGTCGACCTGCAAGCCTAATCACTGAACGCAGGACTAGTTCTCGTTCGTGAGCGCATCGCACAGTATGACAGCAACGAAAGGTCTCCTAGCATCCATTGTGCATACATCAATTATCGCTAGCTGCGCATGGTAAGGCTATCCCTTATGGCATTGACTATGAACGAGCTCTCTTATAGCTAGGCTCACTTCACCATCTGCTTTGCGGCTTTTTGCCTCATTTTTCCTATCTGGATATATCTCTGGGAATGAGGCCTGATTTCGCAAGCTGCGGTAGCGAGTTCCTGAATAATTCTACGACCTTATATAGCACGCTCGTGTATCACGGTCCAATTCACAATGTTTACGCTAATGCCGTGGACCCAACACTGATCGCTGTCCAAGGCTGCAAAGACCTCTGTGGCACTGGCATCGACTGCTACTCGTGGAAAGATGCAAGCAATACAATCACCACCTGGGTAACCTTACGACCCGAGCTTGTAACAGTGCGTCCATTGACTAGATGATATGGATAGGTTCTTCCAATCATTGGTCTCTTACTTCAAGCACCGTACGAGAGCAACAAGAACTGGAGCACGGTTTTGCTCCTCAGCCGGTGGGTCGGCAATCCAATCGCAAGCTTGTCCTACCTTCTGTGGAACATCAAGGTCACGGGGAAATGCGCGTTAATGTGCGACATGGCTACGAGGTACGAGGAGTTTCCTGCTCAGGGCTCTGAGTTCTCGGTCATGCGGGATTCTCTGTTCGTTCTTTCCGTCATGAATCAATGTAGGTAAAACCGAATTGTGGTAAGAAAAGCATAAGCTTTGGCTAATGGAGAGCATGAGATTCCACAAAACCAGAGTTGCCTCCTGTGGAATCGGAGCGGCTTTTGCGACTCGTATTGTTCAGCAATCTCTTGCCTTTGTCAGATGCCACCCGCGGCAGCGATGAGCTCTTAAACATGCGCACTCGACTTGCGCAAGATCTCCGCGAAGGCCGAAAGAAAGGAGTGATTCCTGTTTTCGTCTCGTTCCTGTGGTTTGTATTCGCCCTGGCACTGTCTGTCCAGCTCGGGTTCGGTTCCATCGGCGACAACCAAACGGCGCACAATCTTGCAATTGGTTTCTTGACTGGCTGGCTTCCTATAATGGTCATTGCGAGTACCGTAGATCGCAATGTTGTCTCTGCGGACTCTATTCAGGAAAGGTTGAACCGTCTTGTAGAAGATGTAAGGCTAGCCCTGCTTAACCCCGAGATCAGAGCCGGCTAGATGCGGGCTACAAGAACAGGTCCCGAGGACTTCTCGTGGTGTGGCAAACTAGCCGATCAGCGAGTGTTCGATGGGAACTTCTTCACCGAATTCTCTGGGCAGGGCAGGAAGCACTGGCACTACGGAGTAGCTCACCCTCTCCTGGCTGGCATCGAGGCAAAGTTCGTGGCGAGGTACGGCCGCGACTGGCTTCTTGAGGGCTATGCTGCTCGACTCGCCATCGTTGTCGGATCGAGAAATGTCAACGGGTTGAAGATGTTTGACCCTCGAATGGTTTGGCAAATTACAAGTTCGCTGATTCTTGTTGTGGGGTCCGCCGGAGGCTCGTTCATCATTTCATGTATTGATCCTTCCACGGTCTCACGCTCCCCGATTAGCAATTATGCGGCTTACAATCTCTGCAGATTATACGCCGACAGTGGGCCTTGGATGCAGGAGTGGTGGTTACGCGGTCTACATCATTATAGCTCTTGGCCTACTGATGATCGAACTCGTTGTATGGCGGCTGACATATGAGCGAACACCTTCCCTAAACGGACAGGACAATCAGACACAGACCAAGTACGAAGAAGGCCGAGGTTCACCATCAAGTCAGGGCGTGCAGCGAATCCCTAGAGCTTGGAGCCGCCTCCAAAATCTTTGGAACAGAATGGACACAAGGGACGTCATCAGGATCTTCATCATGAGGCCCTGTGAGATCTTCAACAGCGCATGGCTGGTCTACATCATCGCCGCTCAGACATTCGGATCGTACCAAACCTGCGAATGTCTAGCTAGTACCTGGGCTGGATCAGGGGTGACACAGTCCCACTCCTTGTTTCACCATTTCAGAGATCAGCTAACACGCGCAAAGGGATACATCGACTTCGCAACGTCTGCCTGACCACATGTACCAATATTTAAGACGAGTATCGACTGACTTCACCCAGCTACAATTCCTACCGCGCTCGCGGTGTATACTACTATTGGGGAGCCGCAACAGCGCTGTCTGTCACCGTTATGAGTGCGGGTCTGGCCTACATCGTGGTAAGCATCTCTCAACTTGAGCCCTCACGAGACAAGCTTTCCAGGCATAAGCTGACGGACATTATCAGCATGAGTATTGCACACAAAGCCATCTCAGCACCGAACACTACGACAGAGCGATGCGAGGCCTGAAGCAGACGCGTAGGTTCAAGAGGCACTTCCATTTTGTCAAAAACATCCCGAACTACGCTATCAGAAGCAGCAAGTACGTGGTTAGTAGAATTACGGGTGGCAAGACGCGCCCTGGACGGCGAAGTTTGGTCTGGAGCAGGTCAACGGAGGGACATGTGGGCTTCTTTGACGATTGAGAGGAACACGTATCGACTTTGAGTTGACGAGTTGGCTGGGCAACGTTCTTTCGGTCCCTGTCCAAGTTACGTTCTCTGATTTTTGATCTATAAGTATTCCTTGACGGTTTGCCTTGTCAGCAATAGATGTCGAAACGGCCCGTCACCATTTCACTGATACGTTATCCGAGGATTGCCACACACTCAGTCCTCCTTGCTCTTCTCCACCAACGCCTCTGCCTCCCCAGCTCTCCTGATAACCACATCGCCATTTGCCATCCCGAAGTATGCCGCAACGGGCTTCTGGCCCCCCGTCTTTCCGCCTTGCTTCAATACCTCCTCCCCATCGACCCCACAAAAGAGCCCAACACTGAGCACACCCTCAATGAGCTTTATCTCCCTTGCCAGCTCCTCCACCAACCATTGCCCTTGTTTTCCCCTTCCCGCCACCCCATTCGGCATCCCCAGTCCCTCCACCCCTCCTCGGACGCACGATCCCTTCGACTGCGTCTGCTGCCCCGACGGCAAATCCGCTGGCAGCAACAGCGTCGTGAAGGGTGCATCGATGATGAAGTTATCCTGATCCGTCTTAATCGGCCCGGCTTTCATGATCGCCCCTTCCCTCAACACCGGCCCTTGACTCCCCAACCGCTCCAACGCCAGTAACACCGTATTCGCCGCCAGCGGTTCCACCTCAATCGGTATCGTCTTCCATTTACTAAGCAGCCTTGGCTGCAATTTCCTATGATCGGCGACACACACGAACTTCTTCGCGCTCGTCGCAACCAATTTCTCCTGATACAGACACGCGCCGCCACCCTTAATGCAGTTCAGATCCTCATCGACTTCGTCCGCGCCGTCGAAGGCGACGTCGATGAGGTGGCCGGGGGGTAGGGAGTCGTATTTTATGTCGCGCAGGCCGGCGCGGTAGATGACCTGCCGGGATTGGTAGCCGGTGGGGACGAAGAGGATGGAGGCGGTGGAGGGGTGGTTCAGCTGCTTGATGGCTTCGACGACGTAGACGATTGTGCTGCCGGAGCCGATGCCGATGTAGCGCGCTGAGGGGTCGAAGTGGTCGGCTACGGCGCGGATGGCGGCGGCGCGTTTGGCGGCTTCGATGGGGTCGGGGGGGTCCATTGGGGAGGAGGGGGAGTTGTGGCGGACTGCGAAGGGTGCCTTTATGAAGGGTGGGGGCTGTTCACGTAGGAAGAGTGGAAGTTGAGTTGTATATGCTGGGGCTGCGAGACATCTACTCTGGGAGAGTCAGGCGGCGCTTGTCCATGGGTGCTTTTCACTTTACCGGAGTGGAAAGGATTTGGTGGAGAGCCGCTGTAACATTCGCCAATCGAGTAGAGAGATAGAAAGGTCGATCAATTGGGCGGGTTGTCGACTGATGGGCTCATGAGAGCAGTGAGAAGGGACGTAGCAGATGGAGGGGCAATGGTGGGGGTTTTGCAGCCCTGCCAGCGGCTTTTCGGTCCGTGGACCGCCTGATGCTCTCTTCACTCTGAATTTACATCTACTTGTTCAGGCCCTCTTCAGATCGTGCACCTTCAGACGACGACTTGGGCGATGGCCACCACATCTATCACCCCAACGCCCCTATATAGCCGCGAAGCCGGCGACCAATCGGAGAGGCAGGTCACACTTTCTTCGAAAGAGAAGAAGTATGACCGCCAGCTCCGTCTCTGGGCTGCTAGCGGGCAGGAAGCTCTCGAGAATGCCAACATACTGCTACTAAACTCCGGATCTGGCGTCGTAGGGATCGAGACGCTCAAGAACCTCATATTACCTGGTGTAGGCAGCTTCACCATTGTCGATGAGGCTGTGGTTCAGGAGCAGGATCTGGGCGTCAACTTCTTCCTGACGGAAGATAGTCTAGAGAAGTCGAGGGCGGAAGAGAGCTGCAATTATTTGAGAGAGCTGAATCCGGAGGTTATGGGGCGCGCCGTGCAAAAGGTGCAGACTCGAAATGGTCCTTACAAACCGTTTACCGCTGACAGGCTATCAGTCTGTTGAAATGTTTATTAGAATACCCAATAACCTAGATTATTACACTCTCATCCTACTCATTGGGCCAGTCAGATCCAGCGACCTCGACAAACTCACGACATGGTCTTCTGAGTGCTCTAGACCCCTGTTCTACATCCATTCGATAGGATTCTACTCTCACTTTTCAGTACAATTACCAGCACACTTTCCTTGCGTTGACACACATCCCGAGCCGGAATCGACTGAAGATCTGCGGCTTCTCAAGCCCTGGCCGGAGTTGATAGATTTCATGCGAGTCAAGACGCGCGATCTTGACACCATATCTGATCATGAGCATGGCCACATCCCGTACCTACTTCTCCTCCTGTATAACCTCGAAATCTGGAAAAAATCTCACGACGGCGGGCCGCCTAGTGGCTTTCAGGAAAAGAAGGCGTTCAGAGCACAAGTCGAAGAAGGGGCGCGAAAGAGCAGCGCGGAAGGGGCAGGGGAGAATTTTGCTGAAGCCGTCAAGGCCGTCAACAAAAGCTTGAATCCGCCAGAAATAGCCAGTGGTCTCCGTGACGTCTTCGAAGCTGAAGAATGCAAGACGCCTACCGCTAGTGTAAGTAGAATTCCCTTGACCTGCACACTCTACTCAATGTACGACAGTCAAGCAGCTTCTGGATCATCGCCAATGCCATCCACGATTTCCACAGAAGACACGAGGTCCTGCCCTTACCGGGAGCAGTGCCAGATATGAAAGCGCAGTCTGCAGACTACATCCAGCTCCAGAACATATACAAGGCCAAAGCGAGAAAGGACTTGTCGGAGGTCGTTGATAAAGTCCGTGGCATAGAGTCAGAGCTCATGAAAGATTTCTCTATCGATGAGCGCGAGGTCGAAGCGTTTTGCAAAGGCGCCGCCTCCGTGAGATTGATCTCAGGCCGTCCCACTATGCCAATCAAGAGCCCATCGATGGTCGATTGGGGCGATAGGGCCAATTCTCTTGCTCAAGAGCTCAATGACGAAACGTCTTTGTTCTTGCTCTACGTATGCTTTTTAGCATATGACTGCCTTGCCGATCGTTCGACTCCAAGAGACTCAAGTCAAAGCATATATCACAGCTTATATTGCGCAGATTTCCTTGACGAATTGATTGAACAATCTGGGATAGTCATTGAGAAAGAGGCTGTCATGGAAAGAGTGGAGAATTTTTCCCAAGAGATGCAAAGAGCTTCTGACGGCGAGCTACACAATATCTCTGCGCTTACTGGTGGCATGGTTGCACAAGAAGTCATCAAGGTCATCACCAAGCAATACATACCACTTGATAACACTTGCGTTTTCGATGGTATTGCCAGCAAGGTAGGTGTTTTTAGAGTCTGAACACAAAAGCATTGCATAGCGTTCGGAGAGCATAGCGTCGGGAGTCTTGGACGGCCATTACTTGGTTGCTCAGCGAATTATGTATCAAAAATGAAACAGCCCACAGAGATCGGGCAGCACGAGGAGCTATGGTCGGAATCAAATGGTCTCCAATGTGCTTCTTTTCGCATCCTCTGGCAGCATTCAATTGGTCACATGGACACATTGGTGATACGAGCAGTGAGAGGAAAGAAGGGGTGAGCGAGAGGTGACCGCGAGAGTAGTAGAACAAGTAGATGGAAAGAACGACGAAACTAATGCAACGAAAGAAAAAGGCACTCAAGGGCTTGAGCGGGGCTATGTAGAATTGCTTGATACACAGCGAAATTGTTTCAGGGAACATTTCTCATAGGCAAATGATAACGAGTCTCCAAATCAACCGATTCACGGTTTCCATATTGGGTTTGTTGGTGGACTTCCGGAGGGCTTGTGCAAGAACCCACTTTAGGACTAGCGCTTACTTTTCCCGACGTCATTAGCCAAATAGCAGTCGCGACTGATATGGATTCTAGAGGTCAAGTGTTGCTTGGCATCGCATCTCTCGTCCTCCAACATGTATTGTCACTATTATAATACGCTGGTAGCTGAGGCTCGTGGACAACCAATATGGCGCATTCATCGGTGCTCACATACATGACTCAGCTGTGAATCCTGTGTCATGGCTTGAAGGGATGATATCTAAGCCATCCACTGCGGGCGTGAGAGCGAGCGCCGTTTCTGCAGCTAGATCACGACCAGCGGTGTCATCAACATTGCAGCAATTCAAGAATTCGTCAGGCCTAGCATCACTCTTTGAACTCGGAGCTCAAGACGTCTTCATGGCTATTCCCTGGATGCTCGATCGCGCAGGTGCCTTCAATTTGTTCAACCTACCAGAACGAATTGACAACATACTCGGCCTGCATGATGGGGGCAGCATCATTGCAGAAGCGACTGGCAACAAGACTCTCAATATGTCATCTCACGCAATAACGGGGTTAGCTTCTGCACAGCGGACTGCAGCACCCATACAAGGGCATACTGCAGAGACCACTGGAGGTTTCTTTAGCTTCGCGGGTCTACAACATTTCCGTAGCTTTGGCGGTGTGTTTACATACATGACTAGCAAATGGGCTTTCGCGTGTCTCACGCTGGTAAGCCCCCGGCAAACCACATCCGGGTATTCAATCGCTGATTACACAATAGGCCATCGTCCTCAATCGAACGCATGCTTACGCTTCGGGCAGACGTCCTGTTCGCCTCACTTGGCCAGTTCGTCTGGCTCTCCGCATCTTGCCAATCATACTATTCTCATACCATGCACCGTCGCTGCTACAAGCAATCCGTTGTCAGACATCCCCCGATTATTCAGCTCTTAGATACAGCACCCATGACAAGAAATTAGACTTCTCTGAAGATGGCGGATTTCTCTACAGGTTGAGCTCTAGGCTATTACCCTGGCAAAGTGATCAAGAGTCTTGTTTAGCAGTGGGTATGGCTAGGCCTGATCAGGGTACCGCACCACCGTTGGGATCGCTATCACTCCTATGGCCGATCTTTAAGTCGATCTGCATCAGTCAGTTCGTGGAGACACTGTCATCGTCGGTACAAGGTCTGCATCCTGTGACTGAGACTGGCATGTCTGTCTTCGAGCATTCTTTAGCATTCGCTGAAGCCGAAGCCTTGGTGGCCAGTCAACTTGGAATGACCCCGTGGGGCTTCCCAAAGAACGGTTTTCCACGGAACGGCACCGAGTCCTCTGGCGAGACTAGAATCATGGACTTGGCTTCTTTGAGCACTCTGTATAACAGGATGAACACGCCGCCGGAGGTTCTGCTGATGGCTTTGATTTCTTCTTTCAACGTTTTGAGCACACACATACTTGCAGTTCTAGGGCAGAAGGATAGATTCCGGCTTCTCAACACTGGTATCTGGGGGCTGTGTTTCATGGGCTCCTTCGCGTGGGGATTCTTAAGCTGGAAGCCTGAAGCAGGCATCGATGCAGTTATTCTACGTTTTCCAACTGTGTGCATTGTTGGGTTCATCCCGCATCTTCTTATTCTCATTGGCATCTTCTTCTGTGCGTGCATCTACCTGCTTGCGCTCTTATTAGCCGTCCTATCCCCTCCAGATGGCTTGCCTGAGCCTCGATCACTTAAAGAGAGGCTTCGAAACGCGCACGAGAATCTACAAGCCCACCGTCAAATTGGCAGTCTACAGGCTCGTATGCAGGATGACTTCTACTCGACGCTTATTAAGCTTGGTTTTTCTATTCTCACGATTGCAAGTGAAGCCGTTTTCCTGAATGAGGGTAGAAGAATTGGCGTGGGAATGTGGACTTGGCTCGAGGAGCAGCGGTTGAAAGAGCTCGAGAACGCGCGGCAGCCGTTCGATAACGTCTTCGGCGACGGCCTCGCGGACAGAATCGGCTTGATTGAAGAGCGAGCATTGCAGTCAGCTAACACGGGGAAGGTTTGGAGAAGCGGTTATGACCGTGAGCGGACGACGAAGATACTCAAAGCAAGAGGTCAAGGACTATATTCACAGCATGGGACAGACGGTGTCGGAGCGCTCCAGAGGGGCGGCCGATACCTCATGGCTTGGGAGTTCTTTCGCAGCATTTTCTGGGTGTGGTTGCGGTGCTTTTTGGCAGTTGTTGCGAAGTTCCTGGATGTTGCTGGCATTCCATCTACTGCACTGCAGCCCAGCAAGAAAACCAGGGAAGAGAATGGCCCAATGCAGGACAAGGACAGTCCGCCACGGCAACCCGGTACGATCGATTTCTGGCTACTCTCCGACGATGGCATTCTGTCTCTACCAGAAAACGATAACATCGATGTAGAAAAGGAGACCAAGAAGCGCCTGAGAGCTGCCAGTGATCGCTGGGGCGGAAAGGAGGAGCGCAAACTCGACTCTACACTCTACAACTGGTGGACACACGGAGGATGGTGGGGCGAACGTGACGACAGCGGCACTTACCAAGCACCAGACACCGAAGACGATGAAGACACCACCAGCATCATCTCCGAATCCACCGCCCACGACACCGCCTGGGAGAGCGAAGACGAGGGCTACCAAACCCCCACCCAACGCCACCCTGAACCTTACCGCGCTCGCTCGCCATCCCTAGACCCCGTAACAGACCACACCATCGACCCGACCCAGCTCGCCCGCCTCCTCAACCCCAAAGACCCCGACGCCCGCCAGGAAGCCCGCATGCTCGCCGCCCACCTCTCCAGCCCCACCATCCTCACCCGCTCTCAATACCGCGCCTCCGAGACCCTCGACCACACCCACCTCCTCACCTCCACCCGCTACCGCCCCCCTGGCTTCACGCCCTCCCTTCTCAACGGCCGTCTCACCCCGTCCGAAGAAGCAGAGATCCTCGAATTCCTCATCCTCTCCCGTCGCGCGGCCGACGCTCGACCTGCGGGCGCCTCATGGCGAGACGGTGCCGACGGCCTCGGTTCCGGAGGCCCGCAGTGTGTCGTGTGCCAGAGCGAGCCGCGGACGATCTTGGCGTGGCCGTGTCGGTGCTTGAGTCTTTGTGAGGAGTGTAGGGTTAGTCTGGCGATGAATAATTTTGGGACGTGTGTGTGCTGTAGGACGGAGGTGGTGGGGTTTAGTAGGCTGTTTGTGCCTTGAGTGACTGAGTGAAAGGGAGGGCGGAGCGAGAGGGGGGGGGGAGGTTTGGTAGCATAGCGGGAGGGGGTCCATGTACTTTTCCAGCGATAGAGGGTTTGTTCGGGAACATTCGTTTTGAGGTTCACACTCCAGGCTATCGATCAGTGAGCATGCTGTATTATTTTCAGCTTTCTGCCTTCGATGCCAGCGTCTGGGACTTTATTGTCATTGGACGTCACATTCTTGCACTCAAGCAATCGAGCTCCTCAATGAACGACATGATTTTTTCAGTCCACCTCCCTATACGCAACGAACCCGGTAGCAGTTTCCCAATTCCTACCACCGAGCATCTTCTGCTCTATCGTCTCCGATACTACGACACGACTTTCGATCTACGCGCTAAGCCTACAGGAAAGTATGGCAAGCCCTACTTTTTGACATCTACCCACCCTTCTCAATAGACCATCTTCCAAAGCCGAAGAATGGAAAAGTAGCAGATTGCATGGAACTCAGCGCCATGTCAGCAGCTTATAGAAGGTGGGCTCGCGGTGTAGGGGGGTAATGATGGATCAGCCCTGCGGGTTTGGAACGCATGCAGAATGTTGTTAGGATGTGTAGGAGGGGTGAGATCGGCTTGTATTGCCGCGGGGGGGGAGTATGCATTTGGGAAGCAGGTAAGGGGGGGGGAGAGTGGCAATGAATGGGTAGTCTTGGTTGTTGAGGTGAGTTGACGTCAGTTGTTCTCAAGCAAGAGGTGTAAAGGTTTGGAAGCAGGGCAGATTTGTCATTCGTGCCTCTTTTACAGGTAATGCGCACCGTCTGGAAAGTCTACCTTTATAAAATTCTGTTTTGAGAGACTGGAAGCTTGCGATCGGTAGGTTTGTGGGTGATGTCTCCAAGGTTTGAGGATTCGAGAAATTGGCCGCTGTTCGGGAACGTCCACCTGTTTTTTGCGTGGGCGGAAACGCCGTGTTGTTTCCCTACATCTTCTTCCTCCACTTGTCGACCCAAATCCCACTTCTGTGTTTTTCGCGGTGTAGGTTCAGCTGGGCTGTCACTTGCCGTGGAGCTTTCGCTTATATAAGAGGGTCTTTCCATTACGTTGGTTACTGGAGGTCCCAGGAGAGACAGCATATAGATTCCGGTACTGTCGAGGTTGTTGTTCGCAGAGAAGTGGTATTCCCTCTATCCGAAATTTTGGAGGCCGCGCTCTGTAACCCATCAATTGGTTCTCGGAGAACACAAAAAGTATCCGTGGAAGAGAAGAAGTTTGTGTTGCGGTGTTTGGTGGCTTATGAACGCGGGTGTCTGGCTTGTCATTGCATGCTATATGATGGTGGAATTTGACGATTCCCTCGCTGCACTGGGAATGGCTGGAGCCACTCTGCTACCTTGCGGAAGGCTCGTTGAGAAAATTGTTAAGGTGGAGGTGATCAAGCGGCGTGGCTTTTAAGATGTGTCGCCAGCACATCATGGCGAAGTAGCGGACTTTACTTCGGGAGGGGACGTTCTCAAGGAAATATGAGCTGCTTAGGAAATTCGTGGTGCCAGTCAGAACCATTTGAATGCACTAGCGGACCAGCGCCGGAGCCGTTATCGGTGGAAACGCACAAGGTTATTGCGGTTCGTGTTGTACTGGTCAGCTGGGCTGGTGCCACCATGGTTCCCCAATGAGTAGCAATAGTCGTTCTTTGAAACCATTAATGCCTCGATACTCTGCAGAATGATTCCCGAGTTTTCGGTATTGGTGGCATCGGAGTAGTAAACGTATATCTCTCGCCTGTCTTCCGGTTGTTGCATTGTGCAGAACTTCTCAGTGAAGAATTTGATGGCAGCGTCGTAATCCCCTTCACACCCGCGGTAATCGGGCCAGAAGTCGCTGATCGGTGATTGTTTGATCTTTTCCCGGAAGATGTCTGCTTTGTTGAATAGTAGTACGATGGTGCTGGTTGTCAAGCATATGGCTGTGTTCAGGAGACTTTCAAACCAAGTAAGGGAGTCGCGCATATCATTCAAATATTCGTGACCAGGGTAGGTATCGTAGGCAGCCAGTGATGCGACAAATACCAGGCAGTCAACGTTATCCAACGCGTAAGGCCATTTTTTCCGTTCAGCGCGATCACCCCCGATATCGTAAACACAGTATTTCATGTGGTGGGATTCTAAGTAGGTCTCATGAATACCTGTCGTCTTCGCATATGCGTGTAGAAAGTCCTCATCGTTGGCTGCGTAATTCTTCGAGTGCAGACGCTCTTGATGTCGAAGATAGCTGGTAACCGTTAGCTGCGACCTTACCCTTGGTGAGGGAGACTGACTATTCAACCGTGTCATTTACTATGTTATCATGACCACGCAATCCCGCAGCTGCCACTAGCTCATCAATCCACTCTCGCTGCAGGGTGGGGATCTCGATCAAACCCGCAACTCTCACATTACCGATGCCATCAAGAAGTGCCAACTCTTGGCATTGCGGTCCTGGCCGGGAGGTAATCCGAGACAAAGCCTGTACTTCACTAATGATATTGTCGAAGAGGACCTCCCGAGCGTCCTCTCTTTCCCGTGGAGTGATGAGGCGGGCGGCGTAAGCAATCCTCATTTGCTTCAACATTGTAGATTTTCCGGATGTTGAGTTACCTACCAACGAGAGAGGAGAACCGGGTAAGCGTGAACTTGTTACATTCCACAGGATGATGAATTGAGGTAAACATACCAGCGAGGACGAGCTTGATTTGCGGGTCATTGACGGGAATGTAAGGTTGAGTAACTATGTTATAGCCAAGTACTAAATTCTTGTTGGCTTGGCTTACTGGTAGGCTCTCACGTCTTCTCGCTTCTGATAGAGCATCCAACCAGCGCTTTCCAATCCAAAATCTTTGTTTTCCCGTTTTCTTCCTCACTATGCGGGAAACACCATTATTCTCGCCCCTTCTATCACGCGAATAAGGTGGATTCGGATTCGACTGATAATTCTGCTTGTTCCATAACTCATGTATCGATACTGGAAGTGAGAGCACCGATATGTTCGTGACCTGTGAGAGGCTTATCGCCGATAATAAAGACCATCCTGCCGTGGACGCACGAGAACAGGGACGTAAATTGTTCGACTCTTTTGATATGCCATTTGAATAAGCCCTAGATTCCTGAAGCAAAAGCTCCAGATCGGTCCCAATGAGGCCGGCTTCGGCATCGTTTTCGTAACCGTCGTTCATATCTACAGAATCGCGTTCATGTGTTAAAAAATCAACATACGAGGTTGCAATGTGGTGCGTGTCGGTTGCTGTACTGTGGCATGATTCGGGAGACTCCAACTGGCTGTACGTGACTTCGTTCAATGTAATGGCACAGCTCGCTTCTGCGCACGCCAGACTGCCAAGTCCTGTTGTGGCCGACGTATCGACGCCTGCAATGCTGGCTTCTAGAGACGCCAGTCTCCGGGAAACGTCCTCACTTGATGAACGAATGCCCTCCACTGTTGTGACGAGGCTGTCAACGGCCATCCGGATCTCGTCAACAGTTGTGCTACGAATCTCGCTAAGCTTTACCTTCCCTTCTTCAGTGACATAACTTACCACGTGAAGATCGCCAAGATCATATTGAGCGAGCTCTGAGACGTTCGAACTCGAGAAAGAAGTTCACGTATCTTCGATTCGTTCTTCGCCCACCGCATCTTATCCAACAGCGAAAACGGTCGCTGAAGCGTGAAGGAATCCATCATCTTATCCAGCTCCGACAAGGTCAGTACGCAAGATGTGTTGATGATAACCAACTGTTCAACAGAAATTTGGGAGGTGCGAGTCCTAGAAGCCTGTTTTGAACCTTGCATGAAAGGCTGCAATTGAGAGAGACATCCTCGCAGAGCAGAAAGCTCTGCAACGATACCGTGCATAGACGCCGGTGCATCCCTCTCTCGTCGTATAAAATCGATGAGGCTGCCGGTCAGTTTGCTCGTGACAGCGAGGATGCCTATGACAGATCCTATCACGGAGAGAGGATCCATGTTGCAGATAAATTACGAAAGAAGCATAAGCTGCAGACATTGTGGTCATTGTTCGCCTTATATGGCGACGAGATATGCCTCAGCCTCGTTCCAGGGGCTGGCTTTGCGTACCTATCACGAAGTCGTACAGCTTAAGATCCGATCCAGGCAACCAAAGTACGGCGGACAATAGACGGCCCGCGTCATGCTGGAACTCTCAATTCGAATCTGCCAAGACCGAGGGAGAGTGAGAAGAGAAGTGCAGATTGGAAGAAATATGACTATTCGATTCAATGAAGTACTGATTGTATTGGAAAGGAAAGGAAATCTATGGCTGACGAGCTAGATAGAAGTGAATGACAAGCACAGGACTGCTAATGAACGTAAGTGTTCGAAGAAAAGGATACTGGACAGTACAAGGAACACTGGGTAGAACAAAACGCAACAAAGACTTCTCGGGTCGCAAGACCAATGAACGTAAGAATCGAAGCTGATGATAAGGGCATTAAGCATTGAGAAAAGACTGTGAATGTAGAGAATCGTCCACTACCAAGCTCAATCAGCTCGCCCCTTTCCCTTGCCCTCCTTGACACGCTTGCCAGGGGCTTCTTCGAGGCTCTTCTCCTCCGCCAAACTTAGCCTGAGGGCAAACTCCAGATCATCGATTTCTGCAGTTGACTCATCTGACGAAGATGGTGGCGACGAACGCTGTGCGATGAAGGAAGCGGTTCCACTCGATCCTGCCTGACTTGTTCGGTGTTCTTGCAAGCTCAACTTGATCGCTTCTCTGAGCTCTGGATCGCCTTCTTCGCTTATTTCGATTGACGTGTTGTCGGCAGCCCTTGGAACAGATCCTTCGATGATTGTCTCGCCACTTTCGCTCGAGCTCGCGCTCTTTCGTCGAAGCTCGTCATTGGCAGCCGCTTCCTGACTGAGAAGGGTTGCATAGGCAAGGATCTCATCCTCGGTGGCACCAGGTCCGAGAAGCTCAGTACCGAACCGGCCAGCGAGTCGCTCTTCCTCCTTTCGCTTGTTCTTCTTTTCGTACTCGAGCTCATGCTTCTCATTCGCGATATATTCTTTCAGTGCGCCTCTGCCGGTGCCAGAAAAGCGATCCGTGTTCTGGTTGCTTCCTCTCTCTGATCGTCGAAGCCGTCGCTTGTTACCCTTGTATTGGTCCGCGGCGGAGGAGCTGTAACTCCAATAGCGTAGATGCGTACCAAGAGACACCATACCACGAAGGCTGGTTGGATCGGGGTCAAGGCAGAGAGCGCCTGCAGCAAACAAATTGATTCCGACACCTTGAGGCGACGCTTCGGCTTGAATGAGACGGCGGCGAGCACGGGAGGAGAAGCGAGAATTCAGTGTACGGATGGGATCCAGGTTAGAGGCTAGAGGGTCCCATGCCTGCACCAAGCCATCATTTCCGCCGTGGACAAGGTATAGAGCGGTCAAAGCAAGGCAAGATATCTGGGGTGAGTCTGTGTGGATGATACGGACCGGCTTGATGACATTATCGAGAATGCTAGTGCTTGGAGTCGAAGCCCGAATGTTCCATAGGATGATGAGGCCCGTCTTAGTCCCTACAGCCATCAACCTTGCACGCTGACCTGGAACATCTGCGGCGGCTGCGGGCGGCGACAACCGACTCAGCGGTGACATCGTTGGCGATGTGGCGGCTGAAGACCCGACCATCCCTAAAAGCGGATCTTCGAAAGTAGTGAGCGTGGCGAAGGTCGATCTATCAGTAGCTGCCGTGGTAATTTGAGTTGACTTGAGAGTGCCGAACGAAAGTGTAGAGATCAACCACTCCTCAACAACATTAGTGCAGATTGAGGTATCGGATTGCGCAGCGGAACTCCGTCTGGTACGCTTCAGATCAGCAAACGACCAAGCAGGCTGCCCTTGGTTCTTCGAACCCGTATCACCAAAAATGGAGGGTCGCTCCGGCTCCGGGGTCTCAACGGGGTGCTCGCTACTATGATGGTAGTAAGGAACATTCTTAGAGGACTCTCTTGTCTTGCAACGGGTGTATCGCTTGATAGAGGTCGGCGTATCATCTTCAAGCCCGCATTGTAGGACCAGAACGCCCTCGCCAGTGTTGTCGTCGTCGCACGCAGCAAAGTCGACTTCCAGACGTCTTCGCATGTCCCACCCTTCACAGGACTTTTGGAAATGATGGGGCTTCAGTCTGGCAAACCTTTCGATTTCTCTCGTCTCGGCGGCGATCTGCTCATCACTCAAAGCCACTCCATGCCAAGAGGTCCTTGGCGTGTAGCTTCCATCGACCTCTGAATCTTCGAAGGGGTTGAGCCTAGCTTTTCGCCGTGTGGGTTCAACCTGTTCCCAGTGTACTGTGCGACCAACTTGCCAAGCTAGTGTCTCCCACTGTTGCGCGTTGAGCTTCATCGCCCGCGTAAGAGCTTCGACTCTGCAAGGGAATTTAATTAGAAAGAAGGCTTCACCGAGGGCGTTGAGAGCCACGGCCCAGATGCGATGCCGCGCATGTCGCTGCGTTGTGAAGTCATCATCGACGACGATTGCAATGATTGGTACACCTGGGCTCAGCACCCAGCGAGCAGTGAGCTCACCACGTTCCATCCGTCTCTCTTGGGCGTTACTAGTTCCGAGGGAGTAGGCCGATAACACGCCATTTGAAGAACCGGCGAGCAAGCCTACCATTCCTTCCGAAAGATTCGGTATGTTCGGACTCTTCGCAATCCAAACGGTGCAGATAGTATCGAGTACGGGCAGAGCAGGAGCGCCAATGTATACAGATCCTATGTCGGTTGGGGGAGCTAGAGCACGCCCACGCTTTTCTTCAGTCGATCTGTAGTAGATCATGCCGCCTGACCAACCCTCGCCGTATATCATGCCATAAGCTTGACTAACGTCCATTGAGTTTGGCACACCAATCACGTCGCCGGCTCCAAGACCGTACTCCGCGTCTCCAGGGTATCGATCCACGAATTGAGAGAAGCCTTGAGGGTCGGCAAAGCCCCATTGTTCCACCTTCCCAAGTCTGGGATCACTCAGGCAGGCCGAGCCCATCTCTTCCGTTGCATGAATGAACGAAGGAGCTCTCTTGTTGAGGGCAGTGCCAAACACTGCATGTATATGGCTGACAGGTGTGACCAAATTTGAGTTGTAGGTGATTTGAGCACTGCCAGTCTGCGCAGAGTTGGACCTAGGATTACCGGATCCCGAAGAAGACCGAATCTCGGCAGGTTTGCCTCGCCCCAGAGAACGCAGGAGACGGGTACGGAGAATATACTCGCTACGCCATGACGCAAGCGCTGTTACTCGGCAAAAGGCACGATTCTCTGATTGTAGATTCTCCGAGCTTGTATCGAAAGCCTCAGACATGACATCCGACGCATTGATTGCTTCTACACCAGGGAAGAATCGTGAGAATGCCATCCGCCATGCGTGGGGGGTGGTGACGAGCATATGAAAACGACGGGAAACCAGGGACACGTCGAACAGAGACGCGGGCGGCAAATGCGACAAAATATGCGTGAGCACCTCTACGACTGTTAGCAGGTTGCGAGAGTGTCTAACGCATTCACGCTGACAGCTCGTGAGAAAGGCGTTGCGACTCTCACCATTCGGAAAATCCGTGATGGTACAATTCCCTGGTCCGGGTATCCTCCTTCTCTGTACCACGGTGAAGGATGGTCCATTATGCTTCTTCCTTGGCAGGTAGGAGCTTGCTTTCTCATGTTCAGAGATGCGACTCACAGGTGATCGAGAGTGTGGTGGCGAGACCGAGTTCAGCCGGGTAGCAGAAGGCTCTGACACGGGAGAGCCACGAACAGCAGGCCGCGCTGCTGTCGTCGCCGAGCGATGGGCGGAACTATGATCTTCGCCCCCGCTCTCTCCACTGAGGAGATCGCCGAGGGCGTGCTGGTCGTGTTCATGGCGGCCATGGTGATTCGGTTGGTTGGGGTCTGGAGATGAGTTTGAAGATGAGCTTTTCTGGGTTAATCGTGTGGGCTCGGGTTGCATAAAAAGGCTAGAGAATTTGAGGGTAGATTATAGACTGAGCCAGCTCTCGGTTCAGTCGGGTCAAAGACAAGGTGCACAGATCCTAGGTTAATGTTGTGGCGGAAGTAGAGAAGGAGACATGATGTTGTCTCGTCCAATTCGAAGTCAAATTACGTCTACGGCGGGCCGACTCACTCCCTGGTGTGCAGAACGAAGCCCCTTTCCAGACCGAACAGTGAACTCTTCTAATCCCACGGATATGATGAGTTGCGACATAGCTTAAGTATCGCGCTGCATTACAAGCCGGAATATTGTTTAGTTCGTAAACATGAGAGTCCGAGTCACCGGTCGGTAGAGTTGCAAATTAGACCAACTAGGTCAAGATAGGGTGCGAAATGGCGGTCTCTCCGCGCTCCAAATTGTCGTTCATACGGGCATAACACTCTCAACAGCGATCTGACTACTATTCTCCAACGTTCATGTACAAGGCACTGTTGGGAGCACAAAGATCAGACTGCTCTCAAGAGATGCATCTAGTCAGTGCCAATTGATCGATCTATCGAATTTAGGCCAGGCTGGGTAGTGATGACAAATCAGAAGTCAGCACGAGAATACAAATGCACGGGACTTGAGATTTATTATTGGAACTATACAACCACCTCATATCAAGGCAACAAAGGATCTTTCGCAGTGGTCGCGACCGGTGAGGATGTTGGGAGAGATATTGGTCCAGCTCCAATTGTTTTAGCCAAGGGCGATTCTTTTCGAGGATCTTCAATGGGTGGAGAGGTCCTCGTTGCCGACGAAGGCAGAGAGAAGGATCTGGAGGAGAACTATGACACGGCATACGATAACTGTGAAGAGAAGGCACTGCTCGCCGGGACATATCCAGCGATATCCTGCTGGGCGGACTGAAATGAATAGAGGGGCGCTATCGGTCCGATCCTGTGCTTGAGGGCCTGCTATGCAGTCTGTCCAGTCAGCCTTGGGGTTCCAGAAACTCCAAGACCTCACTACGTCAGGTTCGCACCCGAGCATTAACAGGCAGCCTCAGCCTTGGTCTAGGATTGGTCTTGCACGCATGCATCATGCAGCTTGTCGAGAACGATAACCACTAGGAGCTATGTTCTTCAAAGTGTGCGCGTTAAGCCGCAGGATTCCAGAACCCGGCGACGATCGCTCAGCCGCAACTATGTTTCGTACGTTGTTTTCCCGTTGCGGCCATGTGCTAAAGGTGAAGGTTGCTTCTCATCCTTTTGCAAAGTCCTGCATGCGTTTGATTTCTTTTATTTTCTTTTCCTTTTGCAAGCTGCACTCTGAGACCGTCTTCTCTACCTGTCAGCTGCTGCAATGGGAATGTCCTCTCGCCACTCATATGAGCTATCGGAGATCTCGAGCGCCGCGTCGGGTCACAGACTGTCACGTACAGTGTCGAACGTATCGAGGGATAGCCCGCCCTCTCGCTATCCTGCTCCAACTTCAGACCATGCCAGCAAGATCGGTGATCCGTATCCATCGTCTCAGAATCATGATCCCGCATCGCCTGCCCTCCTTTCGAATGAGAAGGTCCCACGGCCCAGGCTTAATTTTTACGATCAATCCTTTACCAACGGGTGGGGCTGGGAACTTCTCGCTTGGCTTCTAGCAGCAGCATCTCTCCTTGCTCTTATAGCCATCTTCGCCGGATTCAGCAACAAACCGCTCGGCGACTGGCAATCAAGATTGGCTCCAAATACGATTGTGTCAGTCCTATCACAGATAGGGCAGACCGCCGTCCTCGTTCCTGTGACAAGTTGCCTGTGTAAGTTCTATTCTCTAAGCGTTGATAATATCCTTGGGACTTTTCGTGACCTGTGAGACATGTCTTCGTGTTGAATTTTATGAAGACATGCAGCCGGTCGACTGCGAGAAGACATGCTGACTCCGGATTTATCAAGGCCAATCTATGTGGATATGGCTGGGTAAGGAAGACCACGTCCCAAACCGGAAAGGCACGAATGGTAAAAAAGCTCGGCTTATCGACATGCAAGCATACGCCGATGGCAGCCGTGATCCTATTGGTGGTTTGCTTCTACTCTGGAAACACCCTGGACTGTAAGTCGCGTATCGCGTTTCTTGAGGACGAGTAGATACTCACAGAATAGGCTGCTCGTATGGCTCGGGTCAGTGAGCACGGTATTGATCTTCCTGTTCGGCGCGTTTGCCCAGCAGACGCTCCAGCTACCTTCTCGTCCACACAATATAGACAGCGAGGGGTCCATCAGAAGGAGCATGCGTTACCGGGTTGATCCAATAAGCGACAGTACTTGTAAGCCATTCTGACATTCTACATTCGTTGTGACCATTCTGTCAGACATGCCGGATTTGTCAACTTCATCAGTTACGACATGGCTAGACTGTCAATTAATTTGCATTGTTTGACGACAACGCGGTGTATCCTGCATATGTTCTGACACTGAGCAGTCTCTGGTCCTAAATTCGTGGAGTATCCCAAGTCTCCACCACTACCAGTCATTGGAGCGATTACAGATGGCTTGGTCAACAGTGGTGCGAGTCCATCGAACGTTTCAGGCAGTTGCCCTACAGGCAACTGCACGTTCGGTACATACCAGTCTATGGGAGTCTGCTCCAGCATTGTCGACGTATCCTCAAGCATAACCTCGAAATGTCGACGTACCGGAGACGCAACAGATCTAGACCACATCATTAAACCTGGCTGCGATTATACGGTACCCGCGATATCTGAGCATCCAACAGTGAATAATACAGTGTTTACAACGTCAAATATTGACACATTTTGGATGGGTGCAAGCACTATTCTTGATGGATATACATATCCCGACATCAACACGCTTGTACAACTTTACGTAATCTACGCCCCTGATCTCAACAAGTGGAAGCTTTTCGACGTTATAGACAACCACAAGGGAGATCTCGTTGCTCTTCAAGCCACTCTGAGCCTGTGCCTCTATACCTATAACACGACTATGACGCTTGGGGTGACCGACACACAAGAAGTCAGCCGCTCGACCATCTCTAAATGGCAGCACATTCAGGATGACAATGGTACCATGATCTTTGACACTGTGAGCACGACTCAGCTTGGTGAGACATTCGGCATGGACCAGCAAATTATTGAGGCTTTCAATAATTACCTCTCCGCACAGACCTTTGTCGGTAAAGCACAGATGGTTGGCAGTGATGTGCCTAAAACTAATGGTTTTGCCGACTTGCACAGTACATATGATACCGACGCAGCTTCTGCAATAGCATCGAGTATCTATGGTCAGCCTGCAGGCATGCAAGGTTTAGCCCAGCGGATGGATAATTTCGCCGTTAGTTTGACCAATGCATTACGTACGACATCCGACCTCATTGAGACTCATCCAGGCATCGCCAGTACCAATGAAATCTACATCCAGATAGTGTGGCCTTGGATGATACTGCCTATCGCCAGCATTATTTTGTCATGGGTCTTCCTGGTGCTGACAATGTCCATTACCAAGCGGCGCAAGATCCCCGTACTGAAGTCATCGCTACTGGCCGCCTTACTCGGTCTCGATACCGATACCAAAAGGGACTTGGGTGGCATCACATCCGTAGCAGCTATGGAAAAGCATGCTGGGCAACAAAACGTGCGGTTGGAGTCAGACGGCACCGAATGGCACATTCTGAAGGAAGATTAAATCGAGCTCGAGCGATACACCGATTTGGATTCTCCGAGACAGGCATGAGTATCAGCATCTTCTGTCTGCCGCTTCCCTCGCTTCTGAAATGTTCCTGAGATTTGTTGAGAGGACAAGCCTTTGTATAGACTAGGGGAATGTACAGAGGAGATAGGAGGAAGACTGATGATGTGAAGTTTGAGAGTCTGATGAGCTTGATGCATCCGTGACAAAATCAAGACGTGCAACTCAGCTGGTCTGGTCACAGAGCTCACCGAAGACAGGACTGTCAATGGTATCTCTTGATCGCATTTCCTCTATCGTCCAGGGTTGCAATTTTCTTCTACGACTGCAGATTGGCTGCTTTGCTATCTACCCTGCGTAGGGCGGGGTACCCTGCCGTGAATGGATCAACCTGCATGACTACGTTGTACAAGGCTGATATGCTGTAGAATCCAGCAGCTCATCACTGCTATTGTGTTAGTCATGAAGGGGAGTCTCTACAGGACTTTGCGGAAACGTGATGGCTCCGGTTGAGATCACAGACGATTATTATGCTATTCTCGAGGTTCCACAGATCGCTACCCTCGATATCATCAAGAAGAGCTATCGCCGGCTGGCAGTACTCTTACATCCTGACAAGAATCCCAACAAGCCTGACGCGACGACTTCCTTCCAGTGTGTAAGTTTGCATATTCATTTGACCACTGTGAGTGAAGAGAGTATTGACTGACTCCTCCTGAAAGTTGTTAGCGGCATATGAAACAACAAGCGACCCCGAGAAACGACAGGTATATGACAGACAATGGGTATACATCAAGCATCGTCAACGAACACAACGGGAAGCAGATAAGTGCCAAGCCGAAGCCGCCGAGACAGAAAGGAAGAGGGCAGCTGAAGAGAGATTGAACAAAGAGAAGCAACAGAGAGCATCACAGGAACGCCTTCGACAATTAGAACAGCTCAAGTCTAGTCACGACAGTAGTATCTTCGAAATCAATCGGGTGATCAGAAGACTATCAGCGGATGTGAAGCGTCTTCAGGATCAAGATGATGAGGAATCAAGAAGGAAGAGGGAGAGAGACAGTTGGTGGGCGTATTTCACTTCACCCATTTATGGCAAGGCAGAAGAAACAGAAGAACAGAAGCAGCAACGGGAAACCGAACGTCTCCAGAGGCTTGCTAGCAAGAGAATCAGAGGAAACGAATTGAATCAGAAGGAGGCCAGGCTCCAGACCTTGAACAGTGCATTACAGGATGTGAACAGCAAAATCACGGCGGAGAAGAAAAGGAACGAGGATGAGGTGCGGGCACAAGCGGCGAAAAGGCAAGAGCAGCTGAGGAAGGAGCAAGAGGCAAGAAGGCGAGTCGAAGAACAACAAGAACGCGAGCGACAGGCGGCGTGGCTGGCGGCACAGGCCAAATTGCGGAGGGAACAAGCTGCACGCGCAGCTAAGGAAGTCCGCGACGCTCAAGAGGCCTGGGAGGCACAAGAGCGCGTGCGAACAGCGCAAGCAGCTCGCGAGGCACAAGAGGCACAAGAGCGTATGCGAAAAGCGCAAGCAGCTCGCAAGGCGCAGGAACTACAGGAGTGTGAGCGAAGAGCCCAACTTATGCGAGCAGCTCGAAAAGCAGACGCGGCACGACGAACAAACAGGTCAAAGCCAGCAACTGCTTCCAACAGCTCCCATCGGGCTTCCGCCTCTAATGGAAGCACATGCCGACACGATGCTTTCTGGCCGAAGTTACAGGGCAGTCATCTTTGCAGTAACTGCCACACCATCCAAAGACGTTTCGCATTTCAGTGCCCGGGTTGCAGGATGATAGCCTGCGCGAGCTGCCGTAAGAGTCTAAGGGGTGAAAGGCCAAGAGATGACAATAAATCGGGCCGGCGCTTCGACTATGATAGCCCTACTGCTCCTGACGTCTGGGATGATTCCTTCTATTGATTGATGGGTTTAAAGGTGATAGCGGTGAGGAGAATTGCATGAAGGAGCTGACAACGCTCAAGCTAACGTTGCCATTAAGGGAAAGACCCTCCTACAGTAAAGATAGCGATGTCGCTAGCTAGGCCAGGTAGTGAAAGTAGGTTTAAAGGAGTTGGATTTCCAAGGATGGATCTACATCAAAACCTCAGAGTAGAATATATCCACAGTAGAAGTACTTCTGAAGGACTTGCTTCTGTCGGAATAGTATGACAAATCTGACCTAGTGCCGAGTTATGCCGTTCTAAGGCTTGGCACACACCCTGACAAATCACGTGATGACGGCACGTGACAGCTCAGGTGATCGTGCCTCAATCGTGCTTGCGTTGTGGCCTGTCAGACAGAATTTACTTTATATTGGTCATTCGCGGCCAGGCCAGCTTACATTGGAGTTGCATCGCGTGGATGAGGTTCTTCCCGTGTGGCCGAGCTTGGGTAGCTTAGACATTGACTGGTGCGTCTGTCCGACTTTTCTGCTAAGGCTCAGAAGCTCTGCTTCAGGTGAGATTTGGGTACCTGATTAGCAGCCCACTCAAACAAGAGCAATCTCACTTCCGCTGTCCTTCGTAACTGCTTCGTGGTGATGACGCTCCATGAGATCGCACTTTTCCGGCTCCTCAGTCGAGTTTGGGCGCTGAAAGATCTGCAGGAGCTGGATTTGACCTACCTGGTGAAGCGTTGTTGAGCTGTCCACAGACATCAGTCTAGAAAACATCTGATCTACGGCTTTGTTATTATTTTTTTGCATCGAGTGCAGATGCGTCGTGGACGTCGACGTGTTACTTTTCGCTTCGAAAAGCAGCCACAGGACTTAAGATATTATGGGACGGGTCTTTTATAAAGGACCCATCTGATAGTCGAGTACAAGAGATGCAACTTCTCAATCCATCGGGCGACTTTCTCTATGATGCGCTCGAGCAGCAAAATTTGGTTGACATAAGTCGGCTAAGCAATAGTACTTTTGCAACGGACGGCAACAGATCACCCAGACTGAGCAAAGGAACACAGATTGGCATTGCGGTCGGTTCCGTTCTTGCTTTGATCTGTCTGGCGTTCTGTGCAATTTATTCTATTACTTGAACGACGTAAACGCGCTCATAATCCATCTAGAAACGTGGCAACATCGCGAGAGGCACAGAAACATGGAGTTTTCAAGACCAGCTTGTGGGAATGTTGAAATGTCGTCCCATGGGCGAGCTCCTTTCAAAAATCGATGGCAGCACACAGCAACATATCGAAGCTCCCACGGAAAGCCAGATCACGAAGCTGCTTTTAAGCACCAGTAGCGAGCTGCACCAGCAGCCAAATGAAAACTTCATACAGGCCAGGTCAAACGAAGACTGCCCAGTGTACCGTACATTCCGTTAATCACGATCCTACGAAGCATGTGGCATTGGAAGACCATTGCGGTATAAAAGTTTTAGAAGATCACATTTCGAACAGGAAATCAGCTTCGACATCATCGTTGTTGGATTTCTTCTTTCATGTTGGTTCTCAACACCATGAAAAAATGAAGCCAGCAGTGAAGAGACCAGCAATGCAATACGGGAAGCCAGCTGTCCTCCTCCGCCAGCATCAGCCTGTAAATCCTAAGATCAGGCAAGCGCACAATGCGATGCGTCTCAGCCATAGTCAGAGGTATTGTTTAAGATCAAGTGAAAAACTGACGTGACGGAGGCAGAATGAATTCGAATTTTCAGCATGATACCAACCAAAGCTTCAACGCACAACACGAAGCCGGTAAAGCGATGTTGAGGAGAAACAGCGAAGAAGCGACCGTGGCATCTTCTTTGTTTGCAACAACGGCATGAATCAGTCGGTACTTTGGGCTTCGCGCAACAATAGTCTAGAAGGTGAATAGAAGCGTTGAGTTGTGGCATTGCTGAAACGTAACACCAGCTCTGAAACGAAATAAAACCGCGAAACTGGCTCCCGCAGGACGGCATGAGCCTCAAACACACATTTCGGTTTTAGACATGACGTCGAAACATCCTCAGCCTCCTCAGCGACTCACATATATAAGAGAGACTGTTATGTATCAATCTGGGTACGAAACCCATCTTGAGCATCTCCAGACCAACCATACCTTCGTCTCCACACACCCACCAATCCAATTTCCACCACCAAGCATGGCTTCCTCAACCTCCCCATCCTCACGCTCACGAACCTCATCCTCTACCTCCGCGCCCTCCATATACGATAGCCCTCCACCATGCTCGCGCCGCAGGATGGTCGCTTCACGATGCAAGCGCCCATGGCAACTCCCTACGCTCATTCAAGCAGCGCGTCCAGGCCGATCGAGATCTCAAGGCGGATCGCTACGTGTGAGCGATCCGGATGACAGGACTTGAGATACGAGATGACTGTCGAGACTTCGGTTAGTAGGGAGTGTCAAGCGTCACTAGCGAGGTCAGTGTGTTGGGCGACTGGTTCGCGGAGGAGGCGTTGATAGCCCGTGGACCTTAATGGCGAGCAGGTCTCGTGGCGACTTGCTGTTGATTAGCACTTTACGATACCCAGCTTCGCGATTGCTTCTGTAAATAGGAGCATCAAAATGCTTTTTCTGAATCTAATTCTTGTTTTTTTCCAGCACCGATCCGTCCCCAAAGCTCCCTGTATCTATCTGAGGAATTCTATGGTTTCAACTCCTGACAAAGGGGTTATTGCGCCTGAACCAGATGGTTTCAAAGCTATGTCAAGATCCACGCGTACAGCCGTAAACACGGCACTACTCTCCTTCGCCTTGGCCACGTATTTAAGGGAGCTTTACATCTGGCCATGTGAGCTAGTTGAAGGTTTATAAACTGATTTTAGAACACGATTTATCCAAAGCATTCGGGATAGGGAAGCTCACCGAAGTCAATTGAGCCTTCAAGCTTTTACTCAACATCCGTGGCCAGTCATGTATCGGTTTCTCCGCTCAGAAAGTGGAGTTGTAGCTCACGTGTGATTTCAAGGTTTCGAAAGTTTTTAGCCTTGGATTGCAGGTTTGATTTGCCCGAGACAGGTTCCGGACCACGAATCTATGGTGTCTTCGCTCTCATCCTTCAAGCCGGAATACCCAACCACTTCAAATGCTCCGTGTAACCGAACCGTTCCCACCCCTTCCTCTCTTCCTGCCCCTTCAACCACAACCAGCCCATCATCCCTACCGCATTCGCTTCGACCCCTTCCCTCCCATGTCGCCTCCTGGGGATAACCAGCATCCACTCCTTCACGAGAATCATGTTATAATCCTCCGTGCCGTGCTCCCTCAAAATGGGTATTATCCTATCTAGCAGCTGCTCGTAGATCGCGTAAACGTCCTCTGCAGTCACGTCCGAAGGGATAGCCATGATGAAATGCTTACAAGGCACCCCTTCGCAGCTCGCTGCCTTCCCTTCTTCCAGCCGAACGCGTCCAGGGTATAACTCAAACTCATGAGAAGTAGGCCGCGGAAAAATCTGCAAATGCTTATGCCCCTGACTCGCCCCCGCCTCAGCGCCACAATTATAGATCGCCATGACTTCCTGCCCTTCCTTCCCCAGCTGGCCCATCACCGCCCACGTCGCCCTCATATCCTCGACCTCGAGATCGTCTTTCTGCTTCTCGTACTCTTTCGTGTGGAGGATGGACATCGGGCGAAGGACACAATGCTTGTTGAGCTCCAGTGTGTGTAAGGGCCCGACGGCGCACAGCACCATGTCGGGATCTGGGTGCAGGAAGGGACCGCCGGGCTTTGAGCGGGAGGGGTCGTTGGGGGGGAGGACGGGTTTGGAGGAGATGGCGGGGGGGATGGAGAAGCAGAACTGTGACGTGAGTAGAGCGTTAGTATGGGTTACTGGTGGGAGGATTGGGTGAGCATTTACGGTAAAGCCTTCATGCTGGAAGATCTCGGAGGTGGAGGGACCGTAGATTAGCTTGCCATCCGCGTGAGCCTTGTCGAAGCGCTGCAGCGTGAGAGTGGAGAGATCTGAAGGGAGGTTGAAAGAGGTGGTATGATTCTTGGATGCCATAGTTGTGAGGTTGAGGATTGATGCTCGACTGAGCTTGCTCTACATGAGCTGCTATGCAAGGGCTTCGGCCATGAAGCTGTCGTTGAGATTGTTCACTTCACATGCTGTGCTGCGCACCAGCAGCAGTGGACGTCCGCCGGTTGCCCCATAGTAACAGTGAGGCTGAATGAATCCATCGCATGCAACATACGCATTCATGCAGATAGCCGTTTCACCTGTGCCCTCGACGTGGCAGTCTCAAATGGCGGAGCTGCCTTAAGATACCTAAGCTCAGGATATTAGATGCGGTATAGCGCCCAGCAAGCATCTATATATAGCAATAAGGCAACTACATCGAACCTAAGTGTTCTTCCACTCTCCCAATCGTCAAACAGGAGAATTAAGGCCGATAGAATCAATGGTTACTCTTTGTTTGTCCACGTCGCAAATGACAGCCACTCCGGGTCAGAGATCCCAAGCCATTCCTCTCGCTTAAAATTACATTCTATAGATGTCTTCGGCCCAGTGATGTGTAGACGCAGAACGTAAGACGCCTTCTTGAACTAGGCTCGATGGTGCTATCTGCAGGGCTTTGGCTGGAGCAGGACAGCCTATGTCAACTACGTCAGGCCTGCACTTCGCCTTGGGGACAAGCTTCAGCTCAAACACCTCCATGATGTGCACGAGAATGACTTGCAGCTTCGTGCAACCTCAACGCCAATGAGATTCAACGTAAATGCGGCTGAGTTCTACTAGAAACATCAGCCAACGATCGGTTTTTTATACGAGAGTCCGAGATGACGAATCCCATCAAGCAGGAGTCATTCGGAGCATCGCTAACTTCTGAGAGGCTTGTTCGGCATCGTGCAATTCATCTTTCTAGTCAACCCCTTCTCTACGTTTCTATATTGCAATAGATTCTAACAAATCTCCTATTCACTTTCATTTGCGATTTTCCCATGGGTGACCTGTTAGCAGGAGCGAGCGTATTTCGCTCAACGTTCCAGCACCGCAAGATACGAGGCTTGGTAAACTGTCAGCCTCGATATTGGTAGTGGCCCCCAGAATATAGTCTGCTATGCAAAAATCCAGGGCTCGGTGGCATATGTTTCGTGAAGAATCAAAGACCCTGTCGCATAATGATATGCAGCTTCATCCATCTTCAATCCGCAGGAAGGCAAACGATACCCTGCTGCTCCCTTACTATTATCAACCTTTGATGCTGACGGCAAGGCGTCAAGGTACGCGCTGTTCAGCCCCCACTACTAACGTTGTGTAACCACACCGCCCGCGTAGAGTACACTCTCAAAACCAGAGCCTCATAACGTGCCAGATATACTATCCGATATAGAGTTTTGCGTAAAGTTCTTGTCCCTGGGGCAGAGTGCCTGGAAGAAATGACAATCGCTTCAATATCATTATGCGAAACAACCGTTCGTACAAGTCAGTCCGCTTCGTAGCGGAAGACGAAATAGCAGCTGATCTTAGGCCGTGGACTACACGGCTCATGAGCTTTATTGCCAAAAGCCTGCATGGTATACAAGAGCTACATGGAAAATTAATGCATATAATTGGTCCCGAGCAGCAAAGTACAAGGCCGCACAGGTACACGGTGGTATGGAGTTTCATTGCTTTTATACTATTCGCAGTATTGACCTGCGTGGCTGTCAAAGTCACAACGGCTGCAATGCGCATCAGCTATGCCTGCGTCTCCTGTGGCCTTTTTGTTGTGCTTACAGAGCTCATCGTTGCCGATCTCGCCTTCGACAGTGAGTTGGTTCCACGTCCAGCTATACCGCTGATGGGCCACAGCTTGCTCCAGGGACACGAAGCTACAAAAGAAATATCAGCAACACTTGTATCACCGCGCTGCTCACCGTTCCAGTGATGACTGCACTGTACTGCTTCATGTGGCATCCGCAATTGAACAAGGAGGTACTTGAATTCTCTGAGGACGTTGTTGTAAGCACGTGTCATCAGCCATTTATGCAGAGCGGAGATCTGTGACATCTAATTAGCAGTAGGCAAGCATAGGCTTCCCATCCGTCACGCTGCTCCAACGGATTGATTGGGCATCGCAAGCAACCCTGAGAGCAAGTCATTCGAAATGTTTCATCGGATGGTTCGAGGAATCTGCGCCCATGTGCGACGATGTCACTATGGAAAGCCTAAGATACGGCAATTCATGCAACTGCAACAACAGCTGGTCACCAGATGTTGGTGACCATGTTGTGTGGCAACAAAGCTACTATCACTATTTAACGTTCTCGCCCACCTCTAATCTCGTCGCCCTTCGACCCACAGCGACGATGCTATTGCAAGCGTCCTTCACATGTAGGTCGCTCGAGCCTGTTCAGGCGCGACGAGTGTTGACTATGGCCAGATAACGCCACCGAAGCTCTCAACTCGTTGACCCAAAAGACAAGGCCAAGTGTATATCTGTCCATTTACGACCCATCACTCAATAATACCGAAGCCCTGGGAATCAACTTTTCAACGATGACCCTCATCGACGCGAATAGCCTGTCCTCGATCAACCTGGACTTGTCATACCGCCAAAAGCCAAACGGGGAATTTGCTTATGACTATAGTAATTTACCCTGCTGTCCCACTCATGCCGAGCTCATGGCTGACTGGCGTGTCTCGATCTCGGTATATCTTCCATACCAAATCTAGGTCTTGCCTGTGACAGCGGTCAGAACGGCGCGGATCCTTGCCACCTCACACTTTTAATTCAGATGCCCAAATTCGATCAGAAGATCGTTAATCGGCAGAAGTACATTGGATGGCTGGTATGTTGGCCATTTCTGTTTGCTGATTGTACCAGATGCTGAAGTATGCGCTCGATAGGACGTTGTCTCATCTGCTGGTGGCTACTATGCTCTAATTCAGTATCTGGGCTGGATCATTTCCGGTCAGGCTTTTGCGGCATAATGCCAACCAGGCCACGAGAAACAGCATTCTGCGAGCTCTTTCGACACCTAGAGATTTTGGTGGTGCGCTTTTAGTCGTCAATCGATCGTAGTGTAGATCGCTGTTCTAGGATAACTTCTGGGACCAGCAGCACTTAAGTATGTTTTCCGATCAGCGACTCAGCTCAGACACCGAGCTCACTGCAACTGTTCGAATCCACACACTCTACTTCAATTGCATGGAGGGCGCGTTCGTTAGCGAGCAAGAAGATGAATAGGCGGGATGACAGGCAGGCATAGGTCCCAACGGGAGGTCGACGAGGTCGTAGCGAAGCATGCTACCAGACCACCTCACGGACTCGAAGAGCGTACTTGGTAGATGGATTACGTTCCTTCCTCCAGGGCTGCTTTCAATCTTCCTTTTCCAGAACATACTTCCTCAATGCTGTGGTCAAACCATCTCTCTTCAGTCATCTTATATAGATCTCTTTAGCTCCCACCATGCCACACAGCTACCAGTTACGTCATACAACACCTCACCGCTCCATACATCATGCTGCTTTCTTCTTCCTCCTCCGTCCTAACTAGCGGACGCGAAGTAAAACCCCATCTAGGTCAACATATCCATCTTAGCACCTGATCCGATCTACATCACCACCGACGACCCCCAAAATCCCACTCTTTCCCCCTGGAACCCACCACAACTCAACAAAATATGCATCCAAGAACGTCCACCCTTCCAACCTTTCCCTTCTCTCTCTCTCTTTCGCTCTTCTCTCTCTCCCCCCCTCCTTCTCTTCTCTCCTCCCTCTCTCTCTCTTCTCTTTCCCTCTTCCTTTCTTACATCCCTCTCTTCACTTTTACTCTCTTTCTTCCCCCCTTTTCTTCTCTCCCCCTTCTTCCACCAACCCCACATCTCCAGTCTCACCAAACCCCAAAAAGCCCCAACGACCGCCCCAAACCGCTACACCGCTACACCACTCACCACTCATCGCTCAACCCCCTCACCCCCCCCCCCCCCAACGCCATCCTATCCTGCCAGTAATATATAACCCCACCGCCATCGTTAAGCAAATAACTTAGGAAGCTGGAGCTGATGCTCTAGGTCTGATTGGAGACGAGGGCGCAAGATGGGCATGCAGTGGGTCTCTGTCTGGGTTGGGTTGGGAGTGAGGATGTGGTGAGGATGTGGGGTTTGGGGGGGAGGGAAGTGGGCGGAGGGAGAGAGGAGAGGGGAGAGAGAAGAGAAGAGAAGAGAAGAGAGAGAGAGAGAAAGGGAAAGAAGAGAAGAGAAGAGAGGAGAGAAGGATGGATGCGGGTGGGCATTATGTGCGTATGAGAGCTTCATACAGAGGAGTGGGTGATGCGAATTGGGGTGGAGAGGGTGCAGAGGGGTGGGCGGTGTGGATGGGTATGGAGAGGGAGGGGGAGATGGAAGTTGGATAGATGGGTACATGGATGGGGGTAGAGATTGTGTTGTTTTTGGAGAGGGGATGTGTTTGGAGAGGATTTTATGCGCAGTAGGGATACTGGGTCAGGAGGTAGGCGATAAGAAGACGAGTAGATGATTATGAAAAGCTTGCTAAACGGTGAAGCACACGTTCGGATCGGGGCATGAGACATGTTTCGTCGTAATCCCTATACATTGTACTAAGCGTAGCAGCAGGTAGTATACACCATAGCTCTCTTCGCCAAGATGCTAGAGCTGTCCAATCTATATCTGTTACTCAAGCTTAACGCAATTTCTGGTCATGATAAGTGGCTGTCATCAATATCCCCCATTCTCCTGATACCCCTGCGACTGCGACTGCGACTGCGCCAACGGATGCGTGAAGCGGTTTCCAGGCCTAGTCGACCCTACAACGCCCGGACGAGCGGCTACCATATGCCTTGTTAGCCCCTACCTTTCCAAAAGACATTCCAGGACAGACGACATACCATTCCCCTGCTGCCTCCCAACTTTCATTCCCGCACTCATGCCGTAACCACTCATGCTGGGACGATTGATACTGTTGCCGCTGATATTACCGAATGGCTGACGCTGCGATGGCGTTTGGTTCTGTGAGCTACTGAACATCATGTTGCTGCTGCTGCGGTAGTCTGAGGGATCTGGGCGACCTGCTGGCTGGTTTAGGGGGCCAAGGCGGGAGCGGTGCTGGGAAGGCGTGGTCAATTCTTGGGCTGGACCGAGTGTTAGGATTGGACCAGCGGAGGTGTAGGAAGACAGAGTAGGAAGACTGACACGACCCAAGGCCAGGAGCTCCAAACCCTGCAGGCCGACGTGGAGGCGGCAGCATCACTCCGTCCTTGCCATTCCCGTTACTTCCATTACTGTTGTTACGACGATGGCCGTAATCCTGCGCTGGGCCGTTGAGGTCTCCCTGGTATTGATACTGCTGACTTTGACCTTGTGCTCTACCCATGTTCGGATACTGTGACATTCCGGAAGGATGATCTTGTCCATGACGGCCGGCTACCGAGCCCAGTACCTCGTCCACGGACTGATATGCCGCTGACTGCGTTGCTGCCGTCATCTCCTTCCGCTTGAGGCGATCGTAAAGCTCTTGGGTTTGCTGGTGCTTGCGGCTTTTCTCGCGGAAGGCTGCGACGAGATTTGTGTTCTCGTTTTTTAGCCTATCCTGGTCGATTTGCATTGCTAGACTAAGGGTGAGCAGGGTAACGCATGTTCAAGTTGGCTGCTTACTGCCGAGCTTCTGATTCAGGCCATCGATCTCCGAGTTGGCGTCGTTGATGATCTTGTCCATCTGGACGCTCAGGTTGCCATACTTGTCGGTCAATGACTTGGCGAGGTACTCCTGATAGATGCTGTACGGCGTCAATAAGTAATAGTCGGATGTCTTACAGCTGCTGTGTACATCTCCTGCGTAGACTGATAGGTCCAGAAGGACAAACCACGACCAGCACACTCCATGATGATGCTCGGGTTAAGACCACTAAGCACGCTTGTCTTGTAGTCCTCTGTGGGATTCAGCTGTGTAGAAACGACATCGTCGGGGTTCGGCAGTCGCATTTGGCAGGCTGGACACAAGCGGTTGCCTCCAGCTGGGGCAGTCAAGCCTAGGGTTTCGGAGCATTGCAGGCAGAAGATGTGACTGCTCTCATCAGCTTAAAGCCCGCTGTGCTATAGACATGGAAGGCTGGTAGCATGAGGCGTTTTTACCTGCAGGTGGTGACGACTGCCCTCTCGTCAAGCTTGGAACGGCATTTGAGCGAGTTGCAACGCAATGCGAAGTCCATTGCTAAGTTGGCCGAACAAGTCGCCAATTATTTTAGGGAACGACGACAATGTAATTAGCAGGTAGTTGAAGTTGGTAAAAAGTAGATTGAAATTGTCTGGTGATATCGTCCATATTAGGAGAGCCTTGGCACATGAAGGGCAAGTAAAAGGAGAAGTCGCGATTCTGCCGATTCGTGCAGCGTGATTACATAGGAAAACAGATACTTGGCATGTTGGCAACGAGGGATGAGAGTGCGCACTCTTCTGTCTTCTAGTAGTCGGCCGGATTGTCTCTAGGCCTATCCCTGGCGAAGCCGTCGTGGGTATATGTATGGCTCGGAAAGCATCGAATCCCTGCAACAGCGCCGGCCTATCTCGACTTTGCAGCATACTGCGTTTACTTCAACCGAAGAAGAATGCATTACCTTCTGCATCCCTCCTCCTTCCCTTGCTGTAGTCTCTACCAGGGTCGAACTCCTCCCAGACGCTCGCTGGAAAGATGTGTTTGTTCCTCTCGTACCACCTCCTGTCCACTACCTTGGTGAAAATAGAGTCGTCATTTGCGCCTTCAAGACGGAGCAAGTCTTCTGCTGTAGGAATGCCGGCATTTGCACGTTTCGAGGTTGCCGAGGCGGCTTTTAATGGATTGTATGGTTCTTGCGGTTCAGGGGACGAAGAACCTGAACGAGAGGAAGAGATAATGGAGGACGAGTAGTTAAAGAGTGGAATTGAGGAAGGGCCAATGGTGCGGTTGACGATGAAATAGTAGAATTCGTAGTGCTAGGTACGGTCAGTATGGAGCGGCCCGTTTCCAATATAATAAACAGGACGACTTACGTGCGGGATAATGACCTCTCCCCTCACGAGCATCAGATCGTCTACGCCGACTCGCGCCCACTCCTTCCGGTTGTTGGCCTTCTCGCCTCCGCCCACCCCTAGCTCGGCGGCAACTTTTCGACTTCGGTCGAGGAAGACCCAAATATGATCGCCCTTCTTCACCTTGCAGCTCCCACCAGGTATATTTGTGCCGTCGTAGAAGACAAAGGGTATGATGACTTCGGTTGCTTTGACGGCCTCCTGAATGGATAGAAAATCCTTGCGTAATTGTTCTCGGGTCTGCACTTCTCGTAACAGAGCTGCTTTGGTCACCGCTTTGGGTGCGATCGTGAGGTTGGCATTAGGGCCGAGACGCTTCTTTTCCGAAGCATTTTCGCCTTGAACAGACGCAGCTAGCGAGGATACTCTGGATAGTGGTCTTGCGGGTGTGCTAGATCCTGGTGTAATTGCTGCCGATGTGGTCACGGACTCTTCACCCTCCTCCTCTTCCTCCTCATCGCCTACTCCAAAGGAGAGCTTACCCTTTGCCACGGCTTTTCGTTTCTTCTTCGGCAGTTCCTTCGGTGTCGAAACTCTGTGCTTTGACGATTAGCAGTCCGCGGTACCTGCATAATCCAATGACTTACCCGTCGCTCGTGCTCCCAGGTGTCGCAGGGCCTCCATCGGAAGCCGCGGCTGTGAATCGACCAAGCTCTTTCTGCTCGAGCGCCTCAGCGCGTCGTTTGCGGAAATCGGATAGGGCGACGAGCCCAACTGTCTGCGACTTCAGAAGATCTTCGGCCGTGGGTGCTTGAGATTTGAAACGTGAGGCTTCGGATAGATTGGGAGTCGGAACACGCGACGGGTCGGTGGAATTGGGAGCAGAGGAAGACATTACCGTGGTAGGGTGATCGAGAGAAGTTCAGTTATGGTACTGCGTCGCCCGTAGGCTGCTTGTTAGCCGCCAATTCATATGGGCTTGGCGCGCGACACATCTGAGAAATGAGGCAGATTATCTGTTTCTACTCGTGAGCAATGTTTCATCGTAAAATATCAACGTGTGGTTGCACATTGTAGTGATCGGTAGATGGACTGAAGAGTTCTATAGCCATGTGAAATTAAAGGATCCGCCTATTCTATATTTATGGTACTTCTACATTTCACACGCCTGTCCTCCCACTATCGCCAGTTTTAATTCTGATGACTCTAGCCATACTGATTATACCACAATTCCGTACTTCTTGTATGGAAAGTGGACCAACGATGTCAGTCGCTCGGCCCATCCATCATCGACAGCACCGGGCCGCCCCTTGACTCTACCTGGGACTCCTGCCTCGTCTAGAATCTCTTCCCCTTCCTCGTCGTTGCGCTTTGACATGCCCGTGATCCCTGCCAGAACTTCTTTCTGCCTGCCTTTGTAAATCTTGAACAGCTCTGGATGAGGACACCAGATGACCCTCATCCCAGCTCTCCTTCCAGCTTCTACCCCTGGTACGGAGTCTTCGAAGACCAGACATTCTTCAGGCAAGATCTCCTTTTCCCGCTTCTCCCTCAATTCTGCATTGATTGTCTCTAACGCCAGCAAATAGATATCAGGTGCAGGCTTGCCTCTCCCTTTCGGGATCCGGGAATCATCGCCGAGAACGCGGTTACGGGCTGGGAAGTAGGAGAATAGCGATTGAAGGTGTGAAGTCTTCAGCTTGTAGTTGATTGCATGGGAAGATGTAGCCAGGGCGATGTAGATACCAGCCGCCTCAAGGTCTGCTAGAAGATTGGGTACACCGGGTAATGGCTGGGCGGAGGGGAAGTTCATACGCTGCAGCGCGGAAATTTGGACCATGTACTGTTCGCGAGATATAGGAAGCTGAGCCCATGCATGAAAGATATCACCAGCCTGCAGCACCATCATAAGATTATGATCAACGTTGCACAAGGTTTGGGATCATAGGCAAACCTCTGGTCCTGGCCGACCTTGCAACTGAGCCTTGATATTCCACGGCAGAGATGGTCTGCCACACTGATGGAGGATGACGTTGTTGCATAGTGTGTACATGTCTTCCGTGTCAAGAAGTAGGCCATCCATGTCGAAGAGGCACGCGCGAACCCTTCGAAAGCTGGGCTCCAATCAACTCTGGCTTCTAGGTCACAGTATGGTGCCACTTACTCCGCCTTTGGCTGTCTCATCTTCAGAGTGCTTCGGGTTCTGCTCCAGGTGAAAGTTCTTGATGAGTCGTTGGAAGGAAGCGGTCCGGCGGGGCTCGCGCAACGGGGTGTATGGAAGCAGTAGAACAAAGGGCGACCCAGCAATATTGCCTGGAGCCGCGAAAGGTCCTGAGGGGGGAGTGAATTGAGTTTGCTTCATTTCGAAGGCCATGTTATCAGGGGCAAGGGGCAATTTTTGTGTGAGAAAGCTCGATTCACATGACAGCTAGGGACATGGCGGCTATCGCGTATGTCACATGTCTGGAGAGATAAGTGTGCACGTCCGTCCATCAGATGCAGCTCCATGACCCAACCATCCGGCACCCAGTATACATCTTGCATACGCCAGTCATGCCGTCGGCAGTCGAACACGAGTCCGGGAAGAATCGGAAGGGGGATAACGAAGTGGAAGTGCCGGATGAAGCACGTTTCTCGCAAGAGGAAGAAGCTGTGAGCCGCAGGCGAGCCGTTCTCCTGAAATTTCCCTGGTTCTGAATGCCAGCACAGACACTTCTGGAGCAGTCGAACGCGCAAAAGGCTGAAGCGAACAAGTTCTTTAGATCCGCTCGGTATTCCCAGGCTATCGGCGAATACGGTAAAGCGTTATCGTCATGTCCCAGTTATCTGGAATACGAGATTGCGGTTTTGAAGAGCAATATCTCTGCATGCCATCTGAAGCTAGAGGACTGGAAAGCCGCCATCGAGTCTGCAAATGCCGCCTTGGATGCGCTCGTTCGGCTCGAACCTACGTCAACGGCCAACGATGAGAAATCCGGAGAGGCGGATGACGGCGTCGTGGAGCTTGAGGGCGAGGGTGAGGATGCCGACAAAGAGCTGGCTAAACTGAAGATGAGCGATCAGCGGAAGCAAGACATCAGAAGGATCAAAGTGAAAGCGCTGATGCGGAGAGCGCGAGCAAAAAGCGAAGAGGGTGGATGGGGCAATCTACAGGGTGCTGACGAGGGTGCGCGTGCACCGAATCAACAGTCGGGTCCGAATTGGCTAATCTCTTGGTGGCTAGATTACAGAGAGCTTGCAAGCATGTCCGATCTACCTTCGCAGGACAAGAAAGTCGTACACCAGGCACTGTCAGTCTTGCCTGCACGCATCAATCAAGCGAAGGAGAAAGAGCTGGGGGACATGATGGGAAAGTTGAAAGAGGTATGTCTTCGCAGTAACTATTGGGCCATCTACTGATCACCTTTAGCTCGGGAACGGGATACTGAAGCCTTTCGGTCTATCCACTGATAACTTCAAGATGACAAAGGACGAGGGTACTGGAGGCTATAACATGAACTTCAGTCAGGACAGATAGTCCAAGCATGAGCCATCGAGCAGCCATCTTTGATGCTCTCAACCACTAATCCATCAACATTGAATCCTGGTCACGATTTGCAGAGAACAAAGTTTGCTAAAAGTACAAATCGTAATCGATTGATGAAGGATGAACACGCAATCTGGGGTATCTATCTAATGCAAAGTGCAGGCACGCAAGGGATATCAAACCGGATGCCATAAGGAAACAACAGGCAGCTTGTTGCATGCAAATACCACACCGCACTAGTGTTGTCCAGACTGCCACAGAACATGGTCCCACCGATCCGTCAAGCTACGCTAGAGCTTCGAGGGTTGCGAGTCTGTGGCAAAAGCTGCACATTGCCAGCGATGTCGAGGATCCGAAACCTTTAGTGATGCTGCCGTATTATGCCTTGCCATCCATCGCTATGCAGAGTGTCCGAGGCCTTTAATGGTTGTGCCATAATACAGGCGCAGCTCCATTGCAGCGGGGAGGATCCGAGACCTTTAGTGATGCTACCATAATATGCCATGAGCTCCGCCGCTATGCAAGCCAAATATCAAAGGAGAATGCAAGGAAAAGGGTACTGCTTTGAGGCAAGGGCCCAAGAAGCAGGCCATATGTGGGTTCTGGGGAACTCTGTGCCAAGTGTAGGAGCTGACCAGCAGCTGTCAATTGGGGTTCGTGATAATCATTATCCTTTCGAGAGCCATGACCGGACCTGCTGCAATACCATATCTAGTAGCGGACAAACCCGCAAAGATGATGGTAAAGGATAGCTTAGGAGACGTGCTGGAAATCCTCTTCGCTCCATCCATATCCCATGGCAGCGTTGTCGGATTCCAGCTCGGTTCCAGAGTTGTTGTAGTCGCTTAAATTTGGCGGATAAGTCTGGCTAAAGCGACGATTTTGGATGGCACGTCGCGCTATAGGTTGTGATGTACGACGACCTTTCCTCGAGACACTTAGATCGACCATCTCGTTGCGATCGTTGAGCTGGTACATGGAATTGTTCTTCTTCGCTTTCTTGCTAGGTGGCACACGATAAGTAAGGTCAGTAGAGTCATCGGAGCTCATCTGACGTGCGGCAGTCGGTCTGCTTCGCTTGCTGATCTGGTTTCCGTGAATGAGGGCCGGAGCTGGATAAGATGGTAGACCATGAGGCTCCGCAGAAGCCTCATCGTCTTCGTCGTAAAACACATCCTCAAGTCCGTCATCAACATAGTCGTCGTCGAACTCTGTCTTCAGGTCGTTTGACTGTGCTCCGGGTTTTCGATTGTCTCGCAGAGCCTTACGCCCTTGTTCGATGGCCTCTTTCTTGCCTTTGTTGACTTTTCGATTATTGATCACACGCTGTGAGAGTGATTAGCTTTGCGCCAAAACATGCCCTAGGAAAATTACCATCGCAGCCAGGTTGGGGTCATCAACCACCTGATAAAGGTAGGGTGCTTCCATCAGGTGCTTGCACATGGTCTTTTGTTGCTGTATAGGACAGAAATTAGACACTTGACGAAGGTATCTTGACAAGACCGCTTGGCAGCATACCTTGAACGCCTCGCAGATAGCGTCAACTCTCTCATCCAACGTCTCATAGTGATGTTGAGGCTTCACGCTATGTTGCAATGGGGCGGACATGTGTTGCGAGACATAGCAGGCATTCTGGGATTGACAATTAGTGCTCCGTTCCTGCGCTTTGCCGAGTTCGCAAGCTCACCAGAACCTTCTTGCACACTTGCTGGACTTTTGCTCTATCTTTGCTCAGAGCCACCCACGTCTTCTTCATGCCATCATTATCCTCTGCGGAGCGCATGTCCATCATGGCAGCCTGTATCTTCGTAAGACGTGCAACATCTTCGCTATCCTCGAAAGTTGGATTCGGTTCCAAGTCACGGAGGGTTCGCTCTTGCGGCGGCGTATAGTTGTCGTTGCCGCTGCTCCCAAGCGTGGGGACGCTAGCCATTGACCTCGGAGACGAGTCTTCTTGCTTGAGACCGCCGTAACCCTGCTGGCCCATATTCCGGTGCATCTCAAAGTCATGACCATAGGGTTGGAAGTGCTGTATTGCCGGCTGAGGAAGCATACTCATCTCGCGGCCAGAAATGTGGCTGTCCCCATGCGCTGATCCATGATACATACTCTGCGAGAGATGCGGTAGTGGGTTAGAGTGAGACGGCAGAGGTGGGGAGCCAGGATAGTAGGAATAACCCTGGCCGTGGAACACTTGACCTCTACCAGTGTAGGAAGCATGTACACCTTCCGCTCCATAATGACCGTTTGGAAAATGTGATCCAGGTTGAGCTCTAGCCATTGTGTTGTGGTGGACATAGGTGCCATGGGGGGATTGGGCTGTTGTGAATGGATCTTGATTGTGATCTTGATCGAACGGCTGTGTTGAAGACTTCGAAGATGGATGACCTTCGGTCTCTCCTGCAATAGACCCATATCGGAGCCCGGATCCTGGTAGACTGGACCGGTGCTGTAACGATTGACGACCGTTCGCTGGAGATGATGCGTTAGAGTGCAGGACTGCCTCCAAACCCATGCGATTTTGTGTACGACGGTCCATAACTGCACGGCTAGGTATTGCTGATGAAGCTGTAGATGACATGGAGTGCGCATGGTCATGATCTGGTAGACCGTCGCCATGGAATGATGTTGTCGAAGTTCTCGGACGCTGTCCTTGAGGGAAAGAAGGTGTTCCAGTTCCCTTGTTTAGCGTTGAGTCTTGCGAAGCAGCAGCTCGCTCACTGGAGTTGCCTTTATTGCTTGTGTCCGATCGCTTAGCCGTCTCGAAATTGTTACAAACCGAACGGCCAGTATCGGAGAGTACTTGAGCGGAATCGTGAGCATCGCTGGGGTCCGAATCTAGATCATTATTGTTTTCCTGCATCCGTGGAGGCGTAGCCGCGACATGTCCTTCAAGCGCCTTGCTGGGTGAATGAGAGATTACTTCTTCCATTACTGCCTCATCCGCCATTGGCTCCCAATAGTCCTCACGATTTGTGGTATCGAACTGATCACCTGTGGTATTGGTCGCTAGGAAGTCCTCTAATAAGTGATGACCGTCGTCTAGCCCGTGTAGTGTAGGAACTTGGCTATCGAAATGATTGTAAGTGTTGTACGACTCACGTCCTAACACAAGGCCCGGCTCCGCAGTGGCAACTTCGCTGTTCATGATATGACGACAACGATGGCGGTTGAGCGCTTGAGGCACCATTATCTTCGTCAGCCAGATCCTTTGGAACAATTTCGGTACAGTATCCAACAGTGAGACCTGGGGATTCTCGACGACGCGCAGGAACCTGGAGTGTAGACCTTACCAGAGCAAGACTGTTCTTAGCGATCGATGATTGTGACGCTCAACCCTAATGTGCGGATCTGGATCGATTTGCAGCAGTTGGTGGCCTAGGAGCACAGATCAAGATAGGACGGACTAATCGAAGCCGAAGTATTGCGAGGGCTTGTTATGGTAGGGATTTGGAGGTGTCGTAGGTCGGTTAGGCAAAAAAAATCCTGGCCCGCAATGTCAGTGTGTTCTCCGAGCTGTTTGTTGATAGGTCTTATCAGCCCTATCAAACTTTCACCCTCCAGCCAACAGTAGCTCAAGCTATTGTCCGCCGAGGACTTAACACCCGCCCGGCCCACGCATGACAGCCTTGATATTGTACTTCAACTCGTATTGTGCGTATGTTAAGCGACAGCCAAGTCACTGCGCTTCGCATCGTACGAGGAGTCCGGAACAATAGGAACATCGAGGACCGTGAAGTAATAACTTACCAGCTAGCTTGAATATCCAATTGAAGCTTAAAGCAAGTACCGGAAATTGCTGTGTGGTCGAACTAGATAATTAGGAATCGTCAGCTACGTGTCCGGCCGACATTCTGATATTGCAAAGCCAGCAAATTGTAAGATCAGGGCCAAGCATGGCTTGTGCATGTAGCAGTGTCCTTGACCAATTGCCAAAGCCAGCCGAGTTGGGCTGCAGGAGGCTCGCACAAACGCAACCTCTTAGCAACCTCAGAGCACAAGCTCAGCGCCTGAAGTGACGCCTTGCGCAAGACCAGCACACTGTAACAGTCTGCATGTGTCTGTGGGCGTCATACACCGTGGAAAAGAAGCTCGGTGTCTCAAGCTGTGCATCTCTACCACATGATAAAGAAGTATGAGGTACACGAGGGCGACTCACAGATTGTCCAAGATCAACCACCCAAGGAATCAAAAAGACTCCGTATTCTCTAGACCAACTCAATGATTGCCGCGTCAAGGTCGTTAAGACTAAGATCGATGAACTGCTGAGCGTAAATGGGTGATAGATATTCTGCAGATGAAGCTAGCTTGCTGGATGGTTGAGTAGAGCAGAGTAAGAAAGGAGGATGAAGAAACCAGAGTGGGAAAGCTGGAACAAATAGGCACAGCCTTTTAGAGTAACGACAGTGACTGGAGGTAGAAGAAATGAAGTAGATGGTCGGTTATGACGTCTTCTGCGCAGCTATTCATCGAGGTCAGTGAATCTTCTGTGACTTGGGAGGGCTCGCCTAACCTCGGCATCTAGCTGAGCATGAAGAATAATGGCGACAATAGCAATTGTCAATTGACGGTCAATTCACCATGGAAGCAATGAAATGCGATTGCGACAATAGCAATAATAATAGCAATCGACGGCTAGTCAACAATTGAAGTCTTCCGTATAACACTGTTCCAGGACCATTGTTCCAGCAATGCCCATGCGAGGTGACTAATATTTTGGAATGGTGGTAGAGCAATGTGAGCGTGGGTTCCAGCACTGAGGAATAGAGGCTACCAGGCCTTTCAAAAAGAGGGTCGAGTGAGCAGTATGAGGGCAAGCGATGGTGAGGTTGCTGTGTGCTAAGTTCTAAGAAGTGACGAATGTAGATGAGAAGAAGGCTAACTCGATCAAAAGTGGGTACGTTTTGAATTACACGTAGAGTCACCCTAATTTAGTCTTCCCAATCTAAGTGTACCAATTCTCAGGTTGCACGCTCCCGGGACTGATCTTTTGTCTCTACACCAATGGCTTTGGCCAGGTCGAAAAGATCATCAAGCACTTGAATATGACAGATCAAGGTCGGCTTTCCATCTAAATTCAGAGAGCGAAGACTCAGCCGGAGATACGCTTTCCGGAACCCTACATTGTGCTCAGGTGGGCTTGGACAAGTAAGAAATTAGAGGCACATTGAGGGTATTACTCCACCTTGGTCGAAATTCAAGGAAAATACAGTACCAATAATCCATGCTACAAGAAGGGTGAAGTCGCCGCGAACCTGCCCTTGATACGGCTCAAATTGCTCCGACGGCAATGGGGAGAAGAGTCAATGCGCATGTCAAACACAGTGTGACGACTTGGGGATAGAACGTTTCGGGGCAACATAGTAGATAACCCACAGCTACGATTTAGTAACAACGGAAACAGAGCGTACGCAGTACTACAGTTCCGGCGCTCTGGGTATTAAGATGCAAGATTGTGTCCAAGCTATCACAGTCAAAAAGGCTATATAAAATCATACCGCCGTGTTCCAATGTTCGCCCCTAGTCATTTAGGAGGGGCACTTGATCTCTACTAGCTCTCCAATACGTCTCTGTAGAGGGTACGACATGGGGTCTGTATAAAAGAAGACGGCGAAGTTGCTGATATGTAAGGAGCGAGAGTAGGAGTCTGGTCAGAACAGAAGCAGGCAGTCGCAAAGATAAGCTTTTCGGAGATACTGCGGACATAATGAACTCGGCCATCTTAGGGTTTTGGAGGGCTCTGAATGGTCCGCCAGGAAACTTTCATTCTCACATCAAGGTATGATATGAATTGAGGCTCGTAGGGTGCAATTTAGGTACAATGCCTGACGGTCTGACACATCGTGAGAATAGATCATACTTCCGGAGAATCTGAATCCGCACGGTGGAGTTCTAAGACGTCATTATAAGTAATCCCTGTGTGTGTAGTTTTCAAGAGCCAACAGTCTACGAACAATTCGGTTGTACGTTTAACTTGACATGGCAATTACTTGACCGCCAGGCATCATATCCTGTTATCAACTCGATGAGGCTATACCATGAGAACTATCATAACTACAAAAGCTAGTTCAATGTCTGTTTTATGAGTTTGAGCACGACTCGTACGGTGAAGTGTAGATGGAATATCCAGATGAGACTAGACATCTGGGGCCTTGATGCAGCCCTGGTCACCAATTCCTACGGCCTTGACCTCGGCCTCTACCACCACCACCTCCTCCTCCGCCGCCGCCTCCTCCACCAGCACCTGTACCATAGCCGTAGCCCATCTGCTGTTGACCCTGCCCCTGCTGTCCATAGCCAGCCATACCTGTTTGACCACCTGATCCTTGCATCATATACTGCATGAACATATCTGGGCTCATTTGCGAAGGATCCATGCCCGAAGCCATCATCTGTTGCATCATCTGTGCCATCTCCGGCGGCATATCCCCAGACCCCCCAATAGCTGGCATGGCTCCAGCAGTAGCGCCTGGCATGCCTGACATAGCAGGCATTCCGCCGGGCATGCCTAGAAAGCTTTGCATCTCTTCCAATTGCTTCTTGGAGTCCGTAACATCCTTGCGCAGCGTTTCCTGCTTCAAGCAATAGCTAGCCCATGTAAATTCGTCAAAACCGTAGTTGAAGTAGTCCGTCATGTCGGTGCCCGGTCGTCGCCATGGCTTATCATCCTCGGGGAAATCTAACATAAAGATCATCAAGAGCCTAGCGCAGTGAAAATCTTGGGCCATCGAGCATACCAGCATCCATATCAATCTCCGTAATCGGCTTTCCGTTGGGTTCATACATTGGCCTGGCATCAACGTCGAGGTTTGACGTCCTTGCCGGTGGGTAGGAGGAGCCCGATCTAGGGGGTGTTGCTGCTGGCTTTCTGGGGGCATCAACCTTGATGGCAGGTGACGGCGATGGTCTGACCTGTTCACTGATTGCTGTTCTCACGGGCGATGGTTTGACTATGGCGGGACGTTGAGTCTGGCTGTATGATTTTAATCAGGATCAAACGATATTGGGAAGGACATAGCCTACGTGGATTCGGATTTGGGCTCATCCTTTCGTTCTGTGATAATGTCTATGTCCTAGATATCATTAACTTCATGGCCAATTTAACGCTCCACTATTCAATACCGAGTCACTCTCATCTTGCTCTACCTCTTCTCCTTCTTCCTCGCCATCTTCTAGGTCTTCAGTCGCCTCGCCAGACTTTGTCGTTCTGGCCTTCTCTGCAACAGGCTCCGGAATAGCTCCATTTAGAACGTCTGCCGGCGCGTAAATATCATCGTCTTCTTCCTCGTCCATTGCTCATAGCATGTGGGGAAAATAGGGAAACAAATAAATCTATCGTTGTGTTCAAGTCGAGCTCGCTAATACCTTCCTTTTTCGATTTCGAGAATCGGCGTCCATCACGCGTTTGCTCACCACCTAGGTGAAAGTAGCATTCCACACCGGAACTTGCCCAATCATCGCCAACATGTTTGGCAACCGCCAAGTTGGGCCGGCCGGCCTGAGCATCAATACGGGCTCGGCGAATTCTATATCGTAAGTATCAACACTGCGCTCTTGTCACATACTAACCAACATCAAGCGGCAGCAGTGGTCAACCCGCCAAATCCGGCGGGCTTTTTGGTTCAGTACAACAGTCAAAACCAGCTGGAAGCCTGTTTGGTGCAGCTGGAACCCCGTCGCAGCCACAAAACAGCCTTTTCGGGGCACCGAACACTACACAGGGAGGAGGCTTATTTGGCTCAGCTATCACGGCCTCACAGCCGCAAAGTAACAGCCTATTTAGCACAGCGAATACGACTCAGAGTGGTGGGCTTTTCGGATCCTCTACGACGGCCTCTCAGCCTCAGCAGAACAACAGCCTGTTCGGCGGAAGCCTTTCTGGAGGTCAAGGGTTTAACAATCAGCCGACTCAGACTGGAGGGCTCTTTGGAGGTCCTTCCACCCAACAGCAGGGTGGGATGTTTGGCCAAAGTAGCCAGCCGCAGAATACAAGCATATTCGGGTCTACAAACACCCAGCAAGGACAGACACAGCAGCAAGGTGGTGGACTGTTTAGGTCGACAGGCCAAGCTCAGGCCCAGCCACATAATGGCGGCATCTTTGCCAATTCAATAGGGCAAAACAAGTCTAATTCATTGTTGTGAGAGATCTTCGATATCTTTCTACCCCAAACCTCCAGGGCGCATGGCTGACCGTCCTCGCAGTGGATCATCAACAGTCCAAACGCAAGGCCAACCACAGGCCCAGCAGCAGCCTCAACAACAGCAAGCTCCATCGATCTTCACGAACAGTATTGGGCAGCTGAGTCAGCAGCAACAAACCGTACCGGGCGTCCGCATCAGCGTGAACGAGCTTCGACCGACTACACGCTTTAATGATTTACACGAAGAACTTCAGCGCGTGATCGAAAACATCGACAATTTCATACTCGAGCAAATGAAATTCCAGGGGCAGTGCGAGCACGCAATCAGCGGCGATGATGGCGTTGAGAAAACCTTCGTTCCCTTACCAGGGGAAGTCCAATACGCCCAAACAACACTAGATGTTGTACAACAAGCGCTCGAGAATGATGCTCGGGCCATAGCCCATATCAGAGACTTGAATAAGGCAGATCAGTCTGACGCAAAGTTGAGCTTTAGGGCTGTTTCGACCTTACGGATGCCACAACAGTTCCAGCACTCGAGTCTTCGACAGACAGCGAGCGCTTCACATATAGCTGCCCCTTCCTTGATCGACGATGATGGCGATAGTGCCGCCTCCAATCTTGTATCGTATTTTTCCAACCAGACAATCGAGATGTCAAACACCGTGGAAAGTTTCAAGGGTCGCTTAAGCGAGGTCGAAGCATATCTTAATGGGATGGAAGTCAGTATGATGGATCAAATGCAACAACTAGTCTTTCTACGTGGCCAAGACGGCGGGCAGAAAAGTGTTGAAGACCAAGTTAAAGAACTGGCTGCGGTATTGAAAGAGATGCAATCCGGCATTGGCGGAGTCGCTGGGAAGCTGAGTGGTACTAGGGAAATGGTACAGGAAGTGGTGCTGGGAGAAGACAGCAATCGAATTGCAGCCAGAAGAGCTAGAAGATATTAAGAAGGTGGATCTCGACGTAGGATCCTTAGGATTGTCGAATACGGCCTATGGACCTACGGCAGGAACCGACGGCAGCCATGCGGCTGAACTCTAAGTATACCTTGCCCTTCCTTCGAATGGTCCTCATTGTTGTACGCGTACCCGAATTTCTGCCAGATACCTTCGCCTTACCAGCAAGCGACCCACCGCGTGCGCGACGAAGATTTACGTACGACGTCTCGACGAAATGCTGTTGATGCTTTGTGACCCTGGATGTTTGTAAGAGTGGTTGTCAGTCTCTCTGGGCAGAGATGCGCGATCCGGTATAGCCGACATCCTGCCTCAAACGTGGAGAGCGCTTGGTGATTTGTGGCTTTTTATCAGCTTCTACTCCAGGCCGCGAGGTCGCCAAAAGCTTGGTCGATAGTATTCCAATCAGTGAACAGAGGCCGGATTTCTCCAAGAGCATACGTTGGTACAGGGTGACCATGAATTTCCAAAAGCTTGCTTATGAAAATAGAAATCTGGCCGAATTCAACGCTTACGCAATACGGCAAACCGTCGTGTCGTCTTTTTGATTCAGATCAGTTGTTTTATTCTGATCATTAGACTCACTCTTAGCTTTGCATTCGAGAAAACCCGGCCTGGGTATTCTATCGTCGTTCGGGGATGCAATGATCCTGTGTCGTTGGACTGTCCGTATGAATTACGAATATCCGACGAGCCCACTAACACGGACCTCAGGCCCTATTATATGCACGCAACTCTTTGGCCCGCGGCTCCACTCCCTAGTCCACAGGGTATGTCAGGAACACACCATGGTTCCTGGCAACCACAACCATTGCTCGACTGCATGATGCGAAACCGAGAAGGAGCGCTACTGATAGCGTAAGGTTTGGCCGATTGCTGAACCGTGTGTGGCAAGCCCAGCCGAAATGCGCCGCATGGACGCCTCTACTTTGATCTCGTAATTCTCCGACCTACTGCACAATTACTGCCATGTCTCCGCCCAAGCTACACTGCTACGTAGGTCCCAACAAAGAATATAAAGGATATGCTTTGGCTTGTTCCCCATCTTCGCGTCTGAGGAGGAGGGGCGTGTACTCCTTGTGTACCCAAGATTGGTTTTGCTGATGGCCCAGGCTCTTATCAATAATTGAATTGTCTTGAGCGATGCGGATGCAATGAATTCTGCTGCTCGATATCTGAGAGCACTTTCAATTGGTCCCCTTGAATCCGTATGACGAGATTGCAACTCACAGTTCGAACAGTTTGCAGGAAGGACCAGCATGACGTCGCGACAGCCGCTTGCTGAACGGACTCGGTTTCCACGGGGCTACCTGTAAGATATGCTTACAGTCTAGACCGGCAAAGTTATATTCGCCGAAGCCTGCTGTGCTCGTCCTTGGCTCACTGTTCGAATTTCATGAGTAGGAGCAGCGCCTAACAGTAAATTCAGTCGCTTGGCCGAGCCTCGTCGAGAAAATTCTGTTTTGCTCTCATGAATGGGGCTTGAGATTAGTCTCCGCATATTCAAGGACGACTTGTGCTTGATAAATCTTAAGGATCACTTCCCCTGTTCGGAGCAGCCTCGATCGTTCCGCCGTTCCGATATCTAAGCGCGCCATCGAGCGGTCAGCGTCAGCAACTCGTTTCATCATCTTCACCCTTCTTCAGCCTTGGCAGAAGAGCAAGCGGAGCCCTGCCAGGGGCGAACACACAGACGCGCATCGCGAATATTCGAAATTTCTTCCTCGTTGGATCCTGTATGAGCCCCGCAACATGTTGCCATACAATGTGTCCTAGGGTATGGTAAGCTAGTGGTTTCATTCGGTGGGAACGACTTTTTCACTCCTGTCTTCATGTACAGCCGGTTCCTGGACGCCTTGTACCTCTTGATCACATCTGTTGAAGGTCTCAAGTTCGTCACGAGCGCTAGAAAAGGAATCGCGCAGTACTCCTAACTACAGAGACTGACGAAGCATATCACGCCTACCCACGTTCTTTCTGAGCACCCAGCACGTGAAGCTAACGTTAAGTACGATCATCTCGGCACTCGTGCGGGTATTCCGGCGCTTCCACCTATGCTCCCGATCTTATATACGCACACCAGCCACCGGTCATAGCCAATCATCACCTAGCCCCATGATCGGACCATTGTAGATTTGCTATTCCCACGTTTCCCGTACCTGGTTATTATCACAGTTCAAACCCCTTGATCGGGCTATAGCGAGAGCTGCGCGATCTTTCCTACGACAGTCTTGGTGCGCACACGAAGTCCGAGCGTGGCTCTGTATCTCTCCGCGTCAAGCAATACAAGAAATTGGGATTATATGTCTCATAGCCAGAGCGCTTCAAGGTCTTTGCAACGATCTAATTAGCTTTCCACCGTGTTGCCACGAGGCAGTCATCTTGCGACAAGTGCTAAAAAAAGCTCCGACGAAGCTGCGTCGGATCTTTCGCGTGACAATGAAACCATGATCCCAGCCCTATGTTTCATTAGTGGCAGCGGCTTTAGAATTGACGATAGATTGGAAGCCAATGTGTCATCTGCACAGATTGACAGCGTCTGTTGGAGGACACGCCATTGCTGCGCCAGATTCTGACAGCGTTACTCGTAGCTAAACAAACTCATCGATTCGCCCTGAAGTGCGAAGCGCCAAATACCCTCTCGCAAGTAGTATGACTTTGCTGGCATCTCTCCAAGTGGCCCTTCGCTGGCCGCTGGCGATTAGAAAATTGCTCGGACTTCTCTATTTCGCAGTGCGTCCAATTCTATTGAAAGTCGATTATTAGCACTGTTCAAAAGCGCAGGAGAACGTATAAAAGTCTTAGAGGGATCTTCCATCTCGTCCTACTTCATAGGTTCTAATTCTGAGCTTTTGCATCATCCAATCCAATTTAGCTTTTGCACATCATTAGCATCCTTGGATCTCATACACTGGCTTGGACATAGGGGAGCTTGAAGCGAGTACGGACATTGTAGAGTTGATCTTGTGGAAGGAGGGGTTCCAGGACTGACTGAGCGAGCAAGCTGTGGCCACGCAAGTAAGAAGCGGGAGCAATTCGACAGCGACGTGCCATCCCGAGCATCCTTGTCCTGCTTAGGAACTCGATCGAGTAATAGCTGGACCAAATGCAATCGGTGCACGAACCCAGCTACCGCGGTCAACAGATGCTGGTATCCTCTCCCAGGTGTTCCCTCAATTGCCAACAGCTGAAGATCAACTTGCCGCCGCTTGCGGAGTCTCGTGATCAACACTCCAAGGGCCACTATCTGTCTCCGCCTATGTCAGCTTCTCCAGTGCAGTCAAGGTTTTCCAACGTATCTCAGCAATTGTTCCATACCCATCGAAAGCACTCCGATTCCTCTAAATCTGGTCGGTCAAATTCTGGAAAGCATAGTCCGGCCAGTTCTTATGGAGGTTCGAGCTCGAATGCCAGATATCACGATCAGGTTCTAGGTCTCAGTACCCTTCCGGGCAGCTCAGGTGCCGGGGCTACCGCGCCTTCAAGGACTTCTTTGCAGTCAAGCAACGGGATCGCGGCCCTTCAGGAGGAATCGAATGATGATCTATCAACCAGCCCCAAAGATTCTCCAGAAGGACAACACTTGACGTCTGGTGCTCCTGGGGTTGCACGAAGAGCCAAGGCGCATGTGCCGTCTGCATGCGTCAACTGTAAGCGAAAGCACCTGGCGTGTGAAACCAAACGCCCCTGTAACAGGTGCATCCAGACTGGCAAGGAGGTGTGCATGACATAAGCCTCTACTGATTGGCAATCGAGCTAATTATTAGTAGGCGAGCTGTGTCGATGTCCAACACAAGAAGCGAGGTCGGCCACGACTGCGTGAGGAAGACAACTTACGAGAAGCCGCTTTCGCGACCGAGTACGTGCGCGCAGAAGACTACTCCAGCCGAGGAGGGATCATCACTGTTCCCCAGCCGGGGCGACCGAAGTCCAAATCGTACAGGGAGTTGCGATCCCAGCCTGGCACGCTTGGCGATCCGCGGTCGAAGACCTCTGATCCAGATTACAGCAATGGCCACTACCTTCAAGGTCAGCCCGTGTCTCATGCACCACTTTTCATCTCAGCTTCTGTTCCCACCGTGCTGTTGACGCTGGATCTCGTTGTCGCTCAAAATAACCATGCTTTCGCTCAGGCTTTAGCTTTGACTTTCGACGCTCGCGGCCATGGTCTTGTTGATCTCGTTGTTCCCTCCGAACGTGAGAAACTTTACCGTCTGCAAAACTCATTGCGAGCTGAAGTGCTTGAATCAAGCCGGCTTCCTTCGATAAGCGGAAGATTCGATTCTTGGGCATCCATGCCAGCAATCGACAACCTCGACATAGGTCGTGCCACTGCTGGATTTGAGACCCGATCCGAATACTGGACCTTCCGGCTTTCCAAAGATCAGTCGAGAGGTTTTCCGATTTCTATCTCCTTGGCCGAAGCAGGGGCGCACTTTGTCGTTCTTACTTTGATCCAGAGGCCTGACAGCTCGCAGTCAGTCCTATCGCCGGGCCTTACTGAAGCGGTTCGCAACCACCAACTGAATTCTCCGCCAACGCAGGCCACCCGATTACTCTCATTAGAGGGACATTCTTCAAAAAGCACTCAGCAACACCGCACTCATAGCCGCACCTACTCTTACGGAGACCATTTGCCGACAATGTCACCCACAGCATCCCACCCGCTGGAGCTCCAGCCATCGCACAGCCTCTCAGTTAGCCAATACAGTCAGCACTCGCCACCCAAGCATTCCGCTTTGCCTTACATTGGAAGCAAGCACAGCTCCAGCCCGGAGCAGCTCCGCATCCCACGCAGTCGTGAGGAAATCACCAGTATCCCGGCGCATTTGCAGCTTCCGCCCATCAGGACCTCTGGCTCAGGCATGCACGAGTCGAGGAGCCACGACCACAGGAGTGGCCGGTCTTCCGGGAAGGGTAGTCCGGTGAAAGGCAGCCCACAAAGTGGACGGAAGAAGAAAAGAAAGCGAGTCGACATCGAGGAGATACTTCGCTGAGACCGGTCGAAGACTGAGAAGTGCTCTACTTGTTCCACGGAAAATTCGCTCAGTAAGCAGAAGCTTCCGGTACCCTACGACCTGGCTCAGGACGCCTACACCATGATATCCTTTTACCCAAAAAGCATAAACCACGATAACCAATAGACAAAGCATACGACATGATACCCACTTGAAGAATCGCACTGAAGCTCCGAGCCTCCTCGCGCCCTTTATTTTGCCCATGGGCACTTACATTCATTCACGGCGCTGGTGGGGGGATTCGGAGTATCGGAACGGTATAGACAAAATCAGTAGAAAGGGCGTCAAGGTCTGGACACCATCGCCCGCTAGCGGCAAGCCGCTATCGCTCACGCAAGACGTGGCTTCACATAGAGCAGGTACATGGATTGTATGATATCAAAACCTACCATAGACTCATAGCATGAACCGTACCACTACCATTTGTGTCTTGCGTCTCGGGTTCCTGCTTCGCCATCTCCCCTGCCCAAATATCCGGTACAATCTATGAACATCCCAAGCGACACCACAATTGAGATTGCCTCAACCACTTCAAGCCCAACGCGTGCGCCTTGAAGCAAATCTTCCTCGACAAGTTTGTGAAAAGGTAGAAGTATCGCAAGTCGGGCCCAGTATACATATCGACTGCCGCACAGGGTAAGATAACCTCGGAAATACTCTCGCTGCATCAAACGCAACTGCCAGGCTCCAACAGCATCCCGAACCCAATGACTTGCAGGAAACTGATAGATGCCCAGAAAGCCAACCCAACCAATACAAAGCTACAGCAAAGGGCATGACTAAATGGTAGATCTATCGATGTGACTGTATACCCAATCTCTGACCAAAGAGGAAAAGAAGAAAAGACAATGAATAAGGTCCGGGATCGAAATTCAGAAACAATCGAGTACCAACGCTGAACTTGCAGGTTGACGGGCAGCTGACCCTGATGGTTGATTCAACTGTCCCTCGAGGCCTTCTTCGACTGCTTGGTTTCTTCCTCATGTGTTTTGTCTATGAATTTTGGGTCGGGAGTTGGGAGGTTGTAGGGAGGGCAATGAGACGACCTAGAGGGCTGGGTGGTGGGGCTGCTGATTGCCTTTGCGTTTGTGAATGGATTTGGACCTGCTGCAGATCTTCTGAAGCTTGAGCATCTGGTATATGAAGTCGTTGCTCGGATTGCAGCAGTGCCGGACTGCAATGTCAGGTTTTGGTCTGTGACCGCGTTCTCCGAATATTGTTGGGCTTCGCGCAAGCACTGTCGGAATCCAGTCAGCGACCTGAAATTTATTTTGTATATGTTGATGTTTCGAAAATAGCCTGATCCCTGATTCGTGCCTTCCAAAACTATCAAGCAGGTCCATGCCACGATACAAACATGGTTTGAATCCGTCCCACCAACGCCTCGCTTAATTGTAATTTCATAGGCCATTCCACTACCCCAACACCTTCAACTTCTGCTTCTTCTTCTTCCCCCCCTCAACCCCATCCCCACCCCCTCCTCCAC